>Ga0190275_10000113_pt1 | contig 95127 bp, 80 predicted proteins | sample Popmic550T_FD_133745 | JGI IMG/M metagenome (GOLD analysis project Ga0190275, IMG submission 133745) | Populus adjacent soil microbial communities from riparian zone of Yellowstone River, Montana, USA - 550 T | ecosystem: Environmental > Terrestrial > Soil > Riparian zone > Trees stand | place...
AGAGGTTGCGCGAGGGCGAATCGTTCTCGCCGCCGAGGCTTCGCACCTGCGGCCGCAGCTCCTCGCCGCTCTGCCAGCGCAGCCCTTCCGAGAACACACGGACATTGGCCGCGTCGCACATGCCGTCCGAGCCGCAGCTGTTGCCGATGATGTCGTTGTTCAGATTGGCGACCACGTTCCAGCCTTGCGCCTTGGCATAGTCGGCCAAAATCTTGCCGCCGAGCAGTCCCTGCTCCTCGCCGGACAGAGCGGCGTAGACGATGGTGTAGGGGAATTTGTGCTTCGAGAGGACCCGCGCCGCCTCGATCACCGCCGCGGTGCCCGAGCCGTCGTCATTGGCGCCAGGCGCGTCCGAGGTCGCGTTCATCGGGTCGGTGACCCGGCTGTCGATATGGCCGGAGATGATCACCACCCGGTTGGGATCGGCGCTTCCGCGCTGGATGGCGAAGACGTTGGTCACCCGGGTCGGGTTCGGCACCCGGCGGCCGGTGACGACGTCGGATGGGGTCACGATCCTCAGGCAGCCCCCGCAGGTCCGCGAGTAACGGCCGAACTCCGCCTCGGTCCACTTGAGCGCGGCGCCGATTCCGCGCCTGGGGTCGGTCTGCGAGGAGAGCGTGTGGCGGGTGCCGAAGCTGACCAGCTTCTCGACGATCGCGCGGAGCCGCTCCCGGCTGACCTCGTCCGCGATCTCGCGCGGGGTGGCGGCGGAGGCCGGGGCGGAGAGGAGGAGGGCGGGGAGCCCTGACACCAGGGCGAGAAAAGGGATTTTAAGCATCGCGTGCCTCTGCTCCTGCGGCATTCGATTGGCAAGCCGGTCCACGGAGCCGCACAACCCCTCTCCCGTCCTTGACGGGAGAGGAGGGGCCCAAGCCGAAGGCTTGGGAGGTGAGGGTCTGTACGCCGAACTCAGCAAGACCCTCACCTCCCACCGCTGCGCGGTGGGCCCCTCCTCTCCCGCGGAAAGCGGGAGAGGGGAAGAGTGCGCCCGCTGAAACAGCCTTTACGGGCCTCGATGTTCGTGTTATGTTCATAAGCTGAGTCGGCTCTTTGAAATTGTGGGCTCCAGGCATCGATCCGGTGTCGTCGCCGATCCGCCGTTGCGAATGCCGCAGGAGAATCCCGCTCTCGCGTCCACTTCGTCCACTTTCGTTCGAATTCGGACAGGCTCGGTTCGCCAGGAACCGGTCTGTCGTGTCCAAGTCGTCCACTTCGTCCGAATTCGGACGGCAGTCGATCGCCGGCGGCGGATAAGAATCCGCGTGGATCAACAGGCGAAGGACCCCCTGCAAATAGGCAAGCGCCGGTAACGCGCCCTGCTTTACACCCCCAACACACTCTGTCAGACCTGCGCCCCAACATCCGGGTTGGGGAACTCCTTCAAATGCTTGAACTCGTCGACGTCAGCCACGTCTATCCGAACGGCACGCGCGCTCTCGACCATGTTTCCCTGTCGATCCCCAGAGGGATGTACGGCCTGCTCGGGCCCAACGGCGCCGGCAAGTCGACCCTGATGCGCAACGTCGCGACCCTTCAGACCCCGACCGAGGGCAGCATCCGCTTCGGCGACATCGACGTCATCGCCGAGCCCGAAAAGCTCCGCCGCACCCTGGGCTATCTGCCCCAGGATTTCGGGGTCTATCCGCGGGTCTCCGCCTACGACATGCTCGATCATATGGCGGTGCTCAAGGGCATCGCCTCCGCCGGCGCCCGCAAGACGACGGTCGAGGGGCTGCTCCACCAGGTCAATCTGTGGGACGTCCGCAAGAAGGCGCTGGCCGGCTTCTCCGGCGGGATGCGCCAGCGCTTCGGGATCGCCCAGGCGCTGATCGGCAATCCCGAGCTGATCATCGTCGACGAGCCGACCGCCGGCCTCGACCCGGAAGAGCGCAACCGCTTCTTGAACCTCCTCGCCGAGATCGGCGAGAATGTGGTCGTCATCCTCTCGACCCACATCGTCGAGGACGTCTCCGACCTGTGCCCGCTCATGGCCGTGCTCGCCGGCGGCCGGATCCAGCTCGAAGGGGCGCCGCTGGAGCTCATCCAGCGCACCAAGGGACGGATCTGGATGAAGGTGGTCGAGCGCGGCGAGCTCGAGCGCTACCGCGAGAAATACGAGCTGATCTCGACCCGGCTGTTCGCCGGCCGGACCGTCATCCACATCCTCTCCGACACGGATCCGGGCGACGGCTTCACCTCGGTCGAAGGCGGGCTCGAGGACGTCTATTTCTCGACCCTCGCTTCGTCCCGCCGAGCCGCCTGAGGAGCCAGACGCATGTTCCTCAAGATCGCTCGCTTCGAGCTGCGCTACCAGATCAAGAACCCCGTCTTCTGGGTGGCGGCGATTCTGTTCCTGCTTCTCACCTTCGGCGCGATGGCGTCGAGCAATGTGCAGATCGGCGCCGGCGGCAATATCGACAAGAACAGCCCCGTCGCGCTGACCAACCTGCAGATCCAGATCAGCCTGTTCTTCATGTTCGTGACGACGGCCTTCGTCGCCAATGTGGTGGTTCGGGACGACGATACCGGCTTCGGGCCGATCGTCCGCTCGACCCCGATCACCCGGCTGCAATATCTGGGCGGACGCTTCGCTGGCGCGATCGTCGCCGCGGCCCTTGCGTTCCTGTTCATCCCGCTGGGCTCGTGGATCGGCTCGCTGATGCCGTGGGTCGACGCGGAGACATTGGGGCCGAACCGCCTGGCCCATTACGCCTACGGCTTCCTCGTTTTCGGGATGACGAACCTCTTCGTCACCGGCGCCATCTTTTTCACGGCCGCGACCCTGACCCGCTCGATGATGTGGACCTATGTCGCCGTCATCGTCTTCTTCCTCGGCTGGCTTATCCTCACCGGAATCGCCCAGGCCAGGCCCGAGCTTCGCGATACCATGGCGCTGGTCGAGCCGTTCGGAATCGGCGCGTTCAGGAACGTGACCCGCTACTGGACCTCCGCCGAATCCAACGCGCTGATGCCGGCGGTCGAGGGGACGATCCTCCTCAACCGGCTGATCTGGCTCGCCGTCGGCGCGGCTTTCCTGGCGCTGGGGATCAGCCGCTACCGCTTCGCGGAACCCGCCCTCTCCAAGAAACGCAGGAAGGAGGCGGCCGCCGAGGCCGAGCCGGTCGCCGTCGCAGCGCCCGCCCGGCCTTTGCCGGACCGCACCGGCTCGGCCGCCGCCGCCCAGCTCTGGGCGCGCACGAAGTTCGAGATGAAGCAGGTCTTCAAAAGCCCCGCCTTCGCCGTCCTCGTCGCGCTCGGGATGATCAATACGGGTGCCAGCCTGTGGTTCAGCGGCGAGATGTACGGAACGCCGACCCTGCCGGCGACCAGCGCCATCCTCCCCATCGTCTCCGGCTCGTTCGCGCTCTTCCCGATCATCATCGCCATTTATTATTCCGGCGAGCTGGTCTGGCGCGAGCGCGACCGGCGCATGCACGAGATCATCGACGCGACTCCGCTGCCGAACTGGGCCTATGTCGTGCCGAAGACGATGGCGGTGACCCTCGTCCTCTTCATCACCCTGCTGTTCGGAGTCCTTGCGGCGGTCCTCGTCCAGCTGATCAGGGGTTATACCGACATCCAGCCCGCGCAATATCTGCTCTGGTACGTCCTTCCGCAGGGCGTCGGGATGGTGATGCTCGCGGTGCTTGCGGTGTTCGCGCAGTCGATCAGCCCCAACAAATATGTCGGCTGGGCGGTGATGGTGGTCTATATCGTATCGACCGTCGTCCTCACGTCGCTCGGCTTCGAGCACAATCTCTACCAGTTCGGCGGCACCCCGCAGGAGCCCCTGTCGGACATGAACGGGGCCGGCGGCTTCTGGGTCGGCGCCTGGTGGTTCCGGCTCTACTGGATCGCCTTCTGCGTGATCCTGCTCGTCCTCGCGCACCTGCTGTGGCGACGCGGCACGGAGACTCGGCTGAGGCCAAGGCTGCGGCGGGTGCCCCGGCGGCTGCTCGGCGCGCCGGGCGTGATCGGCGGACTGGCGCTCGCGACCTTCGCCGCCACCGGCGCCTACGCCTGGTACAACACCAATGTCCTCAACAGCTACGAGACGAACGGCGAGCGCGACGAGTTCGCCGCCGCCTACGAGAAGAAATATCTGAAATACGAGAAGCTCGCTCAGCCCACCATCGCCAAGGTGGCGCTCGACGTCGCCCTCTATCCGAGCGAGACCAAAGCGCTGGTCAAAGGCCGCTACGTGCTCGCCAACCTCACCCAGGCGCCGATCGGCGAGGTCCATGTGCGCATGCCGCCCCGCGATCTCGAGCTGCTCGGCCTCGCCTTTCCCGGCGCGAAGCTGCGCCTGGACGACAAGGAGTTCAGCTACAGGATCTACGCGCTCGACACGCCGATGCAGCCCGGCGAGACCCGCGAGCTCAGCTTCGAGACCCGCCGCTGGCAGCGCGGCTTCCGCAACTCCGCCGGCGACACGAGGCTCGTCCGCAACGGCACGTTCCTCAACAACATGGAGATCGCGCCGGCGATCGGCATGGACCGCATGATGCTGCTCCAGGATCGGGCCAAGCGCCGCAAATACGGCCTCCCGGCCGAGCAGCGCCCGCCGAAGCTGGAGGACCTCTCAGCGACCCGGAAGAGCTATTTCGGCGGCGGCTGGTCGACCGCGGACATCACCATCTCCACCGAGGCCGACCAGATTCCGATCGCGCCGGGCAAGAAGGTCTCGGACACGGTCAGCGGCGGGCGGCGGACGGCACGCTTCGTCTCCGACGCTCCGATCCTCACCTTCTTCTCGATCCAGTCGGCCCGCTATGCCGAGAAGCACCGCAACCATCGCGGCATCGACCTGGCGATCTATTACCACCCGGGCCATGAGCGCAACGTCGACCGGATGCTGACCGCGCTGGCCGGCGCCATGGACTATTACCAGGCCAATTTCGGTCCCTATCAGTTCGACCAGGCCCGGATCATCGAGTTCCCCGGCTACGCCACCTTCGCCCAGGCCTTCGCCAACACCATGCCTTATTCGGAGGCGATCGGCTTCATCGCGGACAATTCGAACCCGGACAAGATCGACTACGTCACCTACGTCACCGCCCACGAGCTCGGCCACCAATATTGGGCGCACCAGATCATCGGCGCGGAGATGCAGGGCGGAACGATGCTGTCCGAGACCCTGTCCCAATATTCGGCCTTGATGGTGATGAAGCACCTCTATGGCGACGACAAGATTCGCCGCTTCCTCAAGTTCGAGCTCGACGGCTATCTGCGCCGGCGCGGCGGCGAGCTGGTCGAGGAGCTGCCGCTGATGCGGGTCGAGAACCAGCAATATATCCACTACAACAAGGGCTCGCTGGTCATGTACCTGCTTCAGGACCGGCTCGGCGAGGCGGCGGTCAACCGGGCGCTGCGCACGATCCTGGACAAGTACAAGTTCAAGGGCGCGCCTTATCCGCGGTCGATCGAGCTGGTCGAGGCGTTCCGGCGGGAGGCGAAGTCCCCCGAGGACCAGGCGCTGATCACCGACCTGTTCGAGCGGATCACCCTCTACGACCTCAAGGTGGCGGCGCCGACCGCGGTCAGGCGGCCGGACGGCAAATGGGACGTGACGGTGCCGGTCGAGGCGAAGAAATCCTATGCCGACGGCCAGGGCAACGAGCGCCCCGCCGCCTTCGCCGACCGGATCGCCATCGGCTTGTTCACCGCCGAGCCCGGGCGCGGCACCTTCGACCGGCGGAACGTGCTGACGATGCAGCGCCAGCCGGTGAAGAGCGGCAAGCAGGTCTTCCGCTTCGTCACCGACAGGAAGCCGACCCATGCCGGGATCGACCCCTACAATTTCTACATCGACAGGAATTCGGACGACAATGTCGGGCCGGTGACGTGATTTGAGATCCTCCCCGCGATTTCGCGGGGAGGGGGACCGCGCGAAGCGCGGTGGAGGGGTTCTTCGGACGCTTACAGAAACCCCTCCACCACCCTTCGGGTGGTCCCCCTCCCCGGCAAAGGCCGGGGAGGATTTATTATGCCACCGTCTGCTCGATGACCCCGAAGATCGGGTGGCCGGCCTCGTCGTCCATCCAGATGCGGACCGTGTCGCCTCGCCTGAGGAACTCGGTTTTCGCCTTGCCCTCGAGGATCGTCTCCACCGTCCGGACCTCGGCGATGCAGCTATAGCCCAGCCCCCCGGCGTCGATCGGCTTGCCCGGCCCGCCGTCCGAATCGCGGTTGGAGACGGTGCCCGAGCCGATGATCGAGCCGGCGCCGATGTTCCGGGTCTTCGCCAGATGAGCGATCAGGGTTCCGAAGTCGAACGTCATGTCGACCCCGGCGTCGGCGCGGCCGAAGGGCTTGCCGTTGAGGTCGACCTTGACGGCGCCGTGGAGCTTGCCGTCCCTGAAGCGGTCGCCGAGCGCTTCGGGCGTGACGAAGACCGGCGACAAGGCCGAGGCGGGCTTGGACTGGAGGAAGCCGAAGCCCTTGCCGAGCTCGCCGGGGATGAGGTTGCGCAAGCTGACGTCGTTGACCAGGCCAACGAGCAGGATGTGGGCCACCGCGTCCTCCGCTGTGATTCCCTGGGGCACGTCGTCTGTCACAACCACCACCTCGGCCTCGCAGTCGCAGCCCCAGGCCTCGTCGGCGAGCGGGATCGGCGAGCGCGGCGGGAGCATCTCGTCGGAGCCGCCCTGGTACATGAGCGGGTCGGTCCAGAAGCTCTCCGGCATCTCCGCCGCCCGGGCCTGGCGGACCAGGGCGACGTGGTTCACGTAAGCCGAGCCGTCCGCCCATTGATAGGCGCGCGGCAGCGGCGCCAGCGCCTCGCGCTCGTGGAAGCGGTCGCGGGGAATGACCCCATGCTCCAGATCTGTGGCGAGAAGCTCGAGCTGGGGGGCAAGCCGGTCCCAATCGTCGAGCGCCGCCTGGAGCGTCGGGGCGATATGAGTCGCGTCGGCGCACCAGGCGAGGTCGCCGCTCACCACCACCAGCCGCCCGTCGCGGCCGCCTTTCAAGGAACCCAGTTTCATCTTTCCTCCGTCATCCCGGCGAAAGCCGGGACCTCGGGACGAGAGGTCACGGCACTTCGCCACGAGGTCCCGGCTTTCGCCGGGATGACGGGGTGCACTGGCATTTGCGTCGCGCCTTGGCTAGTGGGCGGCCGACCCTAAGTTCCTTCCCAAGGACCAAATTCATGCGCAACATCGATCATTTCATCGGCGGCGGCGCCCACGCCTCCGGCGAGCGGCACGGCGACGTGTTCGATCCCAACAACGGCGGCGTGCAGGCGAAGGTCCGCCTCGGCACAGCGGCGGACCTCGAGCGCGCGGTCGCCGCCGCTCGCGAGGCCTTCCCCGCCTGGGCCGCGACCAACCCTCAGCGCCGCGCCCGGGTGATGTTCAACTTCAAGGCCCTGGTCGAGGAGAATATGGAGGATCTTGCCCTCCTCCTCTCGTCCGAGCATGGCAAGGTCATCGCCGACGCGCGCGGCGACATCCAGCGCGGTCTGGAGGTGATCGAGTTCGCCTGCGGGATCCCGCACGCTCTGAAGGGCGAGTACACCCAGGGCGCCGGGCCGGGCATCGACGTCTATTCGATGCGCCAGCCGCTCGGCCTGGTCTGCGGGATCACCCCGTTCAACTTCCCGGCGATGATCCCGATGTGGATGTTCGGAGTCGCCATCGCCTGCGGCAACGCCTTCATCCTCAAGCCCTCCGAGCGCGACCCTTCGGTCCCGGTCCGACTCGCCGAGCTGATGAAGGCGGCCGGTCTGCCCGACGGGATCCTTCAGGTCGTCCATGGCGACAAGGAGATGGTCGACGCGATCCTCGATCATGAGGAAGTGAGGGCGATCAGCTTCGTCGGCTCCTCCGACATCGCCCATTATATCTACAGCCGCGGCACCGCGAACGGGAAAAGGGTTCAGGCCTTCGGCGGCGCCAAGAATCACGGCATCGTCATGCCCGACGCCGATCTCGACATGGTCGTGAACGACCTCGCAGGCGCCGCCTTCGGCTCGGCCGGCGAGCGCTGCATGGCGCTTCCGGTGGTCGTGCCGGTCGGGGAGAAGACCGCCGACAACCTCCGCGAGAAGCTGATCCCGGCGATCGAGGGCCTGCGCGTCGGAGTTTCCACCGATGCCGAGGCCCATTACGGCCCGGTGGTCAACGCCGCCCATCGCAGCCGGATCGAGAATTACATCCAGATGTGCGCCGACGAGGGCGGCGAGCTGGTCGTCGACGGGCGCGGCTTCAAGCTCCAGGGTCATGAGGAGGGCTTCTTCATCGGCCCGACCTTCTTCGACCATGTGAAGCCGAGCTTCCAAAGCTACCAAGAGGAGATTTTCGGCCCCGTGCTGCAGATGGTCCGCGCCGAAAGCTTCGAGGAGGCGCTCCGCCTCCCCTCCGAGCACCAATATGGCAACGGCGTCGCCATCTTCACCCGCAACGGCCACGCCGCGCGCGAGTTCGCCGCCCGGGTCAATGTCGGGATGGTGGGGATCAACGTTCCGATCCCAGTGCCGGTCGCCTACCACACGTTCGGCGGCTGGAAGCGCTCGGGCTTCGGCGACATCAACCAGCACGGCATGGAAGGCGTCCGCTTCTGGACCAAGACCAAGACGATCACTCAGCGCTGGCCGGACGGGTCGGTCACGGGCGAGAATGCGTTCGTCATCCCGACGATGGGATAAACGAAAAACGTATGAAGAACATGCCTTCTTGCACGGAAACGGAAACCAGCTAATTTGGGAGAATGACCGCGCAATACGCCTTCGACACACTGGCGTTCGTGAAGCGGCTTTCGGCGGCGGGGATGGAAACGCCCCACGCCGAGGCGCTGGCCGAAGCGCTTGTCGATGGCGCGTTCAACAATCTCGCGACGAAAGCCGATCTACGGGAGCTGCAAGCAGCGACGAAAGCCGATCTACGGGAGCTGCAAGCAGCGACGAAAGCCGATCTGCAGGAGCTGCAAGCAGCGACGAAGGCCGATCTACGGGAGTTGCAATTAGCTACGAACATCGACATTCGCGAGCTTGAGCATCGTTTAACGAACAAGCTGACGGCCCGCATGGGCGCCATGACCGCGGCTACCATCGCTATCATTGGTGCCCTCAAGATCTTTTCCTGATCCCGTGCCGATTGCGAATTCCGGCCCGTTCGCTAGAGCGCGCGCATGATCCGCCTGTTCATGGCCCTCCTCGTGCTGGCCCTGGCCGCCACCGCCTCGGCCGCACCGAAGGCCGAGCAAAAACGCATCGCTCTCAGCTTCGACGACGTTCCCCGTCAGCCCGGCGCGTTCCTCACGCCCGACCAGCGGACCCAGGGCATCCTCTCCGGGCTCGCCGCCGCCGGGGTGGAGCAGGCGGTGTTCTTCGTCACCACCGGCAATCTCGACAAACCCGAGGGCAAGGGCGGCGTCGAGCGGATCATGATGTATGAGACCGGCAGCCACGTCATCGCCAACCACAGCCACGCCCACCGCCGGCTCTCGCAAATCTCCGCCGAGGATTATCTCGAGGACGTCGACCGGGCCGCGGCCTGGCTTCGCAATCGGCCCAACAGCCGGCCGTGGTTCCGCTTTCCCTTCCTCGACGAAGGCCGCGCCGACAAGGCGAAGCGAGACGCCGTCCGGGCCGGCCTGGCGAAGCGGGGCCTCCTCAACGGCTACGTCACCGTCGACGGCGCCGACTGGAACATGGAGGCCCTGACCGTCGCCGCGAGCAAGGCGGGCAAGCACATGAACTCGAGGGCGCTTCGCGAGCTCTACGTCGAGACGATGGTCGGCGCGGCCAATTTCTACGACGGCCTTGCCCGCCAAACCCTCGGCCGTTCGCCGGCGCATATGCTCCTCCTGCACGAGACCGACCTCGCCGCCTTGTTCCTTCCGGCCCTGGTCGAGGGCCTGCGCAAGGACGGGTGGGAGATCATCACGGCCGACGAGGCCTATGCCGACCCGATCGCTCGCGCCGCGCCGGACCCGCGGTCGGCCCAGGGGACCCGGATCGAGGCGATGGCCTGGGAGAAGGGCCTGCCCGCCCCGCGCTGGTACGAGCGCGAGGATCTGAAGGTCGCCAACGCCCTGTTCGCCGAGCGCGTCCTCAAGGAAACGCCCGCGCCCTGATTGCGATTCCCGCCCCGTTCGCTAGAGCGCGCCCATGAGCCAGTTCGACCTTACCGACGAGCAGCGCCAGATCCAGGAGATGGCGCGCCAGTTCACCGCCGACGCGATCACGCCCCACGCCGCCGAATGGGACGAGAAGCATATCTTCCCGCGCGACACCATCCGCGAGGCGGCCGCGCTCGGTTTCGGCTCGATCTACGTCTCCGAGGAAAGCGGCGGGATCGGGCTAGGTCGGCTCGACGCGGCCCTGATCATGGAGGCGATGGCCTATGGCTGCCCCTCAACCTCCGCCTTCATCTCGATCCACAACATGGCGAGCTGGATGATCGACCGCTTCGGCTCGGCGGCGGTGAAGGAGAAATATCTGCCCTCGCTGATCCCGATGGAGCGGATCGCGAGCTATTGCCTGACCGAGCCCGGCTCCGGCTCAGACGCGGCGGCTCTGAAGACCCGGGCGGTGAAGGACGGCGATTTCTACATCGTCTCCGGCTCCAAGGCCTTCATCTCGGGCGGCGGCGAAAACGAGGTCTACGTGACCATGGTCCGGACCGGCGTCGACGGGCCGAAGGGCATTTCCTGCCTAGTCATCGAGAAGGACATGCCGGGAGTCAGCTTCGGAGCGCAGGAGAAGAAGCTCGGCTGGCACTCCCAGCCGACCGCCCAGGTCAATTTCGACGAGGTCAGGGTTCCGGCCGAGAATCTCGTCGGCGGCGAGGGCGAGGGCTTCCGGATCGCGATGATGGGGCTGGACGGCGGCCGGCTCAACATCGGCGCCTGCTCGCTGGGCGGTGCGCAGCGCTGCCTCGACGAGGCGATCGCCTATACCAGGGAGAGGAAGCAGTTCGGGACTCCGATCGCCGACTTCCAGGCGACCCAGTTCACCCTCGCCGACATGGAGACCGAGCTCCAGGCGGCCCGGATGCTGCTCTACGTCGCGGCGGTCAAGGCCACCGAGAACGCCCCCGACAAATCGCGCTTCGCCGCCATGGCCAAGCGCCTCGCCACCGATACCGGCTCGTCGGTCGTCGACCGCGCCCTCCAGCTCCACGGCGGCTACGGCTATCTGCAGGACTATCCGGTCGAGCGCTTCTGGCGCGACCTTCGGGTCCACTCGATCCTCGAGGGCACCAACCAGATCATGCGGGTGATCGTGGCTCGGGACATGCTGAGGCAGTGAGGATGGCCCGTCATCCCGGCGAAAGCCGGGACCTCAGGACGAGAAGTCTCGGCGGGTCTCCCCGAGGTCCCGGCTTTCGCCGGGATGACGTGGCATGACCGACATCCTTACCCGCATCGAAGGCAAGGTCGGCCGTCTCCGGCTCAACCGCCCCAAGGCCATCCACGCGCTGACCAGGGACATGTGCACCGAGATGATCGCCGCCTTGCTACCCTGGCGGGAAGACCCCGCCGTCCAGGCGGTGATGATCGACCATGCCGAGGGCCGCGGCTTCTGCGCCGGCGGGGACGTCGTCATGCTGGCGCGGAGCGGCGCCGGCGACGGGGCGGAGGCGCGGGCCTTCTTCCACGAGGAATATCGTCTCAACCATCTGCTCTTCACCTACGCAAAGCCGACGATCGCCTTCATGGACGGGATCACCATGGGCGGCGGGGTCGGAATCTCGCAGCCGTGCCGATACCGGGTCGCGACCGAGAATACGCGATTCGCCATGCCGGAGACGGCGATCGGGCTGTTCCCCGACGTCGGCGGCGGCTGGTATCTGCCGCGGCTGCCCGGCCGCGCCGGCCAGTTCCTCGCCTTGACCGGCGCTCGGCTCGACGGCGCGGAGTGCCTGAGGCTCGGCCTCGCCACCCACTACATGCAGTCGCTCGCGCTCGACGACCTCAAGGCGCAGATCCTCGCCGAGCCCGAACGGGTCGAGGCCCTGCTCGACGAGAGCAGCACGCCCCCGCCCCCGGCCCGGATCGAGTCGAACCTGGCCTTGATCGACCGATTGTTCGCCTCGGACGATTATGAGGAGATACTCGCCGCGCTCGAGGAAGACGGTTCCGACTGGGCCATGACGGAGCTCGCGACCTTGCGCGCCAAGAGCCCGCAGGCCTGCAAGGTCTCGCTCCGCCTGCTCTACGACGGCGCCCGGGTCCAGGATTTCGGCCATGAGATGCGCCAGGAATATGCCGTCGCCACCCGGGTGGTGCAGCGCCACGATTTCGTCGAAGGGGTGCGGGCGCTGCTGGTCGACAAGGACAACCAGCCGCGCTGGGAGCCGCCGACGCCCGACGGCGTCACCCAGCACTTGATCGACACCATCTTCGCGCCGATGCCGGAAGGCGAGGAATGGACTCCGCTGTGAGCTTCCCCGTCATCCCGGCGAAAGCCGGGACCTCGGGGAGACCCACCGAGCCTTCTTGTCCTGAGGTCCCGGCTTTCGCCGGGATGACGAAGTGAGGTTGAAATGAATTACGAAAATATCCTGGTCGAGCAGCGCGGCGCCGTCACGCTGATCACCCTCAACCGTCCCAAGGCGCTCAATGCCCTCAACACCGCCGTCCTCGCCGAGCTGACCCACGCCTTCGCGGCCTTCGACTCGGACGACAGCCGGCGCTGCGCGATCCTCACCGGAAGCGAGCGCGCCTTCGCCGCCGGCGCCGACATCAAGGAGATGTCGGACCAGGGCTTCGCCTCCATGTATTCCTCCAACTTCTTCCAGGGCTGGGAGAAGGTCACCGCCACCCGCAAGCCGTGGATCGCGGCGGTCGCCGGCTATGCGCTCGGCGGCGGCTGCGAGGTGGCGATGATGGCCGATTTCATCATCGCCGCCGACAGCGCCCAATTCGGCCAGCCCGAGATCAAATTGGGGGTGACCCCCGGAATGGGCGGCTCGCAGCGCCTGACGCGGGCTGTCGGCAAGGCCAAGGCGATGGAGATGTGCCTCACGGGGCGGATGATGGACGCCGAGGAAGCGGAGCGCTCCGGCCTGGTCGCCCGGGTCGTGCCGGCCGCCGACCTGGTCGACGAGGCTCTGAAGACGGCCGAGGCGATCGCCGGAATGGCTCCGCTCGCCGCCATCGCCACCAAGGAGATGGTGAACGCCGCCTTCGAGACCGGCCTCGCCCAGGGCATCGTCTTCGAGCGCCGGCTGTTCCACGGCCTGTTCGGGACCGAGGACCAGAAGGAAGGCATGGCCGCCTTCGTCGACAAGCGTAAGGCGGAGTGGACGGGAAAATAGTCACGCGCACGTCATCCCGGCGAAAGCCGGGATCCATGAACACGGTCGGTCGAATTTCCAATTCGGCGGTGTTCATGGATCCCGGGTCAAGCCCGGGATGACGAATCAAGGATAGGAACAATGGCACGGATCGCATTCATCGGGCTCGGCAACATGGGCGGCGGCATGGCCTCGAACCTGGTCAAGGCGGGGCATGAGGTGCGCGCCTTCGATCTCAGCGAGGCGGCGCTGGCCAAGGCCGAGGCCAATGGCTGCGCCCGGGCCGGGTCGGCGGCCGAGGCGGTCGCCGAGGCCGAGGCCGTGGTCACCATGCTCCCCGCCGGCAAGCATGTCCGCGACGTCTATGAGGCGAGCGTCATCGGCACCGCCCCGGCGAGCGCCCTGCTGATCGACTGCTCGACCATCGACGTCGCCACCGCCCGCGAGGAGATCGAAAAAGCGGCGGCGGCCGGCTATGCGATGGTCGACGCTCCCGTTTCCGGCGGAATCGCCGCAGCGGACGCGGGCACCCTCACCTTCATGGTCGGCGGAGAAGTGGAGGCCTTCGAGCGGGCTCGGGAAATCCTCGAGAAGATGGGCAAGGCGGTGATCCACGCCGGCGGCCCCGGCTCGGGCCAGGCGGCCAAGATCTGCAACAACATGCTGCTCGGCGCCTCGATGGTCGCCACCTGCGAGACCTTCGTGCTCGCCGAGAAGCTCGGCCTGAACGCGCAGACCTTCTTCGACATCGCCTCCAAGGCGTCCGGCCAATGCTGGTCGATGACCACTTATTGCCCGGTCCCAGGAGTCGGCCCGGTCACTCCCGCCGACCGCGACTATGAAGGCGGCTTCGCGACCGCGCTGATGCTGAAGGACCTTCGCCTGGCGATGGAGGCGGCCCAGAGCGTCGACGCCTACACGCCGATGGGCTCGGAGGCCGAGACCCTCTACGCCCGCTTCGCGGAGCTGGGCGGCGCGGGAAAGGATTTCTCGGCGATCATCCGGATGATCGACGACACGTGGCTTGCCTCCCCATCGCGAGATGGGGAGGGGAACCCCGCGTAGCGGGGTGGAGGGGTAAGTAGCGCAGGACTGGGGGGTCCGCGCGAGAACCGCTTAGGCCCCGCCAGCTACCCCTCCACCATGCTTCGCATGGTCCCCCTCCCCCCGCTTCGCGCGGGGAGGCAGGTTAAGGTCGACGATAGCTCGACCCGCCCGCCCGGCGCCGTTCGCCGCCGCCGTAGCGGGCGGCAAGCGCGGCCGCGCCCGGCTCGGCCACCGGCAGCTTCACGACCGCCGAGCGGCGGCGCAGATCCTCGACGCAGCGCGCCGCGGCCTTGCCGTCCCAAAGCTCGGGGCAGCGCACCGGTCGAGGCCCGGTCAGAGCCCGTTCCAGCTCGATCAGCAATGTCTCGGGAGTGACCAGCCGGTTGGTGCCCTCGGTGATCGTGACCGGCCGCTCGGTATTCTCGCGCAAGGTCAGGCAGGGGATTCCGAGATAGGTCGTCTCCTCCTGGATCCCCCCGGAATCGGTGATCGCGGCCCCGGCGCCCGTCACCAGGCTCATGAAACGGACGTAGGGGAGAGGCTCGATCAGCCTGATTCCGGCCCGGGCCAGCCTGCTGTCGAACAAGGCGCCCGCGAGCCGCTTCGCCGTGCGCGGATGGACCGGGAAGACGAGCGGAAGCCGCCGCTGCGCCTCGATCAGGGCGTCGACGAGACGGATGAGCTGGGCCGGATCGTCGACGTTGGACGGGCGGTGAAGGGTGACGACTCCGTAGCCGCCGGGCTCCAGAGCGAGCTCGCCCGGCACGTCGGCCGACTCGATGGCCGGGCGGACCAGCTCGAAGCTGTCGAGCATGATATTGCCGACTCGGGTGATCCGCCCGGCCGGGATGCCCTCGGCGAGGAGGTTCTCGTCGGCGTCGGGCGAAGGAGTCCACAGCACGTCGGCGAGGACGTCGGTGACGAGCCGGTTCAGTTCCTCGGGCATCGTCCGGTCACGGCTTCGAAGCCCCGCCTCGAGATGGACGACGGGGATCCCGAGCTTGCCGGCCACCATCGCGCAGGCGGCGGTCGAGTTGACGTCGCCGACGACGATTATCCAGTCGGGACGGTCTTTCAGAGCCACCTTCTCGTAAGCGATCATCACCCCGCCGGTCTGTTCGGCATGGCTGCCCGAGCCCACTCCGAGATGATGATCGGGCTCCGGGAGCTTCAGATCGGCGAAGAAGGCGTCAGACATGTTGACGTCGTAATGCTGGCCGGTGTGGACCAGCACCGGGGTGAAGCCGGGCGCCGCGGCGAGGGCGTGCCAGAGCGGCGCCACCTTCATGAAATTCGGACGCGCGGCGGCGATCAGGTGGATGCGCTGGGCCATGGCGAAGGCGGTAGCTGGAAAGGGTAAAGATAGGGTGGAACGGGACCACCCGGTCCCGTCATTCCCGCGAAAGCGGGAATCCAGTGCTGAGTCCGAGCTGGATTCCCGCTTTCGCGGGAATGACGAGGTTAGCGAAGCACTCCTTCCACCGCCTTCTTCCAGCCCGCCAGCCTCGTCTCCCGCACCTCCGGCGCCATCGCCGGCTCGAACCTTTCCACCGCGCCCCGCATCGCCGCCGCTTCCTCCAGCGAGCGGAACATCCCGCAGCCCAGGCCCGCAAGCATCGCCGCCCCGAGCGCCGTCGTCTCGACGAACGCCGGACGCTCGACAATCAGCCCCAGAATGTCCGCCAGGTCCTGGGCCAGCCAGCCGTTCGACGCCATGCCGCCATCGACCTTGAGCACCTCCCACGGCGCCCCGTCGGCGGCGAAGGCGGTCATCAGGTCGTGGCTCTGGTGCGCCATCGCCTCCAGGGCGGCGCGGGCGATATGGGCCCGGCCGGTGGCGAAGCTGAGGCCGGTCATGGCGCCGCGCGCGTCGGGCCGCCAGTAAGGCGCTCCCAGGCCGCTATGGCCGGGGACGATCTGGACCCCGCCGCTGTCGGGCACCGAATGCGCCAGAGCCTCCGTTTCCGCCGCGCTTCCGAGCAGACCGAGATCGTCGCGGAGCCATTTGACCAGGCTTCCGGCGACGAAGACCGAGCCTTCGAGCGCGTAGCGGCGCTCGCCGCCCAGCTGCCAGGCGATGGTCGAGAGCAGTCGGTGGCGGCTTCGGCGCAGCTCGGCGCCGGTATGGCTGAGGATGAAGGCGCCGGTGCCATAGGTCGCCTTGCTGTTGCCGGGCGCGAGGCAGGCCTGGCCGATCGAGGCCGCCTGCTGGTCGCCGGCCATTCCGCAGATGGGGACGGCCGCCCCGAAATGCCCGGGCAAGGTCTCGCCCAGCCGCCCGGCGCAGTCGACGATTTCGGGCAGCACCCCCGCGGGCACGCCCCACAGGTCGAGCAGCCCTTCGTCCCAGCGGCCGCTTCCGATATCCATCAGCGCCGTCCGCGAGGCATTGGTCGCGTCGGAGACGTGGAGCCCGCCGGTCAGTCGGAAGACGAGCCAGCTCTCGACCGTGCCCACGCACAGATCGCTGCCGGCCGCCTTCAGCTGAGGCCAATGCTCGAGCGCCCAGGCGATCTTGGACGCGCTGAAATAGGGATCGAGCAGAAGGCCGGTCTTCGCCTGCACCGCCTCCTCACGGCCCTCGGCCTTCAGCCGGGCGCAAAGCTCGGCGGTACGCCGGTCCTGCCAGACGATCGCCGGGGCAAGCGCCCGGCCCGTCCGGCGGCTCCAGAAGACGATCGTCTCGCGCTGGTTGGTGATCCCGAGCGCCGCCACCCGCGCCGCGCCGCCGGCCGAAGCGATCGCGGCCCGGGCGCAGGCGAGGCTCGAGGCCCATATCTCCTCCGCGTCATGCTCGACCCAGCCGGGCCGGGGGTAGGATTGCGCCAGCTCCCGCTGCTCGGTGGCAAGGCAGGTCCCGTCCGCGCCGAACAGCATCGCCCGGGTGCTGGTCGTGCCTTCGTCGATGACGAGGATCAGATCACCCATTCGCACTCCCGTCATCCCGGGCTTGATCCGGGATCCATGAACACGGCCTCACCGAGGCTGCACAATCCGTGTTCATGGATGCCGGATCAAGTCCGGCATGACGATAGGACTGGCGCCGCAGGCCCCTCACCGCCCCGCCCATTCCTTCCTCATAATCTCCTTGAAATCCAGGAAGCCGGCGTCGGAATTGGGATCGAAATGCTCGATGTCGCCCTCGCCGAGATAGTCGAAATAGGGCCAGTGGGTGTCGTTATTCTCACCATAGAGATAGCATTGAATGGTGATGCACGGCTCGTCCACGTTGAGATTGTGGAGCTGGTGGACCTGGTTGAGCCGGGGCGAGATCCAGGTGACCTCCTCCTTGACGAACGTCTTCACCGCGAACGGCGTCGTCTGCTCGGGCGCGAGGAAAGCGAAGAGGCTGACCGTGATCTCGCCGTGAAGCACCCGTATCACCGCGTCGGAGCCGCCATGATTGTGGATCGGCGAATAATTGCCGCTCGGCCAGATCTCCATGACGAACGGTATGCCCGGCGATTCTCCCTGATTGGTGCCGAGCGTGATCCGCAAATAGGTCATGTCCGGATCGTATTTGCCGAATTCGTTCGCCTTCCGCTCCAGCACCTTCGCGCACCAGCCGTCCTTGTCGAGGATGCTCGCCTTGATGGCCGCGGAGAATTCCGGGAAGTCGGGCGTGTCGAGCAGGAAGCGGGCGCCGGCGACATTGTCGTACAGCTTCTGGCAAGTCGGAGTCAGGCTGGCCGGAACGGTGACCCTGCCATAGGCCATCTCGTCCATCGTGATCATATCGTGGGGGACGACCCGCATCGGCAGCTCGATCGTCACCGGATCCTTCCACAGGTCGACGAAGCCGGCCGCATCCGCGGCGATCTCGACATCCTCGATCCCGGAGATCCAGGCCCAGGGATCGGGCTCCCCCTCGTCGGGTCGTTCGAGCAATTGGGACGCGAGCATCGTGCCGAGCCGCATCTCGCCCTTACCGTAGCGCATCAGCCGGTTGTGGCAGTCGAAGCTGAACCAGTAAGGGCAGGCGAGCGAGGCATCGAGACCCACGCCGGGGACGGCGAGCAAGATCTTCTCGCCACCCTGGATCGACACTTCGGCCAGGTTTGCTCCATAGGGGTCGACGGACCATCGCAGGACCGGCGCGCCGGTCTGCCCTCGCGCGGTCACGGTGAAGGGGGCGGAGGTCGCGAGCACGAAGCCGATCGTCCCCTGCCCCCGGACCGGAAGCCTGTAGGTGACGGCGGCCCCAACCGTTCCCCCGTCCGCAGACGCGGCCACGGCAAGGGGCGGCGGCATGCTCTGGTAGGCGCGCGCCGCCGCGGCCGGATCGACATAAGTCATGACATTCTCCCCGCGATTTCCCCGAACGGAGCGCAGCCCGGCTGCCGCGTCAATGACTGATGTATCCGTTTCCGGCACGGTCTAGGATGTCGTCGTGGACAGTTTCGATCTCCTCATCGTCGGCGGCGGAATCAACGGCGCGGCGATCGCCCGCGACGCCGCGATACGCGGCGCGAGCGTTCTTCTGGTCGAGAAGGACGACCTCGCCGCCCATACCAGCTCCGCGTCCTCCAAGCTGATCCACGGCGGCCTGCGCTACCTCGAAAATTACCAATTTCGTCTCGTCCGCGAGGCGCTTGCCGAGCGCGAGATATTGCTTCGAACCGCGCCGCACATCGTCCGCCCGCTGCGCTTCGTCCTTCCGCATTGCCCGGCGCTGAGGCCGCACTGGATGATCCGCTCCGGCCTCCTCCTCTACGACCTCTTCTCGATCCGGGGCAGCCTGCCCCGCTCGCGCCGGGTCGGCCGGCGCGACTGGTCCCTCCAGGCCCCGCTGAAGGAGCGGCGGCGGGTGCTCAGCTATTGGGACGCCTGGGTCGACGACAGCCGGCTTGTCATTCTCAACGCCGTCGCCGCCGCCGAGTAGGGCGCCGAGATCGCGACCCGGACAGAATTCCTCGCCGCCCGCCGCGACGGCGATGCCTGGAGCGCCGAGCTGTCCGGCGGGCGCAACGTCCGCGCCCAGGTGATCGTCAACGCCGCCGGCCCCTGGGTCGCGGAGGTCCTCAACCGCCGCCTCGCCGAGACCAGCGAGAGCCGGGTCCGGCTGGTCAAGGGCAGCCACATCGTCGTTCCGGCCCTGTGGGAAGGGGACCAGGCCTATATCCTCCAGCAGTCCGACGGACGGGTCGTCTTCGCCCTTCCCTTCAAGGGCGGTTTCACTCTGATCGGAACCACCGACATAGCGGTCGAAGGGCCCGGGGACGCCGAGATCTCCGCCGAGGAGGCGCGCTATCTGTGCGAGGCCGCCGACCGCTATTTCATCCGCCAGGTCGTCCCCGCCGACATCGTCTGGAGCTATAGCGGGGTCCGCGCCCTCTACGACGACGGCGCCGCCGACGCGAAATCCGTCACCCGCGACTATCGGCTCGAGCTCGACCCGGATCCGGGGCCAAAGCTGCTCTCGGTTTTCGGCGGCAAGATCACCACCGCCCGGGCGCTTGCCCGGGAAGCGCTCGACCGGCTCGGAGTCGAGGGGCGGCGGTCCACCTCCCACGCCTTCCTGCCCGGCGGCGACGTCTATCCCGATTTCCTGGACTGGCTGGACCGGCTCGCGGCCTGGATGCCGCAGCCCCTCGTCGCCCGACTCTCCGGCGCCTACGGCACCCGCCTCAGGGACATGATCGGCGACGCCAGGGGGCTCGCCGATCTCGGCCGCCATTTCGGCGACGGCCTCTATGAGACCGAGCTGCGCTGGCTCAGGGACAAGGAGTTCGCCCGAACCGCCGAGGACGTGCTGTGGCGGCGGACCAAGCTCGGGCTGGTGATGGGGGAGGAGGGGAAGCAGGCGGTCGAGGCCTGGCTTGAATCATCTCGTCACCCCGGCGAAAGCCGGGGCCCCGGCGGGTGAAGACCGCCGGCGCCTTTCACCCGCCGGGATCCGGCCTTCGCCGGGACGACGTCAGGGCCCTTCGTGCAGCGGGTCGGTCCCGGGCTCCGGAACCTCGTCCAGCTCGCGTCGGCTCTCCTCGGCCTCTTCCTCGATCGCCTCGTCGCCCGAGGGCAGGTCCTGCTCGTCGCCGCTCATAATGCCTCTCCTTCGCCGCCGTGAACGCCCCAGCCGGGAACCCGCTCCGCCGCCCGCGCTTTGACGGTCCCATGGCACCTTCGGCACAGCAGGCCTCCGCCTCGGCGGGCAAAGGCGACAGCACCATCGGCTGGAAGCTCGACCGAGCGCAGAGGAAGGAGCTGCTCCTGCAATTCCCGCCCCGCTACGGCAGGGTCGACGCGGACCATGTCACCCTTCGAACCTCGGTGGCCGACGAGGCCGCGCTTCCGGACGAGACGCTCGGCGACATCGTCGGCCGGGCGGACGACGGCCAGGGCGTCGAGGCCATGGTCGTCGCCATCGCGGGAACCACCGACCGTCCCGACGGGAGCACCTACCATATAACCTGGTCGCTCGAGCCGGGGCGCGAAGCGTGGGAATCGAACGACGTGCTCGCCGGGCGGCCATGGACGGCGTTCGACCTGCCCATGCCGGTCAGGCTCAAGCCGTCGCGCTGGCCCTAGGACATGGCGCGCCAGCTCTATCTCGATTGTGACGGAGTGCTCGCCGATTTCGACCACGGCGCCGCCGCGGTGCTCGGAATGCATCCCAGGGCCTTCGAGAAACGCCACGGCCTCGGTCGCTTCTGGGCGAAGCTGGCCAAAACGCCCGATTTCTATTTCGGCCTTCCACTCCTCGACGGCGCCACCGATTTGTTCGAGGCGGTCAGGCATCTCGATCCGATCATCCTGACCGGCCTTCCGCAGGGCAATTGGGCGGCGGACCAGAAGGTGCGCTGGGCGGCGAAATATTTCCCCGGCACGCGGATCATCACCACCCTGGCCCGCGACAAGCGCAAGCATGCGAAGGAAGGCGACGTCCTCGTCGACGACCAGATCAGGCACGCGCATCTGTGGGAGGAGATGGGCGGGGTGTTCATCCACCACCGAAGCGTCGACGAGACCCTTCACCGGCTGAAGGGCTATTTCGACCTCTAAAAAACCTCCCCCGGATTTCCGGGGGAGGGGGACCATGCGAAGCATGGTGGAGGGGTTCTCGCTGACTTTCGAAGAACCCCTCCACCGCGCTTCGCGCGGTCCCCCTCCCCGAGAAATCTCGGGGAGGAATTATTTTTGGCGCCCCCCTATACTCCTCCCGAATCCGGGAGCCCGCCTTTGAAACCTGTCGCTTACCCCCTCCTCGCCGCCGCCGCCCTGCTTCTGACCGCCGCGAAACCGCCCGAGCTGAAGCCCATCGCCTACCGGGTCACCCCGATCCTCCAGAAGGACGGCAGCCGCGCCCTCGACGTCCGGATGCGCCTTCGCGGCGACCAGGACGGGGAGACCGAATTGTTCCTGCCGAGCGTCTGGGCAGGGTCGAGCGAGCTCTGGCGCCACGCCAGGGGGCTGGAGATCCGCGGCGCGAAAAGCCTCGCCGGCACCTATGACAAGCCGGTCGCCCGCCACCGCCCGGGCGCCCGCCTCAAGGTCCGCTACCGGATCGTCTCCGCTTATGCCGAGGACCCGGGCTTCAACTACGAGAAAGCGCGGCCGCTCATCAGGCCCGACTGGTTCTTCGTCCATGGCGAATCGATGTTCGCCGCGCCCGGCGGCGGCCAGGATCGGCCGGCGAAGTTCCGGTGGGGCAAGCTCCCGAAAGGCTGGACCGCGGCCTCGGACCTCGACCATCTCGCCGGCAAGCCGACGACCCTTGCCAATCTCATCAACAGCGTCGCCATCGGCGGGGCGAAAATGCGGCTCGTCAGCCGCGACCTGCGCGGCGCTCCGTTGCGCGTCGCCCTCCTGGGCGACTGGCAGTTCACCGCCGACCAGCTCGCCGACACGGTCACTCCGATCGTCGCCGCCGAGGACAGCTTCTGGGGCGATCGAAGCTCTCCCTATCTCGTCGCCATGGCGCCGCTCGGCGAGCTTCCTTCCGGACTTTCCTACCATGGCACCGGACGGACCGACGCCTTCTCGATCGCCTCGACGAGCGCGTTCGAGCTCAAACAGGCGATCCGCTTTCTCGCCCATGAAAACATGCACAGCTGGGTGCCGATCGTGCTCGGCGGAATGCCGGAGGAGGACGAGGCGACCGATTATTGGTTCAGCGAGGGCTTCAACGATTATCTCGCCTCCAAGGTGCTCCTGCGCGCCGGCATCTGGTCGCTGGCCGAATGGGCGGCCGACAAGAACGACACCTTGCTTCGCTACGGCCAGTCCCCGGCGAAGACCGTGGGCGGCGCCGAGATCGCCCGGCGCTTCTGGACCGACTCCGCCGTCCAGCAGGTGAGCTACGATCGCGGCCACCTCCTCGCCGCCAAGCTCGATTCGGAGATCGCCGCCCGCTCGGCCGGGAAGCAGAGCCTCGAAGCCGTGCTCCGAACCCAGCGCCGCGCCGCCGAGGGCAGCCCGGAGCTCGCCGTCGCCCTGTTCCGCAAGACCCTGCGCGAGGAGACCGGGATCGACATCGACCCGGACCTCGAACGCTACGCCCGCCGCGGCGAGACCCTGCTCCTCCCGGCCGACCTGCTCGGCGACTGCGCCCGACTGGTGACCGAGCGCCGCAAGGCCTTCACCCGGGGTTATGACGCGGACGCGACCCGTCGCGGCGCCGGCGTGATCGCCGGAGTCGACCGCGAGGGCCCCGCTTATGCGGCCGGGCTTCGCGACGGCATGCAGCTGGTCCGCCGGGAGGCCGGCAAGATCGGAGACGCCTCGGTCGAGCTGGCCTATCGGATCACCGAGGGCGGGGTCGAGCGGGTCATCAGCTACATGCCCGAAGGCAAAGCCGAGTTCGACGTCCAGCACGTCGAGGTGACCGCCTCGGGGCCCGAGGCCGAAGCCGCCTGCCGGACCCGACTTGGCGGCGCCTCATGAGCTTCACCGCGAAAATCCTGCTGCTTGGGTCGGGCGAGCTCGGCAAGGAGTTCGCAATCTCCGCCAAGCGCCTCGGCGCTTATGTGATCGCCTGCGATTCCTATGCCGGCGCCCCCGCCATGCAGGTCGCCGACGAGGCCGAGATCTTCTCCATGCTCGACGGGGAGAGGCTGCGCGAGGCCATCGCCCGCCACCGGCCCGATCACGTCGTCCCCGAGGTCGAGGCGATCCGGACCGAGGTGCTCGGCGAGCTTGAGGCGGCGGGCACCCATATCGTGCCGTCGGCGCGCGCGACGATGATAACGATGAACCGCGATTCGATCCGCGAGCTCGCCGCCGGCAGGCTCAGCCTTCGGACGTCGCGCTACCGCTTCGCGGAAAGCCTGGAGGAGGTGGAGGCCGCCGCCGCCCACACCGGCTTTCCCTGCGTCGTCAAGCCGGTCATGTCCTCCTCCGGCAAGGGCCAGCGCACCGTCGAGGCGGCCGGCGACCTGCGCGCCGCCTGGGATTATGCGGTCGCCAACATGCGCGGCGACCGGGCGCGGGTCATCGTCGAGGAATTCGTCCGCTTCGATTATGAGATCACCCTGCTCACGATCCGGACCCGCGACGGCGTGCTCTACTGCCCGCCCATCGGCCACCGGCAGGAACGGGGCGACTATCGGGAGAGCTGGCAGCCAACGCCGATGTCGGACCGCGCCCTCGCCGACGCTCAGGACATGGCGCGCAAGGTGGTCGACGATCTCGGCGGCTACGGCCTCTACGGAGTCGAATATTTCGTCGCCGGGAACGAGGTGATCTTCTCCGAACTGTCGCCGAGGCCGCACGACACCGGAATGGTCACCCTCATTTCCCAGAACCTCTCCGAATTCGATCTCCACGCGCGAGCCGTCCTCGGCCTGCCTATCCCCCACATAGCCCTCACCGCCCCCGCCGCGGCCTCGGCGGTGATCCTCGCGGACCGGGAGTCGGAAAGCTTCCGCTTCGAAGGCGTGGACGAGGCGCTGGCGCTTGGGAGCGAAGGCGCGGAGGTGGACGTGCGGATTTTCGCCAAGCCGGTCACCCGGCCCTACCGCCGAATGGGCGTCGCGCTGGCGACGGGCGCGACGGCGGATGAAGCGCGGGTTTTGGCCACCCGCGCGGCGGCGCAAGTGCGGATCGCATACGACTAAATTCCTCCCCGAGATTTCTCGGGGAGGGGGACCGCGCGAAGCGCGGTGGAGGGGTTCTTCGAAGTCGGAAAGACCCCCTCCACCAGGCTTCGCCTGGTCCCCCTCCCCTGCAAAAGCAGGGGAGGAATTTTGCCGGCGATTACCGTCCGAACCTCAGCACCAGATGATCATATTCGCCGTTGCCGACGAACCCGTCCCGGTCGCTATCGTGAAAGGCGACGATGTAGACGGGCCGCCGCGCCGTCGCGATCGGCACCTGGCCGCCGGCCCGGGTCCACAGCGAAGAATAATAGACCGACGGCCGCTCCGGGTCGGGACCCAGGCGCAGGTCGATCAGGTAATTATTCCCGCCCGGGTCCAGCATCAGCATGCCCGATCCGGCCTCGGTGTCCGCCATTCCGGTGCCCGGCAGGAAGCAGGGATGCTCGGCGCCGGCATTGGGGTCCCCCGGCACCGAGCGCCGACGAAGCGCCCGGAAGATCGATCTGCCGGTCCAGGCGCAAAGCTGATAGGCGACGTCGGAGCGCCGCTTCGGGAACAGGATCCGGAACGGACGCGGCGCCAGCCTCGCCTCGGTCGTTCTCAGGTCCGTCCTCGCCAGCCGGATCGGCTTGCCGTCCTGCACGATCCGGATTCCCAGCCAGGGGGTGTGGGCGACCTGGGTCGCAGTCTCACGGGCGGCCGCCGATGCGCCGCTCGCCGGGACGGATGCCAGCGCCGCGAGCATCGCGAACAGTGAAATCGACCTTGCCACGCCATGCCCCTTCGCCGCCACCCGCGCCCAGCCTACGTCATTCCCGCGAATGCGGGAATCCAGTTCGAAAGTCAGAGCTGGATTCCCGCATTCGCGAAAATGACGATGTTTGAGAAATTTGCGATCTTGTCCGGCAGACGCTATTCGTCTCGCGATGGCGCGCAAGCGCCTCATATCCAAAAGAATCCGGAGTACCGCGTGTTGAAGAAGCGCCTCGCTTTCGCCGCATCCATCCTCGCCATCGCCGCTGCGCCCACCGCCGCCCGGGAATCGCACGACTGTCTCGACCAGGCCTGCACGATGCAATCGCTGTTCCAGGCCGAGACCGCGGGCGGCGGCGCCGCCGACTCGACCCGCTACGGCGCCTGGGGTTTCGACACCGCCGGGATGGACCGGTCGGTGAAGCCTGGCGACGATTTTTACGCGTTCGTCAACGGCACCTGGGCGAAGAACACGCAGATCCCGGCCGACCGCGCCTCCTACGGCGCCTTCGCGGTGCTTCGCGACCTTTCGGAGACCCGGGTCAGGACTCTGGTCGAGAGCTATCGTCTCGGCGCCCCGGGCGACGAGGGTAAGGCGGCCGCGCTGTATCGGGGCTTCCTGGACGAAGCGGCGGCCGAGCGCCTGGACGCCATCCCGCTCCTCGCCCGCCTCGCCCCGGTCTACCAGGCGAAGGGCAAGGACGATGTCGCGCGCCTGATGGGCCGGGCGCTGGGCGGCTTCGGCTCCAGCTTCTTCGGCCCCGGAGTCAGCGACGACGCCAAGCGTCCCGACGTCTACGCCCTCTATCTGCGCCAGTCGGGCCTCGGCCTCGGCGACCGCGACTTCTACGTCGATCCCAAGTTCAAGCCGCAGCGCGACCGCTACCTCCTCTACGTCCGGCAGATGCTGGAAATGGCGGGCTGGCCCGACTCGGCCGGGGCCGCGCGCGAGGTCGTCGCCCTGGAGACGAAGATCGCCGAGGCGCACTGGACCCGCGCCGAAAGCCGCAACCGCGACAAGACCTACAACCTCATGACCCGGGCCGAGCTCGAGGCTCGGGCGCCGGGCTTCCCCTGGGCCACCTTCCTCGAGGCGGCCGGGGTCGGCCGGGCCGAGCGCGCCATCGTCGCCCAGAATACGGCCTTCCCCAAGGTCGCCCGGATCTTCGCCGAAGCCGATCTGCAGACCCTGAAGGCGTGGCAGGCTTTCCACATGACCGACGAAATGTCGCCCTTGCTGTCGAAGCGCTTCGCCGACGCCGCCTTCGAGTTCCGCGCCAAATTCCTCAACGGCCAGCCGCAGCAGCGCGAAAGGTGGAAGCGCGGAGTCACCTTCGCCGAGAATGCGATCGGCGAGGCGATCGGCCGCGATTATGTCCGGCTCTATTTCCCGCCCGATTCCAAGGCGAAGATGGACGCCCTGGTCGCCAATCTGCGTACCGCCATGAGCACTCGGATCCAGGGCCTGCAGTGGATGGGCCCGGCGACCAAGGCCGAGGCTCTGAAGAAGCTCGAGGGCTTCAACGTCAAGATCGGCTATCCCTCCAAATGGCGCGATTATTCGGGCCTCGAGGTGATCCCCGGCGACCTCGTCGGCAATGCCGAGCGCGCCGCCCGCTTCGAATGGGATTATCGCCGCAACCGGATCGACCAACCGGTCGATGAGACGGAATGGGGAATGACCCCGCAAACGGTGAACGCTTATTATAACAGCGTGAAGAACGAGATCGTCTTCCCCGCGGCTATCCTGCAGCCGCCCTTCTTCGATCCGCAGGCCGATCCCGCGGTCAATTATGGCGGCATCGGCGGGGTCATCGGCCACGAGATCGTCCACGGTTTCGACGATCAGGGCCGCAAGTCGGATTATGCCGGAGTGCTTCGCGACTGGTGGACTCCCGAGGATGCCGCCAAGTTCGAAGCCCAGGCGGTCAAGCTCGGCGCCCAGTATGAGGCGTACAGCTTCCCGAACCTGCCCGGAGTCCGCATCAACGGCCGCGCCTCGATGGGCGAGAATATCGGCGATCTCGGCGGGATCACGCTCGGTCTCGAAGCCTATCGCACCTCATTGGGCGGCAAGCCGGCGCCGGTCGTCGACGGCTTCACCGGCGACCAGCGGGTGTTCCTCGGCTGGGGCCAGGTCTGGCGCTCGCTGTTCCGCGACGAGGCCCTGCGCCAGCAGCTGGTCGGCGATTCCCACTCCCCCGGAATGATCCGGGCGATCGCGCCCTTGCGCAACATCGATGCCTGGTACGAGGCGTTCGGAGTGAAGCCTGGCGACAAGCAATATCTGGCGCCCGAGGACAGGGTACGGATCTGGTGATTCCGTCATCCCGGCGAAAGCCGGGGCCCAGGGACACGGATGTCCGAAATTTCGAACGGCGGTGCTCATGGATCCCGGGTCAAGCCCGGGATGACGGTTCAGCGGCCTCGAGTCGCCAGCCAGATCATGTGCTTGGCGCCCTTGCGTCCGGCATGGGCCCGCACCGTCACCTCCTCCACCGCGAAGCCGGCCTTGCCGAGCCGCCGGGTGAAGGCCGGGTCGGCCGCCGCGGACCAGATGGCGAGCACGCCCCCCGGCTTCAGCGCCGCCTTGGCGCGGTGCAGGCCGTCCAGATCGTAGAGGCGATCGTTGGTGTCGCGGCTGAGCGCGTCGGGACCATTGTCGACGTCGAGAAGGATCGAGTCGTAGCTCGAGCGGGCCGCGGCGATGAGATCGCCGACGTCGCTTTCGACGATCCGGACCCGCGGATCATCCAGGCTCCCGGCGTGGACATGGGCCATCGGCCCCCGCGCCCAGCCTATGATCGCCGGAACCAGCTCGGACACGACCAGGGTCGCGTCGCGCCCAAGCGCCGCCAGCGCCGCTCGCAGGGTGAAGCCCATGCCGAGCCCGCCGATCAGAAGCGCCGGCTTCGGCCGCCCTGCGATCCGCTCGCAGGCCAGAGTGGCGAGCGCCTCCTCCGATCCGCGCAGGCGGGTGCTCATCAGGGCGTTGGCGCCGAGCATGATCCAGAAGTCGTCGCCGCGCTGGACCAGCCGGAGCTCGCCGCCGCCCGGAACGAGGGCGCTGTCGATCAATAAGCGCGGGATCATCGCCGTCCCCTTAGACCATCGATGGACAAGCGCAACGAACGCGCCGACACTCGCGTTCGTCACCAATCGGACCAAGGGAGCATCGAGCCGTGAGCGTCGCCTTTCGCCGCGACAGCGATGAAGAGCATAAGGAGCCGAGGTTCGAGCTGCCGATCCCGGTCGGCCCCAATTTGGTGACGGCGAATGGCCTCGCCCAGATCCGGACTCGCGTGGCGGAGCTCGAGGCGCTGATCGCGGCCGGACCGGACGAGGCCGCGCTGGAGGAGGCGAAGCGGACCCTGCGCTATTGGAACACGCGCCAGGCCACCGCCCAGCTCGTCCCGCCGCCGCCGCCGGACGAGGTCGCCTTCGGCAGCCGAGTGGCCTTTCGCCAGAACGGCACCGTGCGTTGCATCGACATCGTCGGCGACGACGAAGCCGACCCCGCTGCCGGCCGAATCGCCTTCTCGGCCCCGCTCGCCCGCGCCCTGATCGGCGCCTGCGTCGGCGACCTCGCCGATTTCGCCGGCCGGGCGGAAGCTCTGGAAGTGGTCGAGATCGCGCCGATCGAAACCTCCGCTCCCCGCAAGGGGGCAACAGAGCGCAAATAATTCCATAGCGAAGACTGTCGGCCGCCCATGTTTGCGATTCCGGTGGATCGCATTCGCCCTGTCTGGCGGAATCACTTATTGACTCACGCCCTCGATCCGATACCATTCGCGGCCTATTGCTTGGGCTCAGCCCGGCATTTGCTTGGATAAATCGCCGAGAAAGGTCGGTATCGCCGTGTTTTAGGCGAGGCTTGGTCATTGACTATTGGGGGCAGTAGTCGGTCAAGTTGCTGATCTTGCTGGCATGTTCGTGGGGGCGCCATGCATCGTGGGGCTGATCGAAACCCGGACCTTGCCCCGCCGCGCCTGACGGCGCTGGCCGAGGAGTCGCGATTCGTCGGCCCGAGCGCCGCCGTCTCACGGATCAAGTCCCTCGTCCGCAAGCTCAGCCGCTCGTCGAGCACCACCCTCATCCGAGGCGAGACCGGGACCGGCAAGGAGCTGGTCGCCCTGATGCTCCACCGCAACAGCCCGCGCGGGGAGAGGCCTCTGGTCCCGATCAACTGCGCCGCAATTCCCGAGGCGCTGATCGAGGGCGAGCTGTTCGGCTATGAGAAGGGCTCCTTCTCGAGCGCGTCGCGCGCCTATCCGGGCAAGTTCCGGCTCGCCGATCGGGGCACCCTGTTCCTCGACGAGGTCGGCGAGCTCAGCCTGCCGGCGCAGTCGAAGCTTCTGAGGGCGCTCGAATCGGGCGAGATCTTCCCGCTCGGATCGCATCATGCGCACCATGTCGACGTCCGGATCATCGCCGCGACCAATCGCGATCTCGAGGGCGACGTCGCCCGCGGCGCCTTCCGGCCCGATCTCTATTACCGCCTGGCCGTGGTCCAGCTGGCGATCCCGCCGCTGCGCGAGCGGCCGGAGGACATATTGCCCGTCGCCCGCTCCTTGCTCGGCCGAATCTGCGCCGAGCTTCGGTTGCCTTTGCCCTTGCTTTCCCGCGAGCTGGTCGCGGCGCTTCGCCGTCACCGCTGGCCCGGCAACGTGCGGGAGATGCGCAACGCGCTCGAACATGCCCTGGTCACCGCCGAAAGCGCCGACATGCTCGAAGCCAGCGATCTCCCCGCCAATGTCGCGGCGCCCGCCGGCGGCGCGGGGGGCGAGGTCGCCGCCGAGCGCGAACTCCTGCTTCGCGCCTTGGCCGCGGCCGGAGGCAAGAAAGCCGGCGCCGCTCGCGCGCTCAACTGCTCGCGAATGACCCTCTACCGCCGTCTCGAGCGCGCCGGCCTGGAAGGCGTCGCCTGAGGCATTGAGGGACAGTCGCCTCCGACCCGCTCAGGCTGAGCCTGTCGAACCCCTCCCCTTTCCCACCGGAACAAGAAGAAAGGCCTTCGACAGGCTCAGGGCGAACGGTGGGGGTGTAACGCCTTCACTGTGACACCTGTCACCCCTGTTACGCGCCCGCCGCCAGGACTCCCGGCCTAACCCCTTGCGATAAAACCCTATCCCCATCTGGCACGGGCCTTGCGGATAAAGCCGCGACGCTCGGACAGCGGCGGGAGACGGCGATGGGGGCACACAGAAGGGACGACCGGCAGGAGCCGCCCGCCGCCGGCAACGGCCCGCGCACCTACATCAACCACATTCATCTTCATCTCAGCCTGTCGGAGGTGCTGATCGACGTCGGCCAGGCCGGCCCGGGCGAAGCGCCCGCGATCAAGGGGCGCTTCGTCACAAGCCCCGATTATTTGCTGAACATGCGAAGCACGATCAGCGGCGCGATCGAGCGCTACCAGGCGGAATTCGGCGGAATCGTCTCGGCCGGACCGGGAGCCGGGCGTGGCTGATCTCGGCGCCGTCCACGCGATCGGCGAGACGATCGTCAGCCTCCTGACGACCCGGCGGGCCTTGCTCGCCGCCGAGGACCGGCTCGGCCCGGTGCCCGCCGACGCGAAGATCCACCATGTTCCGCTCGCCACCCTGGTCGGAGCAACGCCGCCGACCGGCGGCCTCTCGATCACCTGCTTCCACATCGACCGCTCCGACCACACGCTCGCCCGTCCGGCGATGCAGGATCCCTCGCAAGGGGCCGGGATTTCGCTGGAGCTCTCCTACCTGCTGGCGAGCTGGAGCTCGACCACCTCCGATGAGCTGTCGCTGCTCAGCTGGGCTATGCTCGAGCTGAACCGCTTCCCGGTCCTCGACTCCGGCCAGCTTCCGGCGACCGGCTGGGACCGCGGCGAAAGCGTCCAGCTCGTGCCGGAGCAGGCCGATCCGGAAAAGCTGTTCCGGCTGTGGGACGCGCTCGGCCAGAAATATCGGCTGAGCACCCTGTTCAAGGCGCGGGTTGTGCGGATCGGCTACGGCCCGTTCGCCGACGCGCTGCCGGTCGCCGCGAGCCGGTTCGGCTTCGCCCATGGCGACCTCGAAGGGGAGCCGGCCTTGTGATCGCGATGCTCGCCCCCGATCTGCTCGACCGGCGGGCGCTCGCCTTGCTCCGTCTGGTCGACGTCGCCGGCCGGCCGGTGCTCGGACCGGTGCGGATCGAGGGCGACGGCGTGCGCACGGTCGCGAAAGGCGACGGCCGCTTCGCCTTGCTCGAGGCGCGCGGCTTCGAGGCCTACACGGCGAGCTTCGATCCGATCGCGGCGGTGCCGGCGAAGACGATCCGGCTCGATCTCACCCCGTCCGCGGCGGATGTCGCGCCGCGCGGCTTCGGCCTGCGCCTGCCGCGAAATCCGGATTCCGGCGCGCCGTCCTCGCTGTTCGAGCCGCAGCCGGTGGAGATGCTTCCCTCGGCCCTGGCCGCCCGCTCGGGGAGCGCCTGCACGATCCGTGTCTCCGTCAGCCGCGGCGACGACAATCGGGTCGTCGAAGGCGCGCTGGTCAGGGCGCGAAGCGCGGACGGCGCCTTCGCCGCCCGGGCCGTCACCGACGTGCGCGGCGAAGCCTGCCTCCTTTTTCCCTTCCTTCCGCTTTCCTTCCCGGGCTCGACGATCAGCGCGGAGCAGCCGGCCCGGATCGTGGTCGACGTCGATCCCGGCCTCGCCCGATTCCATGCCCCGGCCGGTCTCGCCGCCGCGGCGGAGGCGGCCGCGCTCCGCACCTCCGGCCACCTTGATCCCGACGCGCTCGCCGCCGCGGCGCCCGCCCCGAACTTCGCCGCCGGCGCCGAAGCGGCGCTGTCCGCGGGCCGCGAAAGCGCGGTCAGCCTCGAATGGAACCCCGCATGACCCCCAACCAACCGGTCGACTTGAAGGAGGCGATTGATGCCTGAATATCTAGCACCCGGCGTATTCGTCGAGGAGACGAGCTTCCGCGCCAAATCGATCGAAGGCGTGGGCACCAGCACCGCCGCCTTCGTCGGACTGACCTCGCGCGGGCCGATCAGCCGGGAGCCGAGCGACCCGACTCCGCCCATGCTGACCAGCTTCGGCGATTTCGAGCGCTTCTACGGCAGCCTCGATCCGCTCCGGATCGGTACGGCCGCGGCGCCCAACCACCTGGCGCTGGCCGCCCAGGCCTTCTTCGCCAATGGCGGCGGCCGGCTCTACGTCGCCCGGATCACCGGCGCCAATGCCGCCCCGGCGACCACCGGCAACCTCGCCGCCGGCGGAGCGAACAAAAGGGTGATCCTCGCCGCCCGCTATCCGGGCGGTGGCAGCGTCGGCGGAACCGACGCCCAGTTCGTCGTCACCGTCACCGAGAACGCGCTTGCGACCACCAAAAGGCTCGCGCTCAAGCAGCCGGCCGGAACGATGGTCCAGGTCGCCAACGAATATTATGTCGTCGGGGTCGATCCGATGCCGACCAGCGCCGGCAACATCTCGGCTTTCACCGCCCTCGCCGACGACGGCGCCCTCACCCTGGTCACCGTCAACGTCGAGGTGCGCGACGCCAGCGGCGTGGTCTACGAGGCGGCCGGGCTCGGCCTCCATCCCCGCCATCCGCGCTACATCGGCACGGTGATGGGCCTGAAGCCGCCCAAGAGCATCGACCGACTCACCAATCCGGTGGTGATCGAGCTCGGCGACAACGTCACCGGGTTCGAGCTTCGCACCCTCCTCACCGCCAAGCCGCTGGTCCTGAAGAACGGCGCCGACGGCGACGCCCCGACCGTCGATCCCTATAACGACGCGCTCACCTCCTTGCTCGCGCTCGAGGACATCTCGATCATCGCCGCGCCCGGCTCCTCGACCTTCGCCGCCGCCGCCGCGATCAACCAGGCGCTGATCGGAAGCGCCGAGGCCCGCCGCGCCTATCGGATCGCCGTGCTCGACACGCCGCCCGATCTGGAGCCGAACGATGTGCGCGGCCTCAAGAACCTGATCGACAGCAAATATGCCGCGCTTTATTATCCGTGGATCCGGATCGCCAATCCGATGGCGGAGACCGACCCGCTCCAGCCCGGCGAGATCGACGTTCCGCCGTCCGGCGCCGTCTGCGGAATCTATGCGCGAAGCGACGTCCAGCGCGGAGTCTGGAAGGCGCCCGCCAACGAGACGGTGACCGGGGCGCTCGACCTCCAGCGCGACGTCCGCTTCGGCGAGCAGGAGGGTTTGAACCCGCTCGGGATCAACTGCATCCGCAAGCTCCCCAATCGCGGCATCCGGGTCTGGGGCGCGCGTACCTTGAGCTCGGACCCCGAGTGGAAGTACGTCAACATCAGGCGCTACTTCATCTACCTCGAGGCTTCGATCGACCGGGGCACCCAATGGGCGGTGTTCGAGCCGAACGGCGAGGCCTTGTGGGCGAACGTGCGGACCACCGTCTCCGACTTCCTCTACAACGAATGGATGAACGGGGCGCTGCTCGGGGCCACGCCCAAGGAAGCCTATTTCGTCCGCTGCGACCGCTCCACCATGACCCAGAACGACCTCGATAACGGGCGTCTCGTCTGCCAGGTCGGAGTCGCTGCGATCAAGCCCGCCGAGTTCGTCATCTTCAAGATCGGCCAGAAGACGGCCGACGCCCGCGGATAAGGAGCAGCACCGATGCCACGCGACACCCCCTACGGTTCCTACAACTTCATCGTGGAGTTCGACGGCAACGATCCCGCCACCTCGGCTTTGGGCGGCTTCTCCGACGTCTCCGGCCTCAGCACCGAAGTGACCCTGATGGAATATCGCCAGGGCAACGACAAAGAGAACAGGGTCCGCAAGATCCCCGGCCTGCTCAAGGCCGGCGACGTCACCTTGAAACGCGGGATCATGGGCCAGACCAATTTCTGGCAATGGGTGCAGATCACCCGCACCGACCCGACCCACCGCCGCAGCGTCACCGTCACCCTGCAGGACGAACAGCACAATCCGATCCTCAAGTGGCGGCTGATCAACGCTCGCCCGATGAAGTGGACCGGGCCGACGCTCGCCGCCAAGGGCGGCTCCGACGTTGCCACGGAGGAGCTCGTCATCTCCCTCGAGGGCTTCGAGTTCGAGACGGCCTGACCGGAGCGCGAGCGAGACCATGTTCCTCCCGGGCATCAGCTTTTCGGCGAAACGGCCGGCCGAGGCGGCGGGGCTCTCCTCGCGCGCCGACGTTGCGATGTTCGTCGGCTGCGTGCCGCGCCGAGCCGGCGAGGTCCCGGCGCCCGTGCTCGAGGCGCTGGCCCGCGGCGGCTGGTCGCAGGAAGGGCTGTTCCGGGTCGAGCCGGAGCGGCTCGCCTCGCTTCTGGACGTGCCCGTGCCGGTCTACAGCTGGTCGGAGTTCGACTCGCTCTACGCCTGGGAGCGGCGGCCGCTGGCGCAGGGGTCGAGCGACTTCGTTCCAACCTCGCTCGGCCTCGCCGTCAGGAGCTTCTTCGAGGAAGGCGGAGCCAAGGCCTGGATCGTGCGCACCGGCGACCCGGCGGCGCTCGATGCGGACGAGGCCGCCAAGCTGCCGCTCCTCACCGGCCAGGGCGCCGAGGGCGCCGGGCGTGTCGCGATCCTTCCCGGCTTCAGGGGCGCGAGCCGGGCCGCCGATCCCGGCGATCCCCAGACATGGTCCGGCGCCGGAGCCATATTCGGGATCGGCGATGCCGCGATGCTTCTCCTCCCCGACCTTATCGATATTTGTGCGGGCGGGCCGGAATTCGCCGAGCCGGAACCGCCGGCGCCGGCGCCGCCCGAGCAGTTCCGGCCCTGCGCCCCGGCCGCGCCCGATCTCGCTCCGGAGAAAAGGGAAGGCCGCCCGCAATATCAGGCGCCGCGGCTCGACGGCGCCCAATATGCCCTGTGGGCGGACTCGCTCCAATATGCGCTGACCCTGCTCAGCCGCGCCCGAGGCCCCGATCATCGCCAGGATGCGATGCTGCTCTCGGCCTTCCCGCTGCCTCTGCTCGGAGAGTTCGGCCGCGGCGACGAGGCCTGGCCGCTCGCCATCCTCGACGCCCCGCTCGTCGGCGACAAGAGGCTGCTCGCGGAAGGCTGGATCGACCATCCCCGCCTTCAGCTCGCTTATCCCTGGGTGCGCACCGCCGCCTCGCTCAACATGCCCGAGGGGGTGCAGAGCCCGGAGGGGCTGCTCGCCGGAATCGTCGCCCGGACCTCGCTGGCCGACGGCGCCTTCCGCAGCATCGCCGGGCGCGAGGCACGAAGCGTCCGCGGCCTGAAGCCCGAAATCGGCGAAAGCGACCTCGGCCGCGGGCTCGAGGGCGAAGCCGACTGGCTGGGCGAACGGCTCTGCCTGATTGCGGTGAAGCGCGGCCGGCCGGAATGGCTGAGCGATTCGACCCTGGCCCGGGACCGGAAATGGCGCAGCGGCGGGGTCTCCAGGCTGATGGGGATCGTGCTGCGCGCCGCCCGCCAGTTCGGCGACGAGCTGATGTTCGAGCCGTCGGGCCCGGCCTTGTGGGCGCGGATCCGGGGAACGGTGGAGAGCTTCCTCGACGGCCTGTGGAGGCGCGGGGCGCTCGACGGCCGAAGCCGTGACCGGGCCTTCCGAGTCGAATGCGGCGAGACCAGCATGACCGAAGCGGACATCGATGCCGGCCGGGTCGTCGCCCGGATCGGCTTCACCGCGGCTTACCCCATCCAGCATATCAGCGTGTCGTTGCTCCTCCTCGAGGCCGCCGCCGACGGGCAGGCGCGGGAGGCGGCCTGATGGCGATGGAAATGCCCGCCGGCGAAGACGTCCGGATCCCGTTCGGCAATTTCGCCTTCCACGTCTCGTTCGAGGTCGCCGCCCCGGCGGGGCCCGGCGCTACCGAGGCGGCGACCGGCACCGCCCCGCAGAGCTTCGCGCCCGGCGCCGGAGTCCCGCCCGAGCTGTTCGGCGGCTTTTCCGAGATCACCGGGCTCGAGGCGATGATGGAGCATAAGGTGGTCAAGGCGGGCGGCCGCAATTACGGCGCCTATATGCGCGCCGGGCCGGTCAGCTTCGGCACCGTCGTGCTGAAGCGCGGAATCGTCCGCTCGCAGCATCTGTGGCGCTGGTGGTCGATGTTCGCCGGCGCCGACGGGGTCAGTGACGGGCGGCCGCTTACTGCCAATCGCTGCAATCTTCTCATCGGTCTGATCAGTACGATCGGCGACGTCACCCAGGCGATCGACCTCTCGTCCTACAAGCCCGAGAGCATCAAGCCCAAGGTCCGGCTCGGCTGGCGGCTGCGCAACGCCATGCCGGTCAAGTTCCGGGTCGGCGACCTCAGCGCCAAGGGCAGCGACGTCGCGGTCGAGGAGCTTCACCTCGTCCACGAGGGCCTCGAGATGAACGGGGTGGTGGCATGACCGCGGGCCTCGCCTATTTCACCCAAGGGACGGCCGACGGGACCCCGATCCCGGTCCACTTCAACCCGACCTCGCTCCGGGTCGCGCTGACCAACCAGTTCGGCGAGGATCCGCCCGAACAGCATGCGCGGGCGACCACCGCCAAGCTCGACGTCGAACTGCTGTTCGACACGACCCATGACGGCAGCGACGTCCGCTCGGCGACGGCGACGCTCCGTACCCTGGCCGTCGCCACTGGAATCACCCCGCCCGCGAGCGGCCAGCAGCAGGAGGCGAACGGGAGCCTGCCCAAGGCCTTCTTCCACTGGGGCACGACCTGCTTCGAGGGCCTGATCGAATCGCTCACCGAGACTCTCGATTTCTGGTCCTCGGACGGCGTCCCGCTGCGCGCTTCGATCACGCTCAGCATGAAGGGCTCCGAGCTCAAGTCGAGCGCCTTCACGGCCTCGGCCATGGCGACCAACATCGAGACGCCGGCCCTCGTCGATTTCGTGCCCGTCCCGGCCATGAACGGGATGGGCGCGAGCGCCGCCGCCGCCAAGGGCAGTGACCCGGGCGCCGGCCGCTTCCTCGCGGCGCTGAACGGCATGGAGAGCATGCGGGCCGGGGCGTCCGCCGGGGCCTCGCTCAGCGCCTCGGCTTCGATCAACCTGTCCGCCGCCGCCGGCTTCGCGATGAGCGGCGGGGTAAGCGCCGGCGCCTCGGCGGGCTTCAGCGCCGGCGCGGGCATCGGCTTCGGCGCCGGCGCCTCGGCCGGCGCGAGCGCCTCGGCGGGGCTCTCGGCCAGCGTCGGAGTGGGCATGGCCGCCGGAATGTCCGCCGGGGCAGGCTTCTCGGCCGGCGCCTCGGCCGGGGCCGGAGCCTCGTTCGGTGCGTCGGCCGGCGCCTCGGCCGGAGCTTCGTTCGGCGCCTCGGCCGGAGCTTCGTTCGGCGCCTCGGCCGGTGCTTCGGCGAGTTTCGGCGCTTCCGCCGGGGCCTCGTTCGGCGCTTCCGCGAGCGCGTCCGGCTTCAGCAGCTCCAGCAGCAGCTTCAGCAGCTCCAGCGTCTCCTACAGCGGTTCGGCGAGCGCCGGGGTCAGCGCCTCGCAGGGCGCGTTCGCCGCGCTCGGAAGCTCGAAGACGACCCTTCCGAGCGGCGGCTTCAGCCTCGACAAATTGCTTCCGCCGCCGGCCCCGGCGGTCGGCGCCAATGCGCAGTTCGACAGCACCGGCAAGGTGGTCTCGGCCGGCGGCCAGGTCGCCGCCAGCTATTCGGCTTCGGCTTCGGCCGGCGTGACATTCTTCTGAGGAGCAAGCGGGAATGACGGTGAGGATCGACGAGCTTGTGACCGAAGTGGCCGAGGCGCCGCCGGCCCAGCGCGGCACCGGCGGCGAGTCGGTCGGCGCGGCGAGCCCGATCGAGGATCTCGACCGCCTGGAATTTGAGCTCGAGCGGCGCCGCCACCGGCTTGCCCGTCTGTGGGCGGACTGACCCGATGGCGCTTGCGGACCCCTTCCTCTACACCGCCTCCCCGACCGTCGAGGTCGGCGGGATGAGCTATCCGCTCATCGCCCGGAATCTCGAGCGGATGCGGGTCACCGAGGCTCTGGGCGGCCTGTCCTCGCTCGAACTGGTCCTGACCGACAGCGTCACCCGCGCCGACGGAACGATGGGACATGCGGCGGGCGCCGGCTCGCCGCTCGATCTGGGCGCCGGGATCCGGGTCTTCGCCGGTGCCGCCGAAGTCCGCGCCTTCGAGATTTTCGACGGCCAGATCACCGCCATCGAAAGCGAGCTGCGCCACGACGGCGCTCCGACCTTCACCGTGCTCGCCGAGGACCGGCTGTTCCCGGCCCGCCGCAAGCGCCGCACCCGGCTGTTCGACGACAGCCCGCTGTCCGACGTGCTCGACTCGATCGCCTCCGATTACGGCCTCACCGCCGAGGTCCGCGACGGAGTCGATACGACCGCCCGCGACTGGATGCAGCTCGACGAGAGCGATCTCGCCTTCCTCCGCCGGATCCTCGCTTTGTGCGACTGCGACGTCCAGATCGTCGGCGACAAGCTCCAGGTCGGCCGTGTCGGCAAGGACCGGCGAAGCCTGGTCGCACTGGCCGCCGGCTCCACCCTCAAGCAGGTGCGGATCACCGCCGACATCGCCGAGCAGGTCAGCGAGATCCGCCTCGCCTCTTTCGATCCCGGCGCCGGCGAGCCGGCCGACGCGACGGCCCCCGCCTCCGGGTTCGGCCCGGGCACCGGCAAGACCGGCGCCGACCTGCTCGGTGAGAAGTTCAGCGCCGTAACCATGCATATGGGCCGCTCGGGCCCGATCACCGACACCGAAGCCGACACGCTCGCCCAATATGAGGCCGACCGCCGCGCCCGAGCCTTCGTCACCGCCCGCGGCACTGCCCAGGGCAATGGCGAACTCCGGGTCGGAAGCTGGATCGAGCTGAGCGGAATCAACGCCCGGTTCGCCAACCAATATTCGGTCGTCCGGGCGGTCCACCGCTTCGACCGAAGCGTCGGCTACGAGACCGATTTCGAGGCGCAATGCGCCTATCTGGGAGAGCCGGCATGAACGCGGTCGGCCTCTTCCCCGCCATCGCCCACTGGCTGACCGGGGCCCACATCGCCAGGGTGACGAAGGTCGACGACCCCGAATCCCTGGGCCGGATCGAGGTCCAGCTGCTCGGCCCCGATCCCGACGGCGAGGCGAAGATCTGGGCCCGGGTGGCGGTCCCTTATGCCGGGCATAATTACGGCGCCTTCCTGATCCCGGACGTCGATTCGGAGGTGCTGGTCGTCTTCCCGGCCGGCGACGCCGCCCACCCGGTCGTGATCGGGGCGCTCTGGAACGGCTCGACGTCGCTCCCCGAGACCCTCGGCGGCGACCGCGTCGACCGCTGGACCCTCACCGGCAAGAACGGCACCCGGATCGCCATCGTCGAGGAATCGGGCGGCCAGGAGACGGTCGAGATCAGCACTCCGGGCGGCGCCATCGCCACCCTCACCGACCAGGACGGGGGCAAGATCCATATCGAGGTCGGGACCCATTCGATCGAGATGGGCAGCTCCGGAATCGCCATCGAGACCACAGCCGAGTTCAAGGTCAAGGCCGCCAGCATCGCGATGGAGGCAACGTCGGTCGACGTGAAGACTCCTCTGGCCACCTTCACCATGGCCGTCGACTGCAAGACCCTGACCTCAACCGCCATTACCTCGACCACCTACTCCCCCGGCGCCGGGAACATTTGGTGAGCGTCGCCACCCTCCACCCGGCCGAGCGCCGCCGGATCGCCGCGATGATGCCGGCCGGGACCCCGCACGAGGTGATCGTGCGCGCCCTCGGCGATGGCGGCCCGCGCACGCTCATCGCCACCAGCGCCGAGCGCCGCTTCGTCGAGGCGCTGTTCGAGGATCTGACTGCGCCCGACTGGCAGGCGCGGGTCGCCGCACTGCGCGGAGTCCGGCGCGGAACGGACGGAGTGCTCGAGCTCAGCCTGCCGATCCACCGCAAGTTCCAGCTCGCCTTGTTCGAGATCGTCTGCGAGCAGCCCGGTTTTCCCCGGCTCGATCCCGCCAAGCTCGCTTCGCAGGGCATGGTCCTGCGCCGCTACGCCGCCTCGGCGACGCCCTCGGGCTGGATGCGGCGCGGCAAGCAGGCGCTCGGCTGGAAGGAAGTCGACGAGAGGCTGGACCCGGATCCGGCGAGGCGCGCTTCGGCCCATCAGGCCAACGCCGCCGTCCGCGGCCTCATCGCCCGGCGCAACGCCGCGATCCCGGTTAGCGAGGAGGTGATCGACCTCTTCCCCGCCCCGCCGAGGGTGTGCGAGGCCCTGAAGCGGACGATCCTGTTCGGGATCATCCCGGTCGTCGGAAGCGATCGAAGCGACGATCCGCCGCTCGCGCTCGATTATTCGAACCACGAGCAACGCGCCGACTTCGAGGCCCATCTCTCCGGCTATCTGAAGGCGAGGGCGCCGCTCGAGCTGCCGCGCGCGGGCCAGGCGCTCGATCCCGAATGGAACGTGCTCGATCCGGTCGGCGAAGCGGAGACCGACCGGCCGCGCCTCAACTCGCTCGGCCTCTTCCTTCAGCAGGCGATGGTCGAGCTCGACGCGCTCGGCGGCGGCGCCGCCGCGAACGCCCTGATGGCCGTGCTCGCCGAGATCCGCCTGCCGACCGCCCGCGACGGCCGCGGCCAGGTCACGGCCAGCGTCGACGCCGCCACCTTCGTCCGCCGCGCCGGCCCGATCCTGATCGAGGGCGCGCCCAATTCCGGCCGCTTCGCGATGCCGCTCGACTGGCCGCGGATGGACTCCGCCCTCGGCGCCCGGCTCACCTCCGCCGCCCTCGCCTGCCTCACCGCCCGGCACGGCCAGGTCCAGACGCCCGAGGGCCAGTTCGACGATCCCGCCGACCAGTTCGTCATCCGCCCCTTCATCCGGGTCCGCGGCCATGACGGCTGCCCGGACCGCCTCGTCTGGGGCCCCTATAGCGAGCCGTTCCGGGTCTGTGCCTGGTGGGACGGCGACGGCCCCGGCACCAAGATATCCCTGCCCGATTTCGGCCAGCTCAAGAAGGTCAAGCCGAACGTCGCTTTCGAGATGCCGCCGGCGCTCGCCAATCTGCTCAAGGGGCCGCCCAAAGACCTGATGGAGGGCAAGGGCAATACCTCCGGGCTCGAGCTCGGCTGGCTGTGCAGCTTCTCGATCCCGATCATCACGCTGTGCGCCTTCATCTGCCTCAACATCTTCCTGTCGCTGTTCGACCTGTTTCTGAAGTGGATGATGTTCATCAAGATCTGCATCCCCATCCCCAAGAAGAAGTCCGCCCCATGAGCGGTCCGATCCTCACCTCCTCGCGCGGCGCCGGGTTCCGCCCGCCCCTTTGCTGGCCCCTGATGCCGGTGCCCGATTCGGAAGGTCGGATCCGCTATCCGACCCTAGAGGATTCGATTCGCCAGCGCATCGAGGCGGTGCTTCGCACCAGCCCGGGCGAGCAGTTGATGCGTCCGGCCTTCGGCGCCGGCCTCGAGCTGCTCGTCCACCAGCCCAACACCGCCGAGGTGCGGGCCCGCGCCCAGGAGACGATCCGCCAGGCGATCGCCGTCTACGAGCCGCGAGTGACGCTCGACGGAGTCGATGTCGTCGCCGGCTCCGATCCCCGCGAGCTGCTCGTCACCGTCAGCTATCGAATCCGCGCGACGGCCTCGGCCGGCCTGATCTCGGCGCGCGTTCCGGTGGGAGCCGCCTGATGCCGATTCGTCCGCCTGCTCTTGATGACCGGGGCTTCAACGACCTTGTCTCCGACCTCGTCCGCCGGATCCCGGCGCACACGCCGGAATGGACCGACCCGCGCGAGGGCGATCCCGGCCGCACCCTGATCGACCTGTTCGCCTGGCTCGGCGACACCATCCTCTATCGCGCCAACCTCGTGCCCGAGCGCCAGCGGCTCGCCTTCCTCAGGCTGCTCGGCCAGCAGATGCGCCCGGCCATCGCCGCGCGCGGCCTCGTCCAGGTCTCGATCGGCGACGAAGCCTGGACCCAGCCCTTCACCGTCCCGGCGCGGACCGCCATCGCCAAGCCCGTCCATTTCGAGCTCGAGACGGAGCTCGGGATCCTCCCCGTGGAAGGGGCCGCCTATATCAAGCGCCGGCCCGACCGGCGCGAGGCGCAGCAGCTCTCCGATCTTCTGCCCGACCTCCAGCAGCTTTACGGAGTCTCCCGGACCGCCTCCGCCTACGTCACCACGCCCGTCTTCGGGAACGGCTTGGCCGAGCCCGAGGGGCGCGACGTGGTCGCGGACAGCCTCGACAAATGCCTGTGGCTGGCCCTGCTCGCGCCGACCCCGGAAGCGGCGACCGTCGCGGCGGTGATCAAGACGCTCGGCGGCGGCGACGACAACCGGCGGGTCGCGATCACGCTCGGGGTCGCCCCGGCGCTGACCGCGCCGGCCACGCTCGAGGCGGTCTCCGCGCGCGCGCCCATCCCGCACGTCTGGGAGATCTGCTCCGGCAAGGATCCCGGCGACCAATATCTGCCGCTCGAGCTGCTCTCCGACGGCACCGCCGGGCTCACCCGGCCGGGAGTCACCCGTCTGCTCCTCCCCGGCGCCGACGATTTCGCCGTTCCCGACAACGACGTGCTGAGGCAGGTCCAGGCCGGGGTCGGCGACCGGCCGCCCCGGATCGACGATCCGGTGACCGCCCAGCGGCTGGTCGCCTGGATCCGCCTGCGCCCGCTCGCCGAAGCGAAGCTGAGCTCGCTCAAGCTTTCCTGGGTCGGGGTCAACGCCGCCATGGTCGACCAGCGCAAGACATTGGGCCGCCAGCAGATCGGCCGCGGCACCGGCGCCTCGGGCCAGGAATATCCGCTCGGCGCCGGCGGGGTCGATCCCGCCACCCTCCTCATCGAAGTGGAGGAGGAGGAAGGGATGCGCGCCTGGCGGCAGGTCCCCGACGTTCAGGCGGCCGGCCCCCACGAGCGGGTCTACAGCCTCGACAGCGAGGCCGGAACGATCAGGTTCGGCGATTCGGTTCGCGGCGCCGTCCCAGGCGCGGGGCGGGCGATCCATGTCGGCTATATGCGCGCGGGCGGCGGGGCCGCCGGAAACCTCGCCGCCGGAGCGCTCAAGGCGCTCGGCCCGCTCCAGGGCGCGCCCAAGCTCAAGCTGCTTCAGCCCCTGGCGATGACCGGCGGAGCGGATTCGGAAGCGCTGGAGGAGGCCGAGGCGCGGATCCCGGCGACGATCCGCCACGGCGGACGCGCGGTGACGAAGAGCGACGTCCAGGAGCTGGCCCTCCGGACCCCCGGAGTCGCGGTGGCCCGGGCCGAGGTGCTCGAACGGTTCAAGCCGCAGCAGCGGCGCTCCGGCATTCCGGGCGTCGTCTCGGTCATGGTCCTCCCGGCCCGCGCCGGTACCGCCAAGCCCGCCCCGCGGCCGGACCGGACCATGCTGGAAAGCGTCTACGCCTGGCTCGACCAGCGCCGCCCGCTCGCCACCGAGCTCTACGTGATCGCGCCCGAATATGTGCCCATGGGGGTGAGCGCGGCGGTCGAGATCGTCGATCCCGGGCAGCGCGACGCGGTGCTCGAGCAGGTCGCCGAGGCGATAAGGCTGCACCTCTGGCCGCTCGCCGGCGGAGGCCCCGACGGCCAGGGCTGGCCGCTCGGCCGAACCGTCGACGACCGGCTCGTCGAGACCGCCATCGCCCGGATCCCCGGGGTCCGCTCGGTCGCGCCGGTACGCCTGTTCCGCAAGGGCCGCGGCGGCGCCTGGCTGCCGGTGCGCGAGGATGCCACGGGCCGCGCCGTCATTCGTCTCGAGCCCTGGCAGCTGCCCGAGCTCGCCATGCTTGCGGTGTCGGAGGGCAGCGCCTCCTCAGCCACCCTGCCGCCGGGCTCGGGATCGGGATCGTCGGATGCGGATGACGGAATCGCCATCCCGGTCGTTCCGGAGCTCTGCTGATGGACGTCAACGGCCTCCCGATGTGGCAGATAAGCGGCCGCCGCGCCTTCGGGCTCGCGGCGGATTCCGAACCGCCGAACGCGGCCACGGACCTTCATTTCAAGGACGAGGCCGGGCATCTCCAGCTCGCGCGCCAGCAGCCGGTGCCGGCGATCGATGCGGACCAGACCTTCGCCCGGGCCGCCGTCGCCGCCCCGAGCCCGGTCGCCGACAGCCTCGGCGGCTTCGCCTGGTGGGATTTCGGCGAGGGCAAGTTCAAGGCCTCGGGCTTCGCGCCGGGAAGCGTCGATCTGCCGCTGCCCTTGCCCGAGCCGCCGTCGCTCCAGGCGCCCGAGGATATCGCGCTCGGCACGGACGACGTGCTCTACGCCGCCCGCGACGGGGCGATCGTCATGCGCGACATCCGCGATCGCTGGCCGCCGGCGCAGGCGCGCAAGGCCGGCTTCCGGGCCCATTTGCTCGCGCCCGCGCCGGGAGGCGGAGTCTGGGCGTTCGACCGGGTCGGGCGAAGCCTCGCACGATTGGCCGGCTATCCGTCGAGGTTCACGGGGTTGCGCAATCCCGATCCAAACCGGTTCGAACCGGTCGAGCCGAACCGCAATCCGCCCCGTCTGCGCGCCGTGCGCGGGGCTCGGCTTCCCGACGCCTTCGAAGCCGTGGCGATGGCGGCGTCGGAAAGCGGGCAGCTCGCCATCCTCGCCTGGGAGACGGACGAGGACGCGGCCGTGTTCACCCTGGAGGGCGGGCGGCTCGTCTTCCGGATGGGCCTTGCCGGACTGCGCTTCCCCTTCTCGATCGCCTGGAACGGAGAGGACCAGGTCGCGGTGCTTGCCGGCGACGGCGCCGGACTGGCCTCGCAGGCCTTCGTCTATCCGATGGACCTGCCGCCCACCGGCCGGTCGCTGCCGCCGGACGGGCGGGTCCATCCGCTGATCGCCGCCCGGCTCTCGCGCTTCTGCAACGCCCTTTCGCCGACTCCGATCTACCTCGTCCGCGAGCCCGGCGGCGAGCGGCCGGTTTCGGTGCGTCCGCTTCGCGCTCTGTCGGGCGGGCTTTATGCGCGGCAGGGCTCGACCCTGGTGGGGCCGATCGATTCCGGGCTTACCGGCTGCGTCTGGCACAGGCTCTATGCCGAAGCCGCGCTGCCCGGGCACGGCGGGATCGACATCGAGGCCCTGGCGACGGACAGGCCTGGAACGCCCGAGCTTCCCGGCGAGGACGGCGCCGAGCGCTGGGCGCCCCATCGGATCGCGGCGGCGCGTTCCCCGGACTCCTCCCCCGACCTTCCCCATGCGAGCTGGTGCCGGGACACGAGCGAGGTCCCGTTCGGCGGCGCCCGGCTGAGCTGCCCGGCCCGGCCCGGGGCGGCGGGACTGTTCACCCTGCTGCTCCAGGATTCGGGGCGCAAGGTACGAAGGCTTACCGGCCGCTATCTGTGGCTCCGGGTCACGCTCAACGGCAACGGCCAAAGCTCGCCGGAGCTGGCGGCGATCCGGGTCTACGGCAACCGCTTCTCCTATCGCGACCGCTATCTGCCCGCTTTCTACCGGGAGCCGCTCGGCGGTCCGGACGCGGCCGCGGCGGGGGCGGCGACCCCGCACGATTTCATGGACCGGATGCTCGGCCTGTTCGAAGGCGTCCTGACCGAGACCGAGGGCAAGATCGCCTCCTCCTGGCTGCTCACCGATCCCGCCGCCGCCCCGCCCGAAGCCTTGCCCTGGATCGGGACCTGGATCGGCGTTTCCGGCCAGTCCGGGGCGAATCCTGGCGATTTCCGGCAATCCTTGCTCGCCGCGCCCCATACGGCGGCGCTGAACGGAACGCTCGGCGGCCTCCTGAGCGCGCTCGAGCTAGCGACCGGGGGAGTCTTCGTCAGCGGCGGCCGCCTCGACCCCGGCCGACCCGCGCCTCCTCCCGGCAGCCCCGCCGTCGCCCGCCTGGGCGACCTGTCGCTGAGGGCGCTGATGCTCTCGATGCAGCGCGGCGGCGAATGCGCGATGCTGACCGGCGGCGCGGTCACCCGGGGCGACATCGTCGTCGTCGAAGGTTTCCGTCTCCGCCGCACCTTCGCCACCATCCTCGGCGCCGACCTCGCCGACGAGAAGGATCCGCTTACCCTCGGCATGGCCCGGTCGGGCAACAGCTTCGTCGGCGACACCCTGATCCTCGGCGACGAGGCGCGCGCGGAGCTCCTCGCCCTCTACCGCTCGGAGGTCGACGACAGCCGTGGCGACACGGCGGCGGTCGAGCAATTCTATGCCCGGCTCGCCCACCGGGTGCTGGTGCTGGTTCGCGGAGTCGATGACTCGTCGGAGATGCGGCGCCTCACCGAAATCGTCGAAAAGGCGATCCCGGCCCATGTCGAGCCCCAGGTCCACCGCGCCCGCGACCCGCTGATCGTCGGTGCCGCGTCGCTGGTCGGGATCGACACCTATCTCGCCGAAGGCATGCCGTTCGAGCGGGTGAGGCTCGGCAAGTCGATCGTCGGCGGAGGCGATTTCGTCGCCGGCAGCGGCCATCTCGATCCGCGCGCCGACGCTCCCGGCTCGATCCCGCCCACCGCCGTCGCCCGAGGCCCGGGCGAGGTCTGGACCGGCTCCGGCTTCACGCTCAGCGCCGCCGGCTCGAGCGCCGCGCCGGGCCGCAGAATCAGTCGCTACATTTGGTCATGGGAGTGAGACATGCCTGAGTTCAAAGTCGGCCAGACCGAGACCCGCGCGGACGGGGTGATCGACGTCGAGGTCAACCCGCGCAACCCGCTTCCGGTCGGAGCGCACCGCTTCCAGCTCGTCGTCGAGGACGATGCCGGAAACGTTTCCCAGCCCACCTTCCTCAACGTGATCGTCCGCGACACGGAGAAGCCGACGGCGGTCCTCGACATGGTCGATTCGAACAACAAGATGATCGATCCGGTGGTCGCCTCGGGCAAGGGCTTCCGGCTGTCGGGGCTGCGCTCGACCGACAATCCGCCGGGCAAGGTCGTCAAATATTCGTTCACCCTGATGGATCGGGCCTGACCATGGCGGTCCTCGCCCCCGGCGTCCCGCACGTGACCGACCTCGGCTTCGTCGACGTCGAGAATGTGCTCGCGCCCGGCCGGCACCGCTTCCGGCTGACGGTGTTCGACGAAGCAAGGAACGAGAGCGAGCCCGCCTTCATCGTCGTCACCGTCAACGAGGTCCAGCGCGATCCCCGTCGCGATCCGCGAGTCGACACGCGGCTCGATCCGCGAGTCGTCGAACGCGTGGTGCTCCAGCCCATCGGCGGCGTCGTGCGCCCGCCCCGCCCGATAATTCCCCGCCGGCCCGGAGGATGATGCTCATGGCTACCGATCTCTATGCCGCCCCCGATCCGCTGGTCCAGCCGGCCCGGGCCGAGCGAGTCAATTACGCGACCGGAGTCCTGCTCCAGGCGGAGGACTTTCGCGACGAGCAGACCTATCACCGCCGCCGGCTCGCTCTGGCGCTCCGTCACCTCGCCGGCTTCGGCACGCTCGCCGGTCTCGCCGTCCGGGCGCCCGAGGCCGAGGACAACGATCTCGAGCTTCGGGTCGAGCCCGGAGTCGCGCTCGACCGCTACGGGCGGCTGATCGAGGTCGCCGAGCCCTGGTGCATCCATCTCACGCGCTGGTTCGTGGCTCAGGAAACGTCCCAGCTCGTCGCCGCCCTTCATCCGGCGCCGCGGACTCCGTTCGACCTGGCCGTCGTCGCCGACGTCTTCCTCTCGGCCAGGGATTGCGAGCGCGGAATGACTCCGAGCTTCTCCGAGGGGCCGTTCGACGCGCTCGACGCGCTGGTTCCCGCCCGCCTCGCGGAGGAGCCGAGCTTCGAGCTGGTGCTTCGCGCCGAAGGCGGGACCAACCCCATACCGGCGCCGAAAAACGGCTGGCCCGCTCCGAGCGCGAGCAAGGAGGCCAAGCTCGCGGCGGTGCTCGGCTCGTGGGACACCGGCCTTTCCGGCGACCTCGACGAAGGCCTGGATCCGCTCGGCGAGCATGTCGCCGGGCATGAGCTCTCCGCGGTGCTGCTCGCCCGGATCGCCATCCCGGTGAGCCGGCCCGCCGACGCGCCCGCGTCGACCCCGCCGACGCTCGATCTCACCCGCCGGCCGCGAGTCGACAACGGCCTCAGGCCGTTCATCTACCTGCCCGGAAAATGGCTCGGCCGAGCGCCGGCCGAAGCCCTGATCGTCGAACCCGAGGAGCCCAGCGCATGAACCAGCTCGTGAAGGCCCAGGCGCGGGCCTACATCTCGGTCGCCGAGGCTTCCGAACTCTCCCGGATGGCGGGCACCCAGGGCCAGGACCTGTTCGCCCGCGAGGATGTCGAGGACCAGATCGGCGCCGGTCCGCTGATCCTCGACGGGCTGCGCCGGCGGCCTCATTATTTCGACGGCCGCTTCCTCACCGGCGCCGACCTCACCCGCGACCAGGATTATATCCGCCAGCGTCAGGCCGACATGGCGCGCTCGGGCGGCTCGGGCGTGATCAGCGGCCTCCAGGTCCGAAGCCTTTCGCGGGTGCGGGGGCAGACTTTGCGCATCAGCCCCGGAGTCGGGCTGACCCCGTCGGGCGACGTCGTCATGATCACCCAGCAGCGCGACGTTCCTCTGCTCGATCTGCCGCTGACCCGGCAGCTCGACGCCGCGCTCGGCCTCCGCCAGGAGCCGCGCGTTTCGCTGGGGCGGCGCACCGGCATCTTCCTCCTCGCCCTGCGCGCGGTGGAGTTCACCGCCAATCCGATCGCCGCTTACCCGCGCACCATCACCGGCAAGCGCACCGTCGAGGACGGCGACATCATCGAGGCGACCGCGCTCACCCTGATCCCTTTCCCGGAGACCAGCGGCGCGGCCAATCTCACCGCCGCCCGCCGAAGCCTCGCCAAGCAGATATTCACCGGCCAGCCGAGCGGACTTCCGCAGGACGCACTGCCTTTGGCGATGATCGCGATCGATCGAGGCACGATCCGCTGGATCGACGTCGCCATGGTGCGTCGGGAGACCGGCATGGATTCGGGCGTCCAGGTCGCCTTCGGCGGCCGGCCCCGCGCCATCGCCGAGGCTCACCTCCTCCAGCACCGGGCCCATCTCGGCGACGTCCTGGGTGAGTTTCTAAGCCGAGGCCTGCCGCCGCTCTTCCCCGCGGCCCACGCCTTTGCGGCGCTTCCGCCGGCCGGGCAGCTTCCGGCGGCGGCGGTCCAGCCCGATGAGTTCGGCTTCCGCCAGATCTATTTCCCGCCGACCGTCGACGCCGACATCGCCTTCGTCCCGACCGACGAGCTCGGCGCCCTGGTCGAGGAATCGCTCGCTTTGCCTCCGATCGACCTGGAGGCCCAGGCGGCCGACCTCGACGCGACGGGCGTGCTCGTGATCGTTCCGGTCAGCCGCGGGCGCTTCCAGCGATTCTCGCAGGCGCTCGGCGCCACGGCCATGACGATGACGGGCGATCCCGGCGCCGGCGCAACGCGGCCGGCGCTGGACCTCATCTCGCGGCTCGCGGCCAAGCGGCGCAAGCTGATCGAGGCCAAGGAGCGCGACTCCGAGGCCGATGCTCGGCGCCAGGCCGAGGAGCTCAAGGTCAAGGCCTGGCATGCCGCCTTCCACGAGGCGATCGCCGCCCTCCCCCAGGAAGGCGGGCGGCCGCCCCTTCTCTGGTATACCCGCCGCCGGACGGTCGCCTACCAGACCCGCCTGGCCGGGGTCGGGGTGGCGGTGAGCGGCGACGACGTCGTCATCGGCGCGGTCGTCAACGCCAATCTCGAACGGCTCAAGCTCGACCGCCGGGTCGCCAAGCTCAGCGGCACCGCCACGCCGCAGGCGACGGCGCGAATGGTGTCGCTGCTCGGGGCGCCCGCGATCGCCGGCTCCGACATCCTCACCGCCGCCGTGGTCGCCGACCTCGAGCGGGTCGCCAAGGGCGAGACGGCGCCGCCCGTGATAATGACCGCCGTTCCGGTCCCCGGCCGGGCGCCCGCGCCGGCCGTCCCGACCGCCGGCACCGGCAGCCCGGCGGTGATGACGCTCGCGCCGAGCGCCAGGCTGAACCTCGCCGCGGCGCGCGCCGGCCTGGAGCGCAACGCGCTTCGCAATGCCACCGGGATGTCGACCCTGGTCCGAGTGGATACCCCGCTCAACCTCAGCGAAGGCGAGGTGATGGACGTCGCCGAGGATTATAGCGACGCCCGGGTCGGCGAGGGCCTGGCGAGGCTCGACTCCGTCCTTGGCGAGGAATGGCCGGAGCCGAAGCTCGCGATCTGGCTCGGCGAGAGCGGCAAGGCCCTCGCCATCGACGCCGGGTTCCGAAGCCTGCCGGGAGAGCAGCTGAAGGACTTTGCCGAGCTGCTGCGCGACGACGTCGGCAAGAAGGACGCCGAAGCGATCGACCGCCTGCTCGAGAAGATGCGCTGAGGAGGGACGGAGTTTCCAATGGACGTCACCCAGAAGATCCGCCGTCCGCTCGCCGACGAGCATGTCATCGGCATCGACCCGCCGATGCGGCCCGAGCTGCCGGGCGTCTGGCGCCGGCGAATCAACCCCTTCGGCGGGCGCGCGCTCAGCGACAAGGCGCTGACCGCCGAGCAGGAGAGCCGCTCCGGCCTCCAGCGGCTGCAGGGCCTGGCGCTCGCGCCGGGGACGGTGGAGGGCCTCGAGATACTCGTCGACCCGGCGTCCGCAGGCGGCCTTCCCGACGAGGCTTTCTTCCAGCTCGCCCCCGGCCAGGGAATCGCCCGGTCGGGCGAGGATGTGAGCGTCGGCGGAGGCCGGCGGATAGCGTTCGGCGACCTGCCGGTGATCCTGCGCGTCGACCATTCGGACGCTTTGGCGGGCGAAGGCGCGCCCATCGCCGAAACCGAGTCGCTCGCCGACGCGGAGGGCGAGAGCGCACTGGCCGGGATGGCGGCCAGGCTCCGGCCCATATTGCCCCGGAGTCTCGGCGCCACTCTGGCCGAGATCGCTGCGAACCCGGAAAGTGCCGGCCTTCCCCATGTCGGCGTGATCGTCGCCCAGCCGGTGACCGCGACCATCCTCGGCCGCCCGGGCGACGAATGCGCGCCCGACCCGCGCGACGATCCCTATGTCGACCTGCAGCGGATCGACGGCTGCCGGCTCGCGCTCTACCTCTGGCCGTCCGAGGCCGTCGCCGTCGCCGGCGGCCCCGATTACAGCCTTCCCGCGTCCGGGCCCGCGCTTCGTAACCGCCTGGCCTATCGCGTCTTCGACAATGAGAAGCTGCTGCTCGACGACGAGATGCACCCGTGGGAGGAATGGGGCGTCCCCCTCGCGATCGCCGCCTTCGACGAGGCCTGGAAGCTGGACTTCGTCGACCGCTTCTCGGTCGCCCGGATCGGCGGCACCCCCCGCCCCCGCACGCCGCTCGTCCCCGCCGCCGGCGAACCGCGGCTGTGGCAGGCCCGGATCGACCAGTTCGTCGCCCATCTCTCCGAGCTTCCGGGCCTCGACGAGCCGACGCTCCGGGCCGCCTTCGTGCGGATGCCGCCCGTCGGACTGCTACCGCCGGATCTGTTCGACCCGATCCTGCGCCGCCAGCGTTTCTTCCCCGGCAGCTTCGGAGTCTCGGCCGTCCCGGTCGCTCGAAGCAATCTCGAGCTGGCGGTGCGCGAGGCGGCGCCGCTGGCCAGCTTCAACCGCAACGTGCCCGACCGGGTCGAATTGCTCGTCCCCGTCCCCGATGCGGCCTACGACCCCCGTCTCCTCGAGCGCGAGGTCGAGGACCCTCGCTTCGCCGAGGCCATCGCCGCCTTCCTCCAGGATCGAGCCCTTTGGCTCGGGCGGCGCGAGGCCGCGCGGCGGCGGTATGACCGGCTGCTCGAGAGCGTCTCGGGCCAGGTGATCGGCTGGCCCGGCGGCGACCTGCCGATGGAGGAGAATTGTCCGACCCCCCGGACCCAGGTGCCGGTCGAGATAAGCCGGACCCGCCGAATTACCGAGCAGACGGCGGCACGCACCCACCGGATGATGAGCGCCAAAGCCTCGCTGCCGGTGACGAAGTCCGACACGCTCTTCGTCTGGGTCAAGATCCATTCCGCGAGCGGGCTCACCGGCCTTGCCCTCGGCGTCGGGCGGGGCAGCTTCAGCATCGTCGGACGCGGCACTTTCCCCGATCTCGCCGGCATAGTCTTCTGGGGGGCGCCCGACGCGCTCGAGCTCGGGCGGGATCCTGCCCACCTGCAGGAACGCAGGATCGGAGACCTCCCCGAACCCCAGGTCTGGCACCGGCTGGAAGTGCCGGCGGATCGCCCCTGGCGCTTCGACGGTACGCCGCTCGGCGACCTCCTCGTCAACTCGGTCGACTTCACTCAGCGCGGCGGCGACGTGGAATGGGGCTCGTTCGGGAAGATCGACGCCAACGGCAATGTCTACACCTATGTCGGCGACGACGCCCCGCCGGGCGCCATGCTCAGGGTGGACAGGGACCAGCAGCCCGGCTGGCCGTGGCAGGCGGTGCCGGGGCGCGAGGCGCTCGACGTGCCGGACTTCGATACGGTGAGCGAGGCCGGCCTGAGGCGGGTCACCGCCATCGACGCGTTCCGCGGCCGCTGGGCGCAGCCCTTCCTCGCCCAGGAAATGGCTCGGATAGACGAGAATGGGATCGCCCCGTTCCTCACCGACGTCGAGACCCGCCTCAAGGCGACCAACGACGCTGTGGATCTCGGCTTCGTCAGGGCGCGCGCCGACATCTATCGAGTCCGTCAGATCATGCTCGGCGCCGACGCCGCCTCGCGGCTCGTCACCTCGCCCTCGCTGGCCGACCTCGCCTCGCGCGACGAAGGCGCGCGCGCCACCAGCAAGGGCATTGGCGAGTTCCTCAAGGACATCCAGAAGACGCCGGCCCAGGCGGCGGGGACGACGACGATGACCGGCGGCCGGCCGAAGATTCCGGCGCCCAAGATGGTGAACATGCTTCCGGTCAACGTCATGCTGGCCCCGCTCACGGCCCGGCCGGCGGACCTGGTGGAACGTCGACCGGCGATCACGACGGCCGCCGCGACGGCGGCCCGGGTGCCCATGCAGATCGCGACTCCGATGCCGCTGATGATGATGGCGCCGATGCAGCTCGCCGCGTTCCAGGCCAAGCCCGCTCAGCCGCGCGCGCTCGCGACGCCGATAGCCACCCTGGCGCTCGACAGCGTCCGCTACCGGGGCGCGGACATCCGCCGCCAGATCCCCTATGCCGGCCTGGTCGAGCGCACCGTCACCGTCGCCGAGCGCCTCAACCCCGCCCCCGCCGAGCAGGCGTTCAAATATGCGCTCTCGACCAAGGATGCGATCCTGGTGACCCTGAGCCGTCTCGCCGGAGGGGCCGGCCCGGCGGGGATCGCGCTCGGCGACCTGCCCGTGCCCGGCTACCGGGCGAAGGACGCGGGCCTCCCCGGCCCGACGCTCGCCCAGCTGCTCGAGGACCGGGCCAAAAGCGTCAACGACCGAATGTTCCTCGACGCGGACGAGCCCCCGGCCGACAAGCACGAATCCAGCTACTTCACCGCCACGGTCGAGGTGATCGACAACAGCATCGCCCTGATGCGCCTGGTCGAGGCGCGGGTGACCCTGTTCGAGGAGCTCGTCCAGAGCCTTCAGGACCTTCGCGACGATATCCAGGCCAGCGCCCAGGCCGCGGTCGCCTATCTCCGCTCGATCGACGTCGAGGTCGAGGAGGCCCGGCACGACATCGGCACCGCCGAGCGGCTCCGGGCCGAGGAGGCGGAGCGGGTCGCCTCCACCAACGCGCGGCGCGAAGCGGTGCTGGCCGGACAGGTCGAGGCCCTGGCCTGGCGGCGGGTCCGCGAGGCGGGCCACCGGACGCCGGTCGCGACTCTCGAAATCGCCAGCGGCCTCGCCGCCGAGCCGGTCGCCGCCTGCCGGCAGGAGCATGACGAGATCCCCGACGAGATCGAAGATTATGTCGAGCTTCTGCGCGACGCGCCGGTGAAATGGTTCCCGCGAATCGCCGCCGAGGTCGGCCGGATTCAGAAGCTCGAGGCGGCTCGGGCGGCGATCGAGAAGATGCGCGAGCGCGCCGCGATGCCGCTCCGGGTCGCGGCGCCGAAGGCGGTCGGAACGGTGCCCAAGCTCCTGCGCGGCGTGCATCAGGCGCTCGTCGCCCAGCGCCGGGTGGTTGAAGAGCGGCGCCTCGCCGTCGCCCAGGTGAACCTTGCCGCCCTGCACAGCCTGTCGTTGCTTCAGGCCCAGGTGCAGATCCGCGAAACGGCGAGCCTGGCCGATCTGATCGGCGGGCGCCACCGCCAGCCCAGCCTTACCAAGATGGCAAGCGACGAGATGGAGGCGATCGGCCAGGTCGCCGGCTGCCTCCATGCCGGCTTCGCCGAGGTCGCTCCGGCGATCCGTCTCGGCTGGGCGGAGATACTCTCCGAGTTCGACCGGCCCGCGCCGCTCGAATCCCTTGCCGGGCTGCCGGACTGGGCGGAGGTTCCGATGGAGCTTCGGCGGACTCTCGACAGCTTCGTCGACTGGCTGTTCGCGCGCATCGACCGCAACATTCCCGAAGCCTGGAGCGCGGTGAACGAGCTGGTTCGGATCGCGATGCTGATGGCCTCGCACGCGCCGGTCGACCGGATCGTGCCCGCCCGCCTCGTCGCCCCGGCCCCGGCGAAGATCGGCACCCGGCTCCAGCTCGCCGTGGAAGCGTCCCGAATCCGCAAGGGCATGACCGCCTTGATCCGCGATCGCGACAACCGGCTGATCTCGCGCGCGGTGGTGGAGGATCTGGTCGACGGCCATGCCAGCGCGATCCTGACCCACAACCTCATCTCGGTGGCGAGCCTCACGGCCGACATGCGGATCGAGCTCGTCAACGAGAAAGCCTGAGCCGTGGCCGGGGTCGAGATCGCCACCCTGCGGTTGCGCGGACCGCCGCATCTGGCGACCCGCGCCGCGTTCCGGATCGAAGACGGCCTCCGGACCGAGCTGGCCGACAGCCAGCGCCTGATCCTGATCCGCCGGATGCGGCCGGGGCGGAGCGCCGTCTCCGACCGCAGCGAAGAACGGGCCGGAGCGATCCGTCGCGCCTACGAGGCGGCGACAAGCGACGCCCGTCACGGGCGCGACGCCGGCGACGGGGCCTTCGTCAACTGCGTCTGGTTCGAGAGCCCGGCCGAGGCGCGCCGGCTGCTCCTCGCCGAATTGCTGGCGGGGCGCCGGCCCGCCGGCTGGTTCTGGCGGCTGGCCGTGCCGGAGTGGCGCGGACTCGATCTCGACTCGTGGCTCGTCGAGATCGTCGCCCGGGCGGTCGGCGGCGAGGAGTCGCGGGAATATCTCGCCCTGGTCCTGCTCGCCCTGGACCGCGCGGACATAGAGATCGTCGTTCGGGCGGTGCAGGCCGCCACCGGTACGTGGCTGGCGCCGGCGTCCGGGCCGATCCCGCCACTTCGCCGGGACGAGATCCCCGGGGAGGAGCGCCACTCGCCCTCGCCTGTTGAAGGCGCCGCCGCCCGGCTCGAGACGGTGGCCGAGCTGCGCGCGCGGCTGCCGGCGCCGCTGCGCGACCGGATCGAGGCCCTGGCCCGCCGCCTTGGGCCGAGCGAAGGTCCCGTGCTTCGGCTGCTGGAGCGGCTGCTGCTGCACGCCAGCCCCTCGCTCGCATTGGCGCCGCAGCCGCTCCGCAAGCTGGCTTTGGCCTGGTCCGAGCGCCTCGCGGCGCCCGAGACGGCGACGCTCCCAGCCGGCGAGCGGACCAGTCCCGCAGCGGCTTCGCTCCCGCAAGAGGCCCCGGCCGAGGCCCCCTCGCCCAGACCCGCCACCGTACCCGGTGCGCCCGCCGACGCGCGTGCCCAGGCCAGGCCGGCCGCACGCCCCGCGGACTCGCCGGCGCCGGTCGCCGAACCCCGGATCCCCGCCGAAAGCCCGCCAATCTCGCCCGGCGGACTCAAGTCGGACGCCGCCGGCCTGTGGCTGGTCGTCCCCTCGCTGATCCGGCTCGGCTTCCGTGAGTGGCTGTGCGGGCAGCCCGATCTGCTCGCGCAGGATGCCGGGAGGACGCTGCTTCGAGCGCTGGCGCGCCATTATCGGGTGCCCGCGAATGATCCGGCCCTCGTCGCGTTCGAGCCTTTGGGCGAGATCGGCGACACTCCGGACTGGGCGCGCTGCTGGTGGCGGGGTCTCGACGGCTGGCTTCGGCGCAAGGCAAGGATCCCCCTTCACCGGCTCGTCTGGAAACGGGGCGAGGTGAGGCTGGCCGAGGAGGCGCTGACCGTCCGCTTTCCGCTCGAGGCCGCCGACATCCGGCTCCGCCGCCGAGCGCTCGACGTCGATCCGGGCTGGGTGGACTGGCTCGGCCTCTCAATACGCTATCGTTACGAGGGGAAGGGGCGATGAACGCCCCGCAGCCCGGCGTCGGCACGGGCCTTCGGGCGCTTGCCCTGGCGTTCGTCGCGCAGGCCTGCGGTGAGGAATCGGCCGCCGAAGCGTGGCGTTCGGATTCGGAGGAGCGAGTCGCGCGCCTGCGCGCCGCCCCTATTCCGGGTGAGGCCGCGCTCGTCGGTCTGGCCGAGCGTTTCGGGCTCGGTGACGGCGAACTGCTCGCCGCCGCGCTCTGCCTGGCGGCCGAGACCGAGCCGCATAGCGCCCGGCGGATCGCCGCCGCGCAGGCGCCGATCGGCGGCGCTCGTCCGCTTGTGGGCTTCGCCGCCACCCTGTTCGCGCGCTTCGGCCTGGATTGCCTGACCTTGCTCGCCGGGCCCGGCGCCGCGGCGGGCCTGTTGAGCCTGGGCGACGAGGACGCTCCGCTGCCGGAGCGCTCGCTGCGCATCCTGCCCCCCGTGGTCGCGGCCCTGTGCAGCCTCCGGCTCGACCCGGACGGAATTACGAGCCTTCCCGCCGAGCCGACCGACCTTCCCGCCGGAATCGAGCGCGAGGCGGAAAGCTGGGCGGAGCGCCTGCGCTCCAGAGAGGGGCCGAGCCTGCTCGCGATCCGCACCCCTTCCCCCCGCGAGGCGGAGGCGCTCGCCCACCGGATCGCCGAAGCGCTCGGCCTGGCCTGCGCGGAGATGGGCTCGGAATTGCCGTCCCGCCACGCCGCATGGCTTGCCGCGGCGGGGGCCCTGCCAGTGATCCGTGCCTCGCTTGGCCCGGGCGAACGCTTCCGGATCCCCGACTTCGGAGCCTTTCCAGGTCCGCTCCTAATCCTCGCCTCGCCGGAAGGGCTGATCGAGGCTTCCGCCCCGCTCCATGAATGGCGGCTGCCGGTACCCGAAGAGGACGACCGTGCCGCGCTTTGGGAGAAAGCCGGGCTCGCCCCCGACCTCGCCCGGCGCGCCGGCGCGGCCTACCGCCACGGCGCCGGCCGGATCGCCGAGATCGCGTCGAGGATGCAGGCCGCCGGGCCCGCCGACGATCCCTGGCGCCGGCTCACCGAAGCGGTCGGCGCCGGCGCCGGAGATCTCGACCAGCTCGCCCGCCGCTCCTCGGCTCCGGTCGAGCGGGCCGACCTCGTCATCCCGCGGAGCCTCGCCGGCGCGCTCGACCTGCTGCTCGACCGGATAAGGCTCCGCAACCGGCTCGCCGAGCCGCTCGGCCCGTCGCTTCGAGCCCGCTACCGGCCCGGAGTCACCGCCCTGTTCACGGGCGAATCGGGCACCGGCAAGACGCTCGCCGCGCACTGGATCGCGCGGCAGGCGGGGCTTCCCCTCTATCGGGTGGACCTCGCCGCCATGACCAGCAAGTGGATCGGGGAGACCGAGAAGAATCTTTCCTCCCTCCTCGACGCCGCCCAGCATGCCGACGTCCTGCTCTTCTTCGACGAGGCGGATTCGCTGTTCGGCGCGCGAACCGAGGTCGGCGATTCGCACGACCGTTTCGCCAATGCCCAGACCAATTACCTCCTCCAGCGGATCGAGGATTTCGAGGGCGTTGCGATCCTCGCCACCAACAGCCGCGACCGCTTCGATCCGGCCTTCGTCCGGAGGCTCGATTCGATCCTCGAATTCCCGCTGCCCGACGCCGCCGCCCGGCGGGCGCTGTGGGCCGCGCATCTCGGCGACGGCCACGCCCTGGCGGAGCGCGAGATGGACTGGCTTGCGCTCAGCGTCGATCTCGCCGGCGGCCATATCCGCAACATGGTCCTGAGTGCCGCCGTCCGCGCCGGAACCCAGGATCGGGCGATTTCCGGCGCCGACGTGATCGCCGCGGCGGCCGAGGAATATGCCAAGCTCGGCCGCTCGCCGCCGCAACCGCCCGCATGGTAGCGCGGGCGGCCAGCCGGGCGCCGCCGGCGCGCCTCCCGCCCCGCCGGACATCCGCCGCCGATTCCGATACGGCGGCGGCGCGACGAACGGCGTCCGCCGGACGGCCGCCCGGTCCGCCGGCCCGGGCCACCCGCCGCTCCCCGGACGATGCTCAGGCGCTGGCGACCCCGCGCTATCTCGAGGCCCGGCGCGAAGGCCTTGCCAGCTACGCCGACGTCGCCAGCCTGGCCGACAGCCATGCGGCGGCCTCCATGGCCCGGCCGATGGACGAAGGGGATCTCGCCGCAACGCTCCCGACCCGGCCCCGCGACGACATGGCGGCGGAGCTCGAGACGGCCGAAACCCCGCAACTGGACCAGACCCTGGACGAAACCGTCGATTCGCCCGCCGAATCCGAGACCGGCGACGGCGCGGCCGCCCCGGCTGCCGAGGGCGGCGATGAAGCGGCGGCCCCGGGCGGCGCGGCGCCGGGAGGGCGAGGCGCAGGCGCGGCCGGGCGCCGGCGCCGGCGCGGCGGGGACGGAGAGGAAGAGGGCCGCGACGGCGAGCTGGGCGAAACGCCGGTCGAGGCGCCGGCGACCTCGCCGGTCATCCTGATGCGAAGGCCGCTCGAGCTGCGCGGAGTCGACGCGCCTCTGGTCATGCCGCGCTACCTCTCGGTCGAACCGAAGGAGGGCAAGTCGGCGGTGCCGGCGCCGGCCCGTGGCTATGAGAATGAGTTCGCGGCGGTCGCGGCTTCCGCCGAGCGGATGCATCGGGGCTTCGTCCAGGACGGGCGGGACGCCGCGGCGGCGCTGGTATCGCTCTACCGGCAGATGGAGGACGAATCCCAGCGGACGCTGGACTCTTCCTTGTTCGACCTCTCGCGCACGCTGGAGAGCGCCCGGCTCGATCTCGCCACCGCCGAAGCCGACGCGATCGCCCGGCTCGAGCTGCAGGCACAGACCGCGCGGATCCTCATCCGGGGCGCCGCGCGGCGCTCGCTCGGCACCGTCTCCGCCCGCAAGGGCGTGATCGAGCAGCGGATCGCGCTTGCCCAGGCCGGCGCGGCGGACGTCGAGAGCGAGCTTGCCTTCTACGCCGGCGAGGTGGACCGCACCGGCCCGCCGGCTTCCGAGGCCTTTTCCTCGCTCAACGCCGATCCCTCCGCGGCCCACGTCCCGAACGCGGCGGCCGATTATGCCGATTACAGCCCCGAGATGCAGGCGGCCGAGAATGAACCGCTCGACCCCGCCGTTCAGCACCGGGCGAGCGACCGAAGCACCGCCTTCACCCAGGCGACGACCATCTTCGCAGGCCAGCTCGCCACCGCCGCCACCGGCTTCCAGTCGGCCGCGACCGAGGCTTTCCAGCCCTTCCAGAATTATATCACCCAGCTCGGGACGTCCGCCCCGGCCCAGATCGGGACGATGAAGCTCAACGCCCTCAAGCAGGTCAGGAAGACCGTCAAGCAAGGCATCGAGGCGGTCAAGCGGAGCCGCCGGCAGATCGAGCAGTCGCTGGTTGAACGCTACAACCGAAGCCGGCAGCAGATCGTCGCGACCGCCGAGCGCGCCGGGGAGGCCCAACATTCCGGACTCGCTCGCGCCGGCGAAGGGCAGTTGCAGGGCTATCGCGCCATGGCCGCCGCCCAGGGCGGCACCGTCACCGCGCTCCACGAAGAGATCGGCCGGCAACGCGATCAGACCGCGGAGCAGTTCGCCAATTACGTGAAGCAGGCTTCCGAGCGGACGAACGACCGCGCCGGCGCCGCCGCCCAAGGCCGGCGCGAGACGATGGCGGCGGGCGCGGAGCGCATGCGGCGGCAGACCGAGGCGCGCGGGGCGACCGGCACAGCCGGCCAGGCGCGCACCGCAAGCACCCTCGCAGAGCAGCTCGCCGCTTCCGCCCGCCAGTCCGGCCTTTCGCTCATGGCCCAGGTCCTCGGTCTCGAAGCTGGTCTGCGGCAAATGGCCGAGCCGATCGCCGGGGTGATCGACAGCTTCCCGATCCCCGCCGAAGCGCAGCTCCAGACGATGGAGGACACGCTCTGGGAGAAGCTGAACACCGCCCGCGAGCAGGCGCACGCCGCTTATTACGGCGGCACCCCGCCGGCGAGCGAGGAGACGACGACCGGCGGCGGCCCGGCACCCACCCCTCCCCCGGCCGGCACGGGCACCAATCCCAGCGAGTTCGTCGATACGGCGACCACGCTCGCCGCGGCGCCGGCGACGGAGGGGCAGATCGTCTCGGTCACCCGAACGATCGCGGGAGGCGTGGTCGGCGACGTCACAGCCCGCGGCGACGGCCTGATGGGGCAGATGACCCTGCTCGGGCAGAATCCGGGCGAGACTCTCGATCTGGTGCGCGGCCTCACCTACCTGCGCGGCCAGGCGATAATCCGTTATTACAATTCGGCGCGGCCCGGAAATCTCTGGGACGACATCGCCTATTACATGAGCTTCGGAAATCCCGTGACCGGGATCGGCACGCGCATCGAGAGCGGCGACGCCGTCTACAATTACCTGCTCGGCAACCGGGCCGAAGGCGCGCTCCACGAGGTCCAGGCCGCCACCGAATGGTGGAATAACGGCGATCAGGTGCAGGAGGCGATGACCGCGCTCAGCCCCGCCGACGTCGAGGCGATGCGCGGCCTTCCCGGCGCCGGCGCGGTGCTCGACGCCGTCGAGAACGACCTCGGGGGCGCCGACCAGCGCATGTTCCAGATTCTGCGCGCGGTCGACTCGACCAATGCGGCCGAGAGCGTCGCCGCGGTCCGGGCGTTGCGGCTCGACACCCAGGTCAGCGAGGCGCTCGACACCGATCCCGAGCGCGGCGCCGATAATGCCTTCGACATCATGGAGCGCGCGGCGCTCGCCGGCGGCAGCAGCCGGCTCGAAGGCGCGCGCGAGTTCGGCCTGACCGCCGACTATCAGGTCGAGACTCCCGAGCAGGCGGAGGCGCGGCGGAACCAGAGCTGGCAGGAGACGGTGGCCCGGCTCGGCAATGACGGCGAGCGCCGAGCGGACGGCGCCGAGGGCGGGATCGAATATCTCCGCCAGCTCGCTTCCCGGCAGCGGACCTACGGGGAAGGCGAATATGCCTATCGCGGTTCGACCCGCCCGGAGCAGGTCCGCCTCCTCACCAACCTCGCCGCTCATGGCGCCGGAGCGCCGGAGACCCGCGCCGCCCAGCTGATGGTCGAGGAGACGAGGCGCGGCGGGGCCAAGCCGGAGCGGTTCGAGCATGCGCTTCACGACCCCGAGCTGAACGCCGACATGGCCAATCCGGACCGGCCGCCGCCGCCGGACGGCCGCCCCGAGGAGACGCCTGAGCGGCTCGCCCGAGCCCAAGCCCGCGAAGAGCGGATGTTCCAGCTCTACGACCAGTATCGGAACCCCGACCGCCAGGGACCGCCGCGAAGCACCACCGAGATCCGCGCCGACCTCGGCGCGAGGCTTCGGGCCGGCCAGACCGACGAGCGGCAGGGACGCCTGATGGAACGCCAGGCCACCCACGGCCTCGCCGATCCGGAAACCGCCGCTCTGGCCTTCGAGCATGCGGTCGACCGCGCCGGCACCAACGAGGATCTGCTCCGCCGCCAGTTCGGACGGATGAGCCCCGACCAGGTTGCCGAGGCGGTCCGGATCTACGACGACAGCCACACGCCCGGCCTCTACGAGCGGCTCGGCATCTTCGAACATTCGGGCGGCTATTTCCGCGAGCTTTCCGGCGACGACCGGCTGGAGATTCAGGTCCTCGCCATGGGCCAGCCGCGCAACGAACGCGAGCGCGCGCAGGTCGCCCGGATGACCTCCCGGCTCCAGCTCGACAATGCCGGGATCGCCGGGCCGCTGCTCGCCCGCGAGGAGCATCGCCGGCTTCAGCGCTCCCACGACCGCCTCATTCGACTGATGGGGGTCGGCCCCGAGGAAACCGCGTTCGACGCGCGCGGCCGCCTCATCCTGGCCGGCGAGCGAGGCTCGCGCCAGCCCGTCGGCAATTTCAATGCCCAGGGCGGCTTCGTCCCGGCGCCGGGCCAGGGGGCGATGGAATTCGCCATGATGATGGCGACCAACGAGCGCAACGCCGGAGCCTACCGACAGGCGACCGACAATATCGCCAATGCCATCACCACCACCCTCGTCGTCGCCGCCGCCGTCATCTCCACCATCGCCACCGGCGGCGCGGCCGCGTCCATCTGGATCCCGGTCCTCGTCACCGCGGGAGCCGGAGTCGTCGGGATGGCGGCGAGCTGGGCGATCAAGGGCGGGCGCTACGGCTATGAGGATGCCGGCCGGGATTTCGGAATGACCATCGTCCAGGCGGCGACGGCGGGAATCGGGGCGGGCCTGGGGATCGCCCGAGCCGGCGGCTCCACCGCCTTGCGAGGGGCGCTGGGGGCCCGGATGATCTCCAACCAGGGCTTCCGCGCCATGTCGCTGTTCGACGAGGCTTTGATCGCCGGCGCCTCCGGCGCGATCGGCGGCGGCGGCAATGCCCTGTTCGACGACCGCGCCTGGGACCGGGGGGAATGGCTCGCGAATATCGGCCACGGAATGAAAAAGGGCTTCCTCGGCGGCTTCGCCGGAGGGGTCGTCACCGGCGGCGCGACCCGGGCGATCAGCGGGCTCGCCCAGGGCGTCGGCCGGGCCAGCGGCGCCATCACCGCTTTGTCGCGCGGCCGCGGCGCCGACGTCGGTAGCCGTCTCGGCCGGCTCCGCGGCGAAGCCTATTCACGGGCCTTTCCGACCACCCTTGCCGGACGGACGATCGGCGGCGGCCTTGGCGGCGCCGCGACCCGCGCGGTCGAGATCGATTACGACCGGAGGCGGGGCGCCTATCTGGGAAGCCGCGCCCAGGCGATGGAGGAGATAGCCGACGCCGGAGTCCAGAACAGCTTCCAGAGCTTCCTGGAAGGCGTCGGCGAGCATGCCAGCGACAACAGCCCGCGGATGAGGGCCTGGCGCGACGCGGCAATGTCGGGCCAGACCCCGCCCGCGCTTCCGCCCCGGCTACCGCCGGCGGCGGAGCCCGGGGCACCGGAAGCCGGCCCGGTGCGTGCGCCGGGAGACGAGGGGCCGGAGAGCGCCCCGCGCCGGCTTCCCGCCGGCCCCGACGAGGAGGGCGAAGCGGCGAGCCGGCGCGCCGGCAACGACAACGAGGAAGAAGCGGCGGCGGCGCCCAGGGCCGTCGACGAGGAGGCGGAGGCGCCCGCGGCGCTGAGCTCCGGCGAGGAAGGCGAAGTGCTCGAGGCCCGTTCGCTCGGGCCTCTGGCGAGGAAAAGGCCGCCCCGGGTTCTGGCGCCGCTCGACGAGCGCATTCCACCGCCGCCAAAGCGGGTCGAGCTCAACCCGAACGAGATGCTCTCGATGGGACGGGTCAAGGAGGGCTCGGTCTTCATCCACCCGGACCCGACCAACCTCATGGCGGCCAACGACAATTACCGCCACCTCATCCTGGCCGATCCGACCCGGGAGGCGGCGCTCTATCACAATCCCATCACGGGCGAATATGTCGTCATCCAGGGCGGGACCGACTACGTCTCGATGGTCAACCGCCACGGCGACCTGGAGATCGCCGGCGTCAAATCGGGGGTTCCGCTCCGTCGCCGCGACGCGCCGCCGACCGACGTGCCGACCGACGGCGGCCACTGGGTCATGGCGCACCATTTCCATCCGACGCAGGGGGCGAGCCCGGCGGACATCTACCTCGCCCGTTTCCCGTCGGGAAAAATCGGCGATATCGGCGTCATCAAATACCAGGCGGACAGTCACGAGATCGACGTCCACCGCTCGCGCATCTATTTCATCGACAACGGCAAGCTCAACTACACCGACTTCTTTTACAATCGCGGCACGGGCGCGGTTGAGATCGACTATCCCCATCCGGTCACCGGCGAGCGGACCCCGCTCAAATGCGCCAGCCCCGAGGCCTACGACGCCCATACGGCCAAGCTGAGGGAGGAGGCGGACGCCTTCGGCGCGGCCGCGGTCGCGGCTTCGGCGGCCGGGCCGGACCCGGCGCCACCCTCCTCCACACCCCGCCCGGACAGCGGCGGCGGAACCGCCGCCCGAAGCCTCACCGCCGGCGGCCCGCCGCGCGCGCTGGAGCCCGGTTCGAGCGCGACCGCCCTCACCGATTCCGACAGGACCGTCGTCCGGCAGCTCGCCGAGCGCACCGGACCCGAAGGCCATTCGCTGGCCCGGGCGATGGGCCTCGTCGGCGAGACGGATTCGATGGCGCGCCTGCACCTCGTCATGAACGACACCAGCCTGGAGGCGCCGGTCCGCCAGGCCATTGCCGACACCGTGCTCGCCGCCACCCGCGACCAGATGATCGCCGCCGGCCAGCTACGGCCCGACGAGCCGCTGATGCTGCTCTTCCACGGCGCCCCCACCGGCCGAAGCGCCTCGCTCCGCGAGGGCGGGGCGCAACTTGCGAAGGTGGGGGGCGGCTCGCAGGACGATTTCGGGCGCGGCCTCTATCTCACCAGCCGGGTCGAGGCGGCTGACATCTACGCGGCCAAGTTCGGGGTGGAGCGAGGCGAGATCTTTCCGTTCGTGCTTCGCGGCCGCGATCTCGGCGCGGTGGTCGACGTCACCCCGGGCGGAGTCCACCGCGCCGAATGGGAAGCGTTCGTGATGCGCAACACCCATCTTTACGACACTTCGATCACCCGGCGCGGAGCGACGATCGATAGCGAAGCCTTCCTCGCCGGCCGGCAGCCGTTCGGTACGATCGACGCCTTCGGCGATCGCGGCAAGGTCTTCGAAGCCTTCCTCGCCCATCTCGCCGCGAAGACCGGCGATCCCAGCCTCGCCGCCCCCGACACGGTGCTCGGGGAGCTCGGCGGACCGATGACCAGCGGAGTCGGCGGCCGCGGCGACCAGCAGGCGATCCGCTCGCAAGCGGTCATGGACGAGATGAACCGCCAGATGGGCTTCCGATCGCGCGGCACCGGGGAGGCCGAAGGCGGCGGCTCGGGAGTGCTCGAGGCGCGCTCCATGAAAGCCAGCAAGAAATCCAACCCGCTCGCGCCGCCCCCGGCCGACCTCGCCCCGCCGGCGGGCGTGAAACCGGCCCACCAGGATCAGGCCCTGGCCCGAATGGCGGTGTCGCGCGGCGGCGCGGAGATCGTCGATAGCATCCGGGCGCTGGCCCTGCTCGACCGTCCGGCGGTCATGGCGGTCCTCCACGCCGCCACCGACGCGGAGGCGAAGACCGCGCTCGACCTGTTCCGCAAGCGCCTCGAGGCCGGCGGAATGAGCGCCGAGCAGGCGGCGATCCGGGCGCGCCGGCTGGACTTCGCCCGAGCCAGCCTGGGGGGCCGATTCAGGACGGAGGTGGAATTCGCGGCGGCCGGCAAGTTGCCGCCCGACGGCAACCTGACCCAGAAGCTGAATGATTGGATCGGCGAATCGGCGGTCCTGCACTACGTCCACAGCCAGAATCCGGACCTGTTCCTGCTGCTTCACGACCGCTTCGTCGCCGCCAAGGCGGGCCAGGGCGGGCGGAACCGGGCACCCAATTTCGAGCGGTTCGTGATCAAGGCGCTGGCGAGGGTCGATCCCGACCTGTTCGCCCGCGCCGGCGTGCGCAGCCGGGACGAGGCCGTGCTTCGGATGGCCGACCAAAGCCACCAGATCGAGGGCGACACCCTGCCCGCCCCGGCGAAGGGGACCTCCCGCTCCAACAGCGGGCCGGTGATCACCGACGCCGGCACCGTGGAGGTGGGTCTGCGGGTCGACCACGAAGTCCATGGCCGAGGCACCGTCGTCGCGGTGACGAAGACCGGCTCGGCCCGAATCCATTTTGACGATCCGGCGGCGCCGAAGCCGCTCGTGCCGATCGAGGACGGCGAGGTCCGGATCGCGCGGGAACCCAACAAGATGTTCGACCCGGCGCCACCGGTGCACCGCGACGACGCGGAGATGCAGGCGCAGTTCGCGAAGATCGAGGACCATCGCAAGGCGGGCGACCTCCCCGTATATTCGCACGGCGACGGCTCGACCGGAACGGTGGCTCGGATCGAGATTAACGGAATCGCCTTCCACGGCACCAACAGCGGCCTCGATCCGGCCAATTTCGCCCTCACCCTGCCGTCGCGCCGGGCCCTGTTCGAACGGCTGGCCACGGCCTTCGGCCTGAAAAGCGAGCATCTGGGCCAGGCGAAGTTCCTGAGCCACGCCGAAGCCGAGGCGCTGATCCGCGCCTTCACCCATTTCGGCGCGCTCCCCGAAGTGGTCGAGCTGTTCGTCGACCGCCCGACCTGCCCCAGCTGCAACAAGGACCTGATCCGGCTCGCCAAGATGCTGGGCGTCAAGGAGCTGCGCCTCTATTATCGCGGCCAGAGCGATCCCCCCCTGGTCAGGAGATGAAGGCGCCGTGAAGCTGACCTGGTACGCACCGTCCGGCGAGCGCCGAGCCGACATGCCGGTCGCGGAGCTGCTCGCCCACGTCCGGCGCGGCGGCGGCGATTATTGGTCCGTCGGCTCGGGCGGCGGGCTGCTCGAACGCGGCAGCGGCGAAAAGGCGATGGAAATCTACTTTCTGCCGAGGCTCGGCTTCCACCTGATCCTTCGTGACGGCCGCGGCGGTCCCAAGGCCGCCGAGCGCAGCCCGCCACCGGCGCGGCCCAAATGGGTGGAGATCTATGTCGGCGGCGAGCGCATGCGGATCAGCTCCCGCCAGACGTTGAACCGGCGCGAGGCGGAACAGGCGCTTCGCCATTTCGCCGAGCATGGCGCGGCGGACCCGGAATTCTCCTGGCAGCCCGCCCGATAGCCCCGGCGCCCCGTCATTCCCGCTTTCGCGGGAAGGACGAAGATAGGTTTATGCAGCGGGCTCCGGACATCAAAAAGCCCCGGAAATCCGCGGATTCCCGGGGCTTTAATGGTGGGCGTGGCAAGGATTGAACTTGCGACCCCTGCGATGTCAACACAGTGCTCTACCACTGAGCTACACGCCCACTGGGGGGCTATCTAGTCAACGCCCCGTCAGGGCGCAACCCGCCTGTCGACGAAGGCGTCGAGGGCCTTCCCGGGGGAGGAATTAAGAAACTAAAGCCGCCCGTGCTGGTCCTCGGTCTGGAACAGGCGATCGACCTCGGCGACGAGGTCGCGCAGGTGGAAGGGCTTGGAGAGGACCTTCGCGCTCGGCGCCGACTTGCCCGCCTTGAGAGCGACCGCGGCGAAGCCGGTGATGAACATCACCCGCATCTCGGGGGCGATCAAAGCGGCCTTCTGGGCGAGCTCGATTCCGTCCATCTCGGGCATGACGATGTCGGTCAGAAGCAGGTCGAAGCTTTCCGCCTCGATCAGCGGCAGGGCGGCGGTGCCGCGGTCGACCGGTACCACCTCGTAGCCGGCGCGCTCCAGCGCCCGGCCGAGATAGGTCCGCATCGACGCATCGTCCTCCGCCAGCAGGATCCTGAACATGAATGCCCCTGAACCGGCCGCGCCCGATGCGCGTCCGCCGCGTCTTCATATGCCTCAAGGCGGAGCGCTTTTCCAGCGCGCCGGTGCCCGACCGGCGGCGCCGGGCAGCGGAAGACGATTGCGTGCCAAATCCGGACTACTTACCTTGCAGATGCAAATGCGCGACTCCCCGCCTCCTTTCCGCCGCCTCGGGCCCGAAAAGCCGAGCTCCCCGGTGGTCGTCTCCGTGCCTCATGCCGGCCGGGCCTATTCGGACGGCCTGCTCGCGTCCGCCCGCCTTCCGCGCGCCCGGCTCGAAAGCCTGGAGGACCGGCTCGTCGACCGCCTCGTCTGGCGCGCGGTCGAGGGCGGGGCGGCGGCGCTGATCGCCGATTCGCCCCGCGCCGAGATCGATCTCAACCGCGACGAGCGCGAGCTCGATCCCGCCATGGTGCTTCCCCGGCCGGCGGCCGACTCGACGGTCGAATCCCCTCGAACCCGCGGCGGCCTTGGCCTCATCCCCGCCCGAATCGCGGGATCGGGCGCGATCTGGCGGCAGCGAATCGCCGCGGCTGAGGTGGCTCGGCGGGTCGAGCGCATCCATCGCCCTTACCATGCCGCGCTCGAGGCGGAGCTTCGGGCCGCCAGGGCGCGCTTCGGAATCGCCATCCTCCTCGATTGCCATTCGATGCCGCCGCGCGGCGGCGACAGCGAGGCGCCGGTCGTGCTCGGCGACCGTCACGGCGGCAGCATGTCCGAAGCCCTGGTCGCGGCAGCGGAAAGCGCGGCCAGAACCGCTGGCTTCAGGGTCGCCCGCAACGCCCCTTACGCCGGTGGCTACATCACCGAGCGGCACGGACGCCCGGAGCGCGGAATCCATGCGCTTCAGCTCGAGCTCGACCGCTCCCTCTATCTTGCCCCCGATCTGCGTACGACCGGCCCCGGCTTCGACCGGGTCGCCCGGCTTATCGCCGCCATCGCCGGGGTGCTGGCCGCCGCCGCGCTCGACCCGCCCGAAGCGATCGCCGCGGAATAGACGATGCGCCGTCCGGTTCCTCTCCTCGCGCTGGCGCTGCTCCTCGCCTGGCCGGCCGTGGCGCGTCCGCCAGTCGAGACCCCGCGGCGCCTGGCCAACGGCTGGTTCTACGGCGAGGCCGGCAATTACTGCATGGCGATTCGCGAGACTGCCGACGGCGGGCGCCTGAGCATGCGCCTCGCCAAATGGGACGATCATTCCGACAGCCTCATCCTTTGGGCGCCCGGCCTGCCCCCGCTCGACCTCGACGACGAGTCGGCGGCGCAACGCCATTACGATCTGGAGGTCCGCATCGACGGCCGCCTTGTGCCCCGAGCCATGCATTCGACGATGATCGAGGATTTCGACGGCAAGCCCGGGCCGAGCTACCGACTGGGGATAGCGCAGAAGGCCTTTATCGCGGCCCTCGCCAAGGGACGGAGACTGGAGATAAAACGTGCGGGCAAGCCCGTCCGGACCTTCCCAATCGCCGGCAGCGCCGACATGGCCCGTCTCTTCGCCGCCTGCGTCGCCAAAGACCCGAGCTTCTAGGAAGCACGCCCACGCGCAGCCGCCAAGGAACAAGCCGCCGGGCCAAGGCGCTATTGCGTCATGGGCAAGGTATACCACACCCCGAGCGAAGTGACGGTGGAGAACGGCAACGTCGCCGTCGAAGGGCCCGACGGGGTCGACGTGCTGCTTACCCCCGAGGCGGCGCTGGAGACGTCGGACCGTCTGCTCGACTGTGCGACCGAGGCGCACGGCCAGCGCGTCAGGGAGGCGGAAGCCGAAGCGAAGCGTCCTTCCTCCGACAATTAGGAGGCGGACCGTGCCTATTTACTTCTTCCACGTCTGCAACGGTAACGGCTTTACCGAAGACAAAGAAGGCCGCGAGCTGCCGGACGAGGCGGCCGCCCGCTCGGTCGCCGTGGACGGTGCCCGCGACATCATGGCGGGGGAGATGCGCGTCGGCCAGCTCAACCCCGCCTCGTTCATCGAGGTCGAGGACCAGGAGCACAGGCTCCTTTTCACTTTGCCGTTCAGCGAAGCCTATACCGTCAATCCGCGCCCGACGATTGAGCGCTCCTGAGTCCCGAAAAACGTCGGGAGCGGCCTTCCCCAAATGAAAAGACCACCCCGCGGATACCGCGGGGTGGCCAGGTTCAGGGAGGAGCGCCCCGGAGGGCGCAACGCACCGTCGCAAAGGGGGAAATACGTCGGCGCGTCAGGTTAAATGTATGAAAGTCTTGGAAGGTTTCAAGAGGCCCGGTCGCCGCGCCGAGCCCATGGCGCCATCCGCCCGAACAGGTGGCGATGGCCGTCGAAATGGTGCTTGAGCGCCCCGGCGACGTGGAGTGCGATGAGCGCCAGAGCGGCATAAGCGAGCAGCGCGTGAACCTCCTCCCAAAATTCATGCGCGTCCTCGGCCCGCGAAACGGGGAGCGGAGCGATGTCGAACAGGCCGAAGAAGCTGGTGATCGGGCGCCCGCCCGATGAGACGACCAGCCAGCCGGTGATCGGCATGACGATCAGGAAGACGTAGAACAGGCCGTGGATCAGGCGGGCGAGGCCGACTTCCCAGGCCTTGAGCACCGGATCGAAGGGCGGGGGCCGGTGGCCGAACCGCCAGGCGATCCGGGCCAAAGTCAGGACGAGGATGGTGAAGCCGGTCGCCTTGTGCACGTTCATCATCGCCGCGCGCACCGGCCTTTCGAAATCCTCGTGGAAAAAGCCGAGCACCAGGTTGAGCGCGATCAGGGCGGCGATGATCCAGTGGAGCCAGATGGCGACTCGGGAATAGCGGGCGAGGTCGGGAGCGAGCGTTGCCATGGCGCATGGCTACATTGGCGGGCTGCCCGTCGCAACGTCCCGATTGCGCTCCACTGCGCCCCTCGACAATCCATCGCAAAGCAACTAGTCCATGACCGTGGATTTCGCTTAACGTGGGGAAGTGCAGGCGTGGGAAGCAGGGAACAGACAAGCCTGGCGCGGCTCGGCGCCGAGCTCGAGCGGCTCGCGGACGAGCTCGTCCGCCTCGGCGGCGAGGAGCGGGCGGAAGCAGCGCCGCAGCCGGAGCGGGGCGGCGAACGCCCCGCCGACCGGCTCCGCCGGCGGCTGCTCGAAGCGCGCCGGGCGCGCGGCCTCAGACAGGCGGATCTCGCCGACCGGCTGGGGCGCCCGCAATCCTTCGTCTCCAATTATGAGCGGGGCGAGCGGCGGCTCGAAGTGTCGGAGTTCATCGTCATCGCGCGAGTGCTCGGAGTCGACGCCGCCGCGGTCGTGGCGGAGCTGGTCGCGGAGAGTTGAGGGGCGAGTCCGTCATCCCGGCGGAAGCCGGGACCTCAGTGGGGCTGGCGCCGAAGCGACTTCTCGTCCTGGGATCCCGGCTTTCGCCGGGATGACGGTGCGCCTGTGCCTACGCGTTGCCCGCCGGAGCGCCGATGCCCGGAACCTCCGGCCCTTTGCCCTGCTGCATCTGCTTGGCGAAGATGTCGCGGACCAGCGAGACGGAGAAGAGATGGGCGAGGATCAGGGGCAGCATGCCGTTCTGGTTCATCCGCTTCAGCTCGTCGCCCTCGAGGCCGCGCAGCTTCTCCTCGTTGACCATCTGGAAGCCGCGATAGACGAAGGGCTGCTCGGAGCCGGCCGGCTGGATCGAGACTTCGCCGTCCATCAGCAGTCCGCCGTCCTTCAATTCGGTCATGAAGGCGACGGTGCGCTGGGCGGAAAGCTCGAACTCCTCGCAGAATTTGAGGACGTTGTTGGTCGTCTCGCTCGGCTTGCCGTCGTCGAACAGGGGCTCGCCGTCCTCGAAATCGCCGATCAGGCCGCTGGTCGGATCGAAGCAGAGCGAAAGCTCCTGCGCGTCCGGCTGGAGCCGGGCGAGCATGTACGGATAGCGGCGGACATAGGCGGGCAGGTAGATGTCGCCGGTCGGCTTGCCGGTCTCATCAACGAACACGTTGACGCCCTCGTTCAGGCCCATCAGCGCAAGCGGCACCGGATTCTCGCCGACCGAGAAAACGATCGGGAAGTGGCGCTGAATCGCGACGAACTCGTCGATCGTGATCGGCACCGCATGGTTGCTGGTAAGAAAGGGCGCGCGATCCGAAGTGCGGCTGCGATAGCCGCTGTGGACGCTGCTCGACAGCGGCTCGAGGCCGCCATAGAAAATCGGCAGTGCGTTTGACGGCGGCTCGGTCGCCATGTTCATGTCTCCGCTTGCGTTGGAGGCGGCCTCGTGTCTGGGCCGCCTGAATGTGGCGGCGTACTATGGCGCAATCGCCGCTTTCGCAAGCGCGGATGCGGCGCAGGGGATTAATCGCATGTTCAACCGCTTGCGGGGATGGGACGAGGCAATGGAGCGCTCCTTCCTGATCCGCGCGGGCGCCGCCGCCCTGGCGCTGCTGGCCGGCATCGCCCCGGCGGCGGCCCCGCCCGCGCGTCCGGCCCAGTACGGGCAGGCCCTGGTGCGCGAGCAGGTCATCATCCGCTTCCGCCATACCCCGCCGACGCGGGTGGAGTGGAAGGAGGGCAAGGGCCCCAAATGCGTCCCGGCCCGGGCCATCGCCGGCGCCACCCTGGTCGGCAAGAGCAGCGTCGACCTGATCCTTCGAAGCCGCCAGCGGGTGCGCGCGAGGCTCGAGAGCAGTTGCCCGGCGCTCGATTATTATTACGGCTTCTACATCACTCCCAATCCCGACGGCATGGTCTGCGAGGACCGCGACAATATCCGCTCGAGAATGGGCGGCGCCTGCGAAATCGACCGCTTCCGAAGCCTGGAACCGGTCGTCAGGCGTTGACCTTTCTTGACTTAAGGAGCCGCTTCGCCCAAGCGCTTGCCCCGAAGCGGCTCGCCACGAAGCCCCTCCATCACCCGGAACCCTTATGAGTTTTGCCGATCTCGGCCTATCCGACGAATTGCTCCGCGCCGTGGAGGAATCCGGCTACACCGATCCCACTCCGATCCAGAAGCAGGCGGTCCCTTCCGTGCTGATGGGCCGCGACCTCATCGGGATCGCCCAGACCGGCACCGGCAAGACCGCCGCCTTCGTCCTTCCGATGATCGATATCCTCGGCGAAGGCCGAAGCCGCGCCCGCATGCCCCGCTCGCTCATCCTCGAGCCCACCCGCGAGCTGGCGATGCAGGTCTCCGAGAATTTCGAGAAATACGGCAAATACCACAAGCTCAACATGGCCCTGCTGATCGGCGGCACCAACATGGCCGACCAGATCAAGAAGCTGGAAAAGGGCGTCGACGTTCTGATCGCGACTCCGGGCCGCCTGATGGACCTGTTCGGACGCGGCAAGATCATGCTCAACGGCTGCGGCCTTCTCGTCATCGACGAGGCGGACCGGATGCTCGACATGGGCTTCATCCCCGACATCGAGGAAATCTGCTCGAAGCTTCCGTCGGTGCGCCAGACCCTGCTCTTCTCGGCGACGATGCCGGGGCCGATCAAGAAGCTGGCCGACAAGTTCCTGACCGGTCCCAAGACGATCGAGGTCGCCCGGCCGGCGACCGCCAACGTCTCCATCGACCAGCGCGTGCTCAAGGTCGATTCGCGCCGCAAGAAGCAGGTCCTGACCGACCGTCTGAAAGGCAATGACGTGCGCACCGCCATCGTCTTCTGCAACCGCAAGACGACGGTCCGCGAGCTCGCTCAGAGCCTCAAGCGCTCGGGCCTCAACGCCAGCGAGATCCACGGCGACATGGAGCAGCCGGAGCGGATCCGCGAGCTCGAGCGCTTCAAGGCCGGCGACATCAATATCCTCGTCGCCTCCGACGTCGCCGCGCGCGGCCTCGACATCAAGGACGTCAGCCACGTCTTCAATTACGACGTGCCGTGGCATCCCGACGATTATATCCACCGCATCGGCCGAACCGGCCGGGCGGGGAAGACCGGAATCGCCATCACCCTGGCCACCGCCGCCGACGCCGAGGCGATCGAGGCGATCGAGAAGCTGACCGGCGCCAGGATCCGCCCCGTCGAAGGGCCGGCGGCGCCCGGACCGGCCGAGTCCGCGCCTCCCGAGGGCGAGGAAAAGGAAGAGCGTCCCCGCGGCGAGCGGACGGCGCGTCCGCCCCGTGAACGCGGCCGGCGCGAGGCGCCGAAGCGCGAGCCGCGCCCCCCGCGCGAGGCGGTGGAGCCGGAAGCGGCGCCCGAGCCGAAGCCTGCGGCGGAGCCTCGCGCCCGCCGCGAGGAGCCGAGGCGCGAGCCTCGCCCCGCCCGCGGCCGTGCGGAGCCCCGGAGCGAGCCGGTGCCGGCGGAGGACGAAGAGGGCTGGAACGGCCCGGTCCCGAGCTTCCTGGCGCAGAAGCTGGGCTGAGCCGCCCGGGACGGCGACCGAATCCAAGTTCCGGATTTTCGACGTCCAAATCTAAGTTTTTGATATATTGTCGACTCGTCCCCGCTCTGGCACCTTGCCGGCGGGCGCGGCGCGAGCCAGTCGCGCGCGGGGGGGAATCATGGCCGAAGGGGAAACCGGTGCGTCCGGAGGCTATGTTGCGTTCATCAGCTACAGTCACAAAGACGCTGCGATCGGCCGCTGGCTGCACCGCAAGCTGGAGGGCTACCGCCTGCCGAAGCGCCTCGCCGGCACCCAGGGCGAGGACGGCGAGGTCCCGGCGCGGCTGACGCCGATCTTCCGCGACCGCGACGAACTGCCGGCGGCGGGGGACTTAAGCGAGAGGGTGAGGGCTGCGCTGGCCGTCTCCAGGAACCTCATCGTCGTCTGCTCTCCGAACAGCGCCGCCTCCCCCTGGGTGACCAAGGAGATCGCCACCTTCCGTGAGATCCACCCCGACCGGCCCATCTTCACGGCGATCGTCGAGGGGGAACCGGAGCAGTGCTTCCCGCCGTTGCTGCGCGAGGGCGGCGCCGAGCCGCTCGCCGCCGACCTGCGCAAGGAAGGCGACGGGCGGCGCCTGGGCCTCCTCAAGCTGGTAGCGGGCCTGGCCGGCGTCGGGCTCGACTCACTTGTCCAGCGCGACGCCGCGAGGCGCATTCGCCGCGTATCCTACCTCACGGCCGTCGCCCTTGCTGCGATGCTAGCAATGGCTCTACTGGCGGCCTTCGCCCTCGACGCCCGCGCCGAGGCCGAGCGACAGCGTCGGGAAGCGGAGGACATCGTGGAGTTCATGCTCACCGACCTGCGCGACAGGCTGAAAGCCGTGAAGCGCCTCGACGTCTCTGCGGCAGTCAATGAGCGGGCGTTGCGCCACTACGCCACGCAGAACCTGGACGATCTTCCCGCCGACGCCCTTGAGCGCCGCGCCCGCCTTCTCCATAATGTGGGCGCAGACGGTCTGGAGCTGGGGCAACACGATCGCGCCCTCGCGCATTTCCGCGAGGCCGCCCGAACCACGGCCCAGCTACTTGCGGACGATCCAGACAATCCCGAGCGCACGTTCGCCCATTCACAAAGTGAATTCTGGGTCGGAAAGGTCGACTATGACCGCAAGCATTACGGCGCGGCAAAGGTCGCCTTCGAGCGGTATCGCAAGCTTGCCGAACGCTTGGTATCCATAGACCCTGCCAACAAGGAATGGGTTAAAGAAGCGGGCTTCGCGGCGGGCAGCCTGTGCGTGATAGCTCTCGAACCTCCGCGAAACCCCGCAGCCGCACTTCGACTATGCAAGATCGCCCTGCAGCGCATGGAGCAGGCTCAGCAGTCTGGTATTCCCGACGCTGCGGGTATTGAAGAACTTCTGAATCGTCACCTATGGATGATGAAAGCCTGGCAGGCGAACGGCAACTGGGACGAAGTGCTCCGCCACAAGGCGCGGCAGGAAGAGCTTATGAAATCCCTGCTCAAATTGGATGAGGGCAATTTCGATCACAAGGAAATCTGGGTGCAAGCCCAGATCGGCATCGCTGAAATTCTGCTGGAGCACAGCGATGCCGACGAAGCTCGCCAACGCCTGGGCATGGCAGCTCCAATTTTGTCGAAGCTTCGGTCGCACGATCCTGCAAACGCACGGTGGCGCGGTCTCGAGGAGCGATTAAGGCAGGCCCTCCGCCTTGCCGGCGTGCGATAGCGATGCACGACCGCCAGGTCAGGACGATGGGATTGGAGCGCGAACTGCCGGAAGCTGAGCTGGAGATACGTCGTGCTGGGCAAAGCCCCTGCGCGAAGCCGATCTCGGGCTGCCGGCCGTTACTTCTCGGCACTTAATCAGCCTGAACCCCGACCTAAGTGCCTGAGCGACGACGCGAGCTAATCCTGAATTAGGTCGCTTGCCGTCGGAGCGCATCATTTCGAAGCGAGCGGAAGCGTCCGGCTCATCACGTTGGCAGTGACGCGTGACCTGCGTCACGGCGCCAGTCGCCCCATCATGCAAGACATGGTGCTCAAGAAGGTCTCAGCCTTCCCGCCCAGCTGGCAGGCCCGGCAGGAGAGAGAGAATCGCGGCTATTAAGCATGTGTTTTGCGTGTCTCGAAAAGGAGAATGAGGATGGCAAGCCTAATTGAGCTTATCCGCCGCGCTTCCGGTGAAGTGACCCCGATCAACGATGAGACACCACACGGTTTCTTAGCTGAGCAATATATCTATCGCAGGCTCGGTTTTAACTGCGAGAGCATGACGTTCGTGTATGATATAATAAAGAAGCCCATAGTTGAAGGTGATGATGGGTTTGGAAATATAGTGCAGTTTGCACGAAATATATTAGCCGGCAATCCGGTACAAAAAGACGATGACAATCCCGAGTTGAAGCCGTTGGACATAACGGTGAGTAGGCATTCTTATATATTGCTTGAGCTTCCTGAGGGATGGTCTTTTACCGCTGCAGTGGGCGAGCATGGAGTGACGCTCGGGAATTATCCAACCACGACGGCGAACGCGGCCGCTTATGGTGAGTTGCGTTATGTGACCCCGACTGATCTGCAGCCCCATCCCATTCCTGGCTGCCGGATGGTCTTTTTCAAGGCCATCAACCAAGCGGGTTCGGAAGAAGATCCTTATCTCCAGCCACTCAATTTCAGCATTTTCCTGCGTGACGGCATGGCGGTCGTCATCGACCCCGACATCCGGTTTCCCGGTAACGGCGGCGGCTGATCCCCAACTCCGCCTCCGTCGAAAAATCGTTCTCGCGAATACCTCGTCTTTGCAAGGAGACTTCACATGGCCACGGCATTGAAAGAACGGCAAATTGGCGCACCGGACGCGGCTGACACCGCTCAAGCGCAGACCTGGGAAAACGAACGTTTCCCCGTTCGCCGCCACCCGCCCGACGTTCTCCCCGAACGCTATATCGTGCGCGAGATGAGCTTCCTGATGGACAGCGACGGGCTTCAGTTCCTGTACAAGGATTCCGCCCTCGCCTGGCCGCTTCCGGAGAAGAAGATCGATCCGGTCATCCCTCGCTTCACAAGGCCGGTTTCTCCCATGATCGGACTGAGCGGGGCGGGGCTGGCGACGGCGGAGACGCCGCTTGATCTCAGCATCACTGGTGGTCCCGCTTTCCTCATCTTCAAGCTCGACCCGCGGCTGAACTGGCGCTTCAGCCAGTCCCTTCCGGCGATCACGCACAAGAAGGAGGCCGATTCCGCCTGCTACGGGGGCCTCACCTATGTCGACCAGCACGGCGTCTATAGCGACTCGCCAATCGCCGAATGCCGGCTGGTCTTCCTCGTCACCGACCCGCCCGAAGGGGATTATCGGCACGGCTTCAACTTCAACGTCGAGCTGATCCAGAAGCCCCATGTCGGGCAGTACGAGCCGAGGATCCTGCCGGTCGAAATCGACCCGGATATCCGCTTCCCCGGTGGATCCCTGACTTGATCTTGGACGCAAAGGGGTGGGTATAAGGCTGTCATGCCGCCCACCCCTCTTTCCCTCATCATCGCTTATGCCCGGGCGGGCGCGTCGGCCTTCGCCTGGCAGCGTTTCGAAGCGTCGGGGTACGACCGGATGAACGACGACTCGGCGGCTCTCGGCGTCAAAGGCCGCCTTCTCAAGGATCGCGCCCTGACCGCCGGCGGAGTAGAGCGCAGGAGCCTCTACGCCGAGGCCGCCGCGGCCTATCGGAGGGCGGCGGAGCTCGGCCGCTCCACCTACCCGTTGATCAATGCCGCCTCGCTTTCGCTTCTGGCCGGCGAGGCGGCGCAAGCGGAGACCCTCGCCCGCCAGGTGCTTCAGCAGATCGAGGACGATCCGGACGAACCCGAAACGCCCTATTATCGCGGGGCAACCCGGGCCGAGGCCCTGCTCCTGCTCGGCCGCGAGCCGGAGGCCCGGGCGGCCTTCGACGAAGCCCTCGCCCTCGCGCCCCGAGCCTGGGAAGACCATGCTTCGACCCTGCGCCAGTTAGCGCTGATCCTCTCCGCCCAGGGCCAGGATCCCGCCTGGCTCGACGCCCATCGCCCGCCCCGCTCGCTGCATTTCGGCGGACATATGTCGTTCGATCCCAAGGTCGTCCGCCGCGAGCATCTCGACGAGAAGATCGCGGCTTTGCTCGAGGACGAACGGGTCGGTTTCGGCTTCGGAGCGCTCGCCGCCGGAGCGGATATCATCATCGCCGAGGCCTTGCTGGCTCGAGGCGCCGAGCTTCACGCAGTGCTGCCCGGCGGAGCCGACGCCTTCGCCGCGGTCTCTGTGGACCCGTTCGGGAAGGTATGGCGCCGCCGCTTCGACGCGGTGCTCTCCCTCGCGGAGACCGTTCGGCCGGTACGGCCTCTCGGCGCCGCTCCCGATGCAGTGATGATCGGGCTGGCGGACGAGGTCGCGATGGGCGCGGCGGTGATGAACGGGCGGCGACTGGAAAGCTCCGCGGTTCAGCTGCTTGTGCTCGATTCCGCGGCGGAGCTCGCCAACGGAGCCTCGGGTCGATCGCGCGAGATATGGGCGGCGGGCGGACGGCGCCAGCGTATCCTGACCGCGCCCCGCGAAACCCGCCCGGGCCCTGCAGCGGCGGCTGCGGCGGTCGCCGAGCCGCTGGCCGTCCTCGCTATCGGCTTTGGCGCCGGCGCGCCCCTCGAACCCGCGCTTGCCCGGTTTGAGGGTCATCTCGCGAAGCTTCCCGAGCCGGCACTGCCGGCCTATCTGACCGAGGACCGGCTGGTTCTGGCCTATCGCTGCCCGGGAGAGGCGGCGGAGGCGGCGGTCCGACTGCTCCAGGCGGCCTCCGAGGCGCCGGACCTGCGCATCGGCGGCCAATACGGCCCCGCAGAGAGCTTCCGCGATCCCTTCTCCGGCGCCCTTCGCCTCGCCCCCGCGGCCACCGACGCCGCCGCCGCCGCCCTCGCCTCGGCCCCTCCGGGCACCGCCTGCGTCACCGACGATTTCGCCGCCGCGCTCGCCGCCGCCGGCCCGCGCCGCCCGGCCAGCGAATATATCGGCGAGCTGGATCCGCCCGATTCGGGACCGCCGGTCGGGCTCTACGCCCTCAAATCATATGATCAGCTCTTCCAGCCTCTGGGGGGCGACGACGGTCAGTGAGCCGGGGTCGCGGCGGATGAATCCGCGCCGCTCGAGCGCGCTCACCGCCCGCGACGCGGTCTCGCGGGTGGTCGAGACCCGGACCGCCAGCTCCGAGAGCACCGGCGCCGGCCGGATGACGAGGCCGGGCGAGGCCCTCGCCAGCCGAAGCAGCTCGGCATGGACCCGCCCCACCGCCGAGACCGCCGCCCGCTCGTAGATCCGCGAGGTCGCCCGCCTGAGCTGGCGAAGCAGCAGCCGCGACAATGCGAGCCCGATCGAGCCGTAGGTCTCGGCCAGCGCGACCAGGTCGCGGCTCTTGAGGATGAAGCTTCGGGCCGTTTCGACGGCGACGATCTCCGCCTCTTCCGGGGCCGGATCGAGCTCGCCCAGGGCGCCGAACAGGTCGCCCGGGCGATATTCGCAGAGCAAGACCACCTGGCCCTCGACGCTGTACAGCAAGGCATGGGCCCGGCCCTGGGTCAGCAGATAGGCGGCCGCCGCTTTCTCCCCCTGACGGACGATGGCGGCGTGGGGCGGGAAGGTGCGGACGGTTCCGCTGACGAAGATGTGGCCGGCGATTTCGTCGCTGCACGCGAAGGTCTCGCGAAGAAACGCTCGGACGTCCTGCTCCGGCAGTGACTTGGCTGGATCCTGGATGGCCACGGGGCAAGAGAACAACACCAGGCGGAAGCGCTTGGCAAGCTCGGGAGCCATGCTATCGAGCGACTGGTGACCCGCACCGGCCTCCTCGGCGGTTCGTTCAACCCCGCCCATCGCGGCCACCGCCGGGTGAGCGCGGCGGCGATCCGTGCCCTCGGCCTCGACGAACTGTGGTGGCTGGTCTCCCCCGGCAATCCTCTGAAGCCGGTCGAAGGCATGGCGCCCCTTTCCGCGCGGCTCGCCTCGGCGCGGCGCCTCGCCCGCGGCCTGCCGATCCGAGCCACGGCGATCGAGCAGGAGCTCGGCACCCTCTACACCGTCGATACGCTCGCGGCGCTGACCCGGCTCTATCCGGACCGCCGCTTCATCTGGCTGATGGGCGAGGACAATCTCGCCCAGTTCCACCTCTGGCGGCACTGGCGCAAGATCGCCGAGCGAGTTCCGATTGCGGTCGTTTCACGTCCGGGATATGATGGCGCCGCCCACGCGGCTCGCGCGATGGGCTGGCTGCGGCGCTTCGTCCAACCCGCGGACCAGGCTCGGCACTGGACGGAGTGGAGAACGCCGGCGCTCGTGCTTCTGAGATTGCCGCTCGATCCGACCTCCGCCACAGGCATTCGTGCCGCCGATCCCAACTGGCACCAATCGGAAGATTATTCGTTCAACCCCCGGGCCCTGCGCGACGGCGTAACGCGGCGGCTCGTGACTTGAGGAGGCCGTTTGCCCGCTAACGCACCGGCTCCGCCCACGGGCGGCGCAAATGAGAAGATCGAAGCCCTGCACAGCCTCGTGCTTCGGTCGCTTGACGACGACCAGGCCCAGGATGTCGTCACCATCCCTTTGACGGGCAAGTCCAACATCGCCGATCATATGGTGATCGCTTCGGGCCGCTCGACCCGTCAGGTCGCCTCGATGGCGCAGAAACTGGGCGAGCGGATCAAGCAGGAGCTGGGCCGAAGCGTCCGGGTCGAAGGGCTTCCGGTCGCCGACTGGGTGCTGATCGACGCCGACGACGTCATCGTCCACATCTTCCGTCCGGAGGTCCGGAGCTTCTACAATCTCGAGCGGATGTGGGCGTTCGAAGGGGATTCGGGAACCGCGCCCGCGAAGGCCGCGGGCTAATCCCTCATCGGCGCGGTAACGTCATCCCGGCGAAAGCCGGGACCTTAGGGAGACCCGCCGTGCCTTTCCGTCCCGAGGTCCCGGCTTCCGCCGGGATGACGGAGTGGATTGAATGAAGCTCCACATCATCGCCCGCGGCAGGATCGGCCGAGGCCCAGAGTCGGAGCTGGTCGAACGCTATCTGAAGCGGGTCTCCTGGCCGACCCAGATCACCGAATTGCCCGAGAGCGGCGGCCGGCTTCCCCCGCCGGCCGACAATGGCGTCACCATCCTCCTCGACGAGAAAGGCGAGGCGCTCGGCTCGCTCGATCTGGCGAGGCGCCTGGAGCGCTGGCGCGACGAGGGCCGACGCGAAGCGCGCTTCCTGATCGGCGGCGCCGACGGCTTTTCGGACGAGGACAGAGGGTCGGCCGACCTTCTCCTCTCCTTCGGCCGGGCGACCTGGCCCCACCTCCTCGCCCGGGCGATGCTCGCCGAGCAGCTCTGGCGCGCCACCTCGATCCTTGCCAACCATCCCTATCACAGGGAAGGATAGAAGGATGGCGGCCGGCGACGGAAATTCGGTGTCAGACACCGATTACGGACCCTGGAAAATTCGGTGTCTGACACCGATTTTTCTGGTTTCGTCGCTCGCCCTCGCCGGCGACCTCGCCGTCGCCCAGGCGCCCCCGACCCTCGCCCAGGCGCAGCAGGAAGCGGCGACCGCCAAGCGCCGCTCCGACCTGCTCGAGCGCCAGGCCCGGCGCGCCACCGGCGAGGCGGCGCGGGCCAATGCCGCCGCCGCCGCCCTCGCCGCCCGGATCGAGGCGGCCGAAGCCGACATCACCGCCGCTTTGGCCCGAATCGCCCTGGTCGAGCGCCTGAGCACCGCCCAACGCGCCCGCCTCGCCGCCAGCCAGGGGTCGCTCATCCGCCTCACCGCCGCCCTGCAGACCATGGCGAGGCGGCCGCCGGCGCTGGCGCTGATCCAGCCCGGCTCGCTCAACGAGGTCGTCCACGTCCGGGCCCTGCTCGCCTCGTCGCTCCCCGCCATCCGCGCCCGAACCGCCGGGGTGCGCGCCGAAATGGCCCGAGGCGAGGCGCTTCGCCGCCAGGCCCGCGAGGCGGTCGTCCAGCTCGGCTCGGGCCGCCGCGACCTGCAGGGACGCCGGGTCGCCCTCGCCCGCTTCGAGCGCGAGCAGCGACGGCGCTCGGCGAGCCTGATGCAATCCGCCCTTCACGAATCGGACCGCGCCCTGGCGTTCGGCGAGGAGGCGCGCGATCTCGCCGCTTTGGCGGGTACCCGGGCCTTCCAGGCGCGCCTGACTCGCCAGCTCGCCGAGCTGCCCGGGCCGGCGCCCCGCCCCGGCGCTCCGGCCGGCCGGCCCCGCCCGGCTTTTTACCTCCTTCCCGTCCAGGGTCGCCTGCTGACCGGCACCGGCGAGATATCGGACGCCGGAGTCCATGCCCGCGGCCTGACCTTCGCCGCCGAAGCCGGCGCCCCCGCCATGGCGCCCCGGTCCGGCCGGATCGCTTATGCCGCCCGCTATCGCGGCTATGGCGAGGTCGTGATCATCGACCATGGCGGCGGCTGGACGACGACGATGACCAACTTGTCCGACCTCGCCGTCAAACGCGGCGACCGGGTCCGCGCCCGCCAGCCGCTCGGCCGGACCGGCGCCGGCGAGGTCACGGTCGAGCTTCGCAAGGACGGCAGGCCCTTCCCGATCACGCTGCTGCTCTGATTTTGCGTCCCCGTCGCCAGATGGGGAGGGGGACCATGCGAAGCATGGTGGAGGGGTAGCTTCGCTGAAGGTCGCAGATCGAGTGCGAGACGGCGAAGGCTGTGCCTTCTACCCCTCCACCACCTTCGGTGGTCCCCCTCCCCATGCTGCGCATGGGGAGGCAAGTAGGAATTGCTCGTTCACGCAGCGTTGCTTTTCGCCCGCCTAAAAAGGCGGTACACGCGTCTCGAACGGCCCGAACAGGAATCCCTCCATGCCCAACAATCTTTTCCGCTCGCTCGCTCTGGTCAGCGCGGTGGCGATCATCCCGGCGGCGAGCGCGTCCCTCGCCGCGGTCGACGTCGACACCTATCGCGAGCTCGACCAGTTCATGAGCGTCTTCGAGCGGGTCCGCTCCGAATATGTCGAGCAGGTCGACGACAAGACCCTGATCCGGGGCGCGATCGACGGAATGCTGGCCAGCCTCGATCCGCACAGCGCCTATATGGACGAGCGCGGCTACCAGGCTTTGATGACGACGACCGACGGCAATTATGGCGGCCTCGGCCTCAACGTCACGCTCGAGGACGGCGCGGTCAAGGTCGTCGCACCGATCGAAGACAGCCCCGGCTTCAAGGCGGGCATCAAGGCCGGCGACTACATCACCCACCTGAACGGCAAGCTGATCTACGGCGGCACGCTCGACGAGGCGGTCGATTCGATGCGGGGCCCGCCGGGCACGTCGATCAAGGTCACGATCATCCGGCCGGGCCGCGACAAGCCGTTCGAAGTCACCATGAACCGGGCGACGATCGAGCTGCCCGCGGTCAAATGGCAGGTGAAGGACAATGTCGGCGTGATCAACGTCAACACCTTCAGCCGCACCACCACCGACGAGACCCTCGCCGCCATCGCGGCCATCGAAAAGCAGCTCGGCCGCCCGCCGCTCGGCTATATCGTCGACCTGCGCTCCAATCCGGGCGGCCTGCTCGACCAGGCGGTCGGCCTCTCCGACGTCTTCCTCGAGCGCGGCGAGGTCGTCTCGCAACGCGGCCGCCGGAAGAGCGACATCGAGCGCTATTTCGCCAAGCCGGGCGACGCCGCCCGCGGCCTTCCGGTCATCGTGCTGGTCGATTCCGGAAGCGCCTCGGCGGCCGAGATCGTCGCCGCCGCGCTCCAGGACCATCACCGCGCTTTGGTGATGGGCGAGCGCAGCTTCGGCAAGGGCTCGGTCCAGACCCTCGTCCCGCTCAGTCAGAAGACGGGCCTTCGCCTCACCACGGCCCGCTATTACACGCCTTCGGGCCGCTCGGTGCAGGAAGGCGGAATCAAGCCCGACATCGAGGTGCCCCAGCTCTCCGATCCCGACTATAAGTCGAGGCCGAAGCTGCGCGAGGCCGATCTGCGGCGCCACCTGATCAACGAGGTGACGGTCGATAACGACGTGATCGAGGACGACGGCAAGCCGGATCCCCGCTTCGTCGCTACCCCGGAGCAGTTGAAGGCCAAGGGCATCGACGATTTCCAGCTCCACTACGCGCTTCAGACCATCTCGCGCCTCGGCCGCAACGCCGCGGTGGCGCCGGCCGCGGGCGGCGGCGCCCGGCCGACCGGAAAGCGCTGATGCGACCTCGTCATCCCGGCGCAAGCCGGGACCTCGGCCCGCCTGCGATGCTCATTCTCCCTGAGGTCCCGGCTTTCGCCGGGATGACGGGTTATGTCCGGCCTGCGTGACATGACCAGCCTCGACAAAGCCCGAGCGCTTGCGATCGCTGTCCCGGCGGCGCTGCTCGCCGGCGCCTACGGCTCCGAAATCTGGGGCGGCCTCCACCCGTGCGAGATGTGCTGGTGGCAGCGTTACGCCCATTTCGCCGGGCTCGGCTTCGCCTTGCTCTCCTGGCTCCTTCGCGGCGCCCCGGACCGCGGCCGAAGCTTCGTCTGGCTGGCCGCGCTCGGCATATTGGCGAGCGGCGGCATCGGCGCCTATCATGCCGGGGTCGAGGCGGGGATCTTCGAAGGCTTCACCCAATGCACCTCGTCGGCCAGCGCCGGCCTCAGCAGCGAGGAGCTGCTCAAGGCGATCATGGCGGCGCCGATCGTTCGCTGCGACGACATTCAATTCTCTTTCCTCGGAATCTCCATGGCGGGATGGAATGCGATCCTTTCGATCCTTGCCGCGTTGTCGATCCTGTGGCTGAGCCTCAGACGTCCCCGGACGCGCCCGTGAGCGCCGTCGACACCGCCCCCGCCGCGCCCCGCTGGCGCCCGGGCGACGAGCGGCCGGACGTCGAGTCCATGGTCCGGGTCGACCAGGCGGGCGAATATGGCGCGACCCGGATCTATTGCGGCCAGCTCGCCGTGCTCGGCGGCCACCCCGCCAGCCGCCCGATCGCCCGGATGCAGTCGCAGGAGGAAAAGCACCTCAGGACGTTCGACGAGATGATGGTCGAGCGCGGAATCCGCCCCACCCTCCTCCAGCCGGTCTGGCGGGTGGCCGGCCATGCGCTCGGCGCGGCGACGGCGCTGATGAGCCCGAGCGCCGCCATGGCCTGCACCGCCGCCGTCGAGACCGAGATCGACCGTCATTATTCCGACCAGCTCCGGGCTCTGGGCCATGACGAGCCCGACCTCGCCGACACGATCCGGCGCTTCCGCGACGAGGAGCTCGAGCATCGCGACACGGCGCTGGCGGCCGGCGCCGAGAATGCGGTGGGCTATCCCATATTGTCTTCCCTAATCCGCGCGGGCTGTCGTATCGCCATCGCGCTGTCGAAAAGGATCTGAAGTGATGAAAGCCCTGTTCCTCGCCGCCGGCGGCGCCTTGCTCGCGACGGCTCCGGCCGCCGCCCAGACCCCCGCGGCCGACCCGAAGATCAGCACCATGATCATCTATGGCGACGACGCCTGCCCGCCGAGCACCGACGACACGATCGTCGTCTGCGCCCGCAAGCCCGAGGGCGAGCGCTACCGAATCCCCGAGGCGCTGCGCGGCGATCCCAACGACCCCACCAACCAGGCCTGGGCGACCCGCGCCACGGCGCTCGAATATGCCGGCCGCTCCGGAATCGGCAGCTGCTCGACCGTCGGCCCCGGCGGCGCCAGCGGCTGCTTCAACCAGATCGTCCGCCAGGCCCGGGCCGAGCGCGGCGCCGACCCCAGCGTCAACTGGAACGCGCTCGTCGAGGAGGCCCGGCAGGAGCGGCTCGGCAAGATCGACGCCCAGGCCGAAGCCGAGGAAGCCGACGCCAAAGCCGACGAAGCGGCCGCCACGCCCCGATAATCCGGTGTCAGACACCGATTAATCCGGTGTCAGACACCGATTTAATCGCACCCAACGATTTCAAGCACTTGGAAATCGGTGCCTGGCACCAATTACGGGCGCTGCCCTTTGCGGGAGCCAACACCGAATTACGGTGGAGAACGGTGCTTGGCACCAATTACGTATCGGTGCCTGGCACCAACGTTAATTCGGTGTCTGACACCGATTTAATCGCGCCCAACGATTCCAAGCACTTGGAAATCGGTGCCTGGCACCGATTACGGGCGCTGCCCTTTTCGGGAGCCAACACCGAAACACGGGGGCCGCCCTTTGCGGGAACCTGTTGGAGCTTCGGCCCTTCTTTCCATGAACCTGAAAGGAGGCCGCGCATGAAAGCCGCCTTGTCCATCGCCGCCCTCGCCGCCGCTTCGGCGACGGCCCTGACCCTGCTCCCCGCCCCCGCCGGCGCCCAGGAGGAAAAGGTCCGCCGCCTCGTCGTCTACGGCAAGGACCCCTGTCCGCGCGCCGAAAATGGCGAGGACATCGTCGTCTGCGCCCGCCGACCCGAGACCGAGCGCTACCGGATTCCCAAGGAGCTTCGCGACTCAGCCCCCGGCGACGATCCCGAGAGCACCAGCTGGGCGGCCCGCGCCGAGGCGCTCGAATATGTCGGCCGGAGCGGAATCCAGAGCTGCTCGACCGTCGGTCCCGGCGGAGTCAGCGGCTGCTGGAACGAGATGGTCAGAGCCTGGCGCCGCGACCGGCGGCAGGGGGAGGGGGAGCCCGGGCGGTAAAATCCTCCCCTGCATTTGCAGGGGAGGGGGACCATGCGAAGCATGGTGGAGGGGCTTTACTGAGTCTGAAGAACCCCTCCACCGCGCTGCGCCGAAGGCGCAGTTTATCCTGAGCGACGCCGCAGACGGCGTCGGAGGGCGCGGTCCCCCTCCCCGACAAAAGTCGGGGAGGGTTTATTTCTCCGTCCGGATCCATTCGTCCACCTGCGCTTCGAGCACGTCGAGCGGCACCGACCCCTGCAGAAGCACTGCGTCGTGGAATCGTCTCAGATCGAACTTCGCGCCAAGCGCCTTCTCCGCCTTCGCCCGCAACGCCTTGATCCGCAATTCGCCGATCTTGTAACCCAACGCCTGGCCCGGCCAGCTGATGTAGCGGTTCACCTCGGCATCGATATTGGCGTCGGTCAGCGCCGTATTCTCGCGCATGAAGGCCACCGCTCTGGCCTTGTCCCAGCCTTTCGAATGGATTCCGGTGTCGACGACCAGCCGGGAGGCCCGCCACGCCTGGTAGGAAAGCTGGCCCATCTTCTTCTCCGGCGCGTCGTAGAGGCCCATCTCCTCCCCAAGGCTCTCGGCATAGAGGCCCCAGCCTTCGGTGAAGGCGGTGAAGAAGGTGAAATGGCGGCGGAAGGGCGGAAGCTCGACTTCCTGCTGGAGGGCGATCTGGTGGTGATGGCCCGGCACCGCCTCGTGAAGGGTCAGCGCCGGAAGCTCCCAGAGCGGCCTCTGGTCGAGCTTCGAGACGTTGACGTAATAAGTGCCGGCAAGCCCGCTCGCCGGCGAGCCCTGGCTGTAATAGGCCGTCGTCGTCCCCTCGGCGATCTCGGCGGGTATCTCGCGAACGCCGTAGGATAGCCTCGGCAAGGTCGCGAAATAGCCGGGCATCTTGCCGTCGATCGTCTTGGCCGTCGTCGCCGCCGCCTGCATCAGCTGGGCGGGCGTCGTCGCATAATATTTGGGATTGGTCCTCAGTTCCTTGATGAAGGCCTCGCGGCCGGCGAAGCCGGCGGCCTTCGCGACCTTCTCCATCTCGGCCCGGATCCGCGCCGATTCCGCAAGGCCGATGTCGTGGATCTGCTCGGGACTGAGGTCGGTCGTCGTCTCCTGCCGAACCCGGAAGGCGTAATAATCGCGGCCGCCCGGCTGCGCCGAGATGCTGTCGGCCTTGGCGCATTTGGGCAAATAGGTGGTTCGGTAGAAAGCGAGATGCTTGGCATAAGCCGGGTTGAGCACATCGGCGATCACGCGCCGGGCCCGCGCCTGCATCCCGGTCCATTCGGCATCGCTCACGTCGCCGGGCCGCGGCCGGGTGAACGGCTCGTAGAAGCGCGACCGGGCCGGATCCTCGGCGATCACTCCGGCAATGCCCTTCTCGTAATTGCCGAGGACTGAGCAGGGCAGGGTGAATCCGCCTCTTACCGCCTGGTCGGTAATGTCGAGCGCGGCGTCGTTCTGCCTGGGATAGAGAGCGAGACGGGTCAGATAGCTTTCGTAATCGGCCCTGGTCCGAAACGGCAGACTGTCGGCCAGGCCCGCGAAGCTCTGATGCCAGCCCGCATAAGTGGTGAACAGCATCACCCGCTGGCGGAAGCGGTTGGCCGCGATTCCCTCCTCGAGCCCGCGCTTCAATATCGCCCGGTTGATCCGGTCGGCGGGCGCCAGCGCCTCGGCCGGAATGCGCTCCAGCCGCTCCAGGAAGGCGGCCGCCTCCCGGGCCTGCCGGTCGCGGGCGGCGAGGCTGACATCCTCGATCCGGTCGTCATGGTCGCGAACGCCGAGCGCGGTCGCGTAGGTCGGGCTCTCACGCAGCAGCCAGGCATAATGATCGTCGAGCAGCCGCTTGAAATCGTCCGCCGGCGCCGCCGCGGCGGGGGCCGCCGCCAGCAAGAGAGCGCCGACCAGAGGTGAAATCCGCATTCCTCGCTCCTCGATGTCCCGCCCTACCCTAGCGGCGCGGAAACGATCCCGTCCACCGAGTGTTGGGCGAAACGGAGGTTAGGCAATGAGCGACAATGTCTACAAGGTGATCGAGATCGTCGGAAGCTCGGCGACCAGCATCGAGGACGCGATCGAAGGCGCCATCGCCCGCGCCGCCTCCACGATCCGGGACATAGGCTGGTTCGAGGTCAAGGAGACGCGGGGCCATGTCGAGGGCGGCAAGGTCGCCCATTATCAGGTGACCCTGAAGATCGGCTTCACTCTGCGCGATTGAGCGGCAATATCCTTCGACTATACATGAACTAGAGTTTTCTATATTCTCGAGCGACTCGGCGTAAATAGCCGGCTGCTTTGCGCTTATTAGCGTGCTTGAGCCGATGCAAAGGCGGGGTGGGTCGACGGTGAGCGACGCAGATCGGTCTGAGATAGAAGCGCGGAACAATTTCGCCAGCGCTTCGCCGACCGTCCGGCGATTTGGCTGCACATGCGGCACTCCAGCTTTACAGAGCGGTCGCCCGGCCTGTTCGATTCCACTACGCGACACCCAAGTGAAATATCCCGATCTGGCAATATACAGCCAGGCCGAGCAGCTTGCCAACGACGTGCCGCCAACCTGGAACAATCCCGACATCGTCACGCATTACTGGCGGCCGTTCAGGCTCGCCCGAGAGGCGCAAGTCACGGTGAGGAATCTATCGGCCGCCGCGCCGGCGGTGAACGCGCTGGTCCACTTCCATACCTGCCCGTTCGGGATCGGCACCCGCCGGGAGCTGCGCCTGAGCCGCCGCCTCAGCCTCGCGCCGGGCGAGGAGATACGCCTGTCTTTCCCGCTCCACGCCGAGCTGATGAGCGCGGATCCGCGTACCGGAGTCCATGTCGAGATCGAGCATCCGCGCGATTCGAACCGGCTCAACAATTCGGGCGCGCAAATCCACGACGGCGGCTACACGAGCGAAAGCGGAAGGGACTTCCCGGTCCTGATCCCGGTCGTCAACGACAGGGCCGAAGCACGGCGAATCCGGCTCTCCATCCAGCCCACCGATCTCATCGCCACGCTCGACGTCTCCAGCCACGACTTCGCGCCGTTCGAGCAGCTGCTGGTGAACCTCCGGATCGTCGTTCCCGCCTTCCTCTCCGGCACCCCGGACGACCCGATCAACCGGTCCGTGACGGTGATCGGCTGGGCGGGCGACAGCGGGGAGCTGGTCGGCGGAATCACCAGGCTCGTCAGGGTGGACGATTGAGATGCTGAGGCTCCTCGCCCGGCTTTCGCGCGCGCTGGCGCGGCTTGGAGTGTGCGCCAATGCCGGCCTGCTCGTTGGAATGATGACCGGGGGGCTCCTGTTCCTGATGAACTTTCTCGAGGGCCTGCTCGCCCTGAGCCTCGTCGAGGCGCTGCAATTCTGGGCGCTCGCCGCGGCCCTCGGCTGGCTCGTGCTTCTGTTCGTGCTGGTCGCCCTGGCGCGCTGGACATTCGCGTCCGTGGCCGCGCCGGCCCTCGTCAATTCGCTTCTCGTCAGCGGCCTCACGATCTTCCTGTGCCGCGCCTTCGCCCTGTACGCCTGGGCATGGTGGCTCGGAATAATGGTCGGGCTCCTGGGCGGTTTCGTTCTCTGCGGCCTCTACCGCGCCGCCTCCGGGGATTAGCGTCATGGCATGCATAACGCGCCGGCCGCGGTGCGGCACCCCCGCTTCGGCCTCCGTTCCGACTCCGCTTAAAAGCATCGTCGCCCTCGTCGGAAGCCTCAGCGCCCTGATTGGAATTGCGACGGGCGTGGGGCGGGCGCTCGACCTGGTCGCCGTGTCGGGCGGCAATATCATCATCGGGGGAAGCACGACGGGGAGCACCGTCACCGGCGGTTACGTTCTCGGCACGGCGGCGGCCGGCGGCGCCATCGTCGGCCTCGTGACCGCGTTCGCGCTGGTCGGACTCATCTACCTTTATAAGGAAGACCGCTGCGACCCGGGCGAAGGCTTGGCGGAATGCGTTTCCGGAGTCATCGACTCCGTGCTCGGCAGCTTCTCGTCGGTCTGGGATCATCTCTTTCCCTTCTCGTCGTCGCACGACCGGGTGACGGTCGTCGTGAAGTCGGCTTATTGGGACGTCGTCGAGGATGGCGGCGCGTTCGTCTTCTGCACCCCGGAAGCGCCGCCGCGCCGGTCGGAGCTCCTGCGCTGCTATTTCTTCGATCGCCAGGTGTGCGCAGCGGCGACGGGAGCGCTGATCGGAGCGATTGTCGCGACTCTTCCGGCCCTCTTCGCCGCGGGCGCCGTGGCGGGAGCGATCGCCTGCCTTTCCACCCTCATTGCCTGCCTTCTCGTCATGCTGCTCGTCATCCTCATCGTCGCCCTGATCGTCCTCGTCGGCGCTCTGATCGGCGGTCATATCGCCCGGGCCAATGCAGGCGGCTCGGACCCCACGGCGACGGGCGGCGGCACGCTTGGGGAAGGCGATCTGGTCACTCTTCGCGGCAATATGCGCCGGCGCGACGACGACAATGGCGCGAACGTTCTCTACTGGGTCTCCGAGGCCGTCCCGCACGGACAGTCCGTATCGCCCCTTCCCTTCAGCTATTGCGAGATCAACGACGAGCTTCCCACGGACAGCTGCTAGAGCATCGTGCGCTTAACCTGAATCGTCATACCGGACTTGATCCGGGAGTCATCCCGGACTTGATCCGGGATCCATTTTCTACTGGCCATCGCTGCAAGAAGAAGGTGGATACCGGGTCAAGCCCGGCATGACGGGTGATGCGGCTCTAGCGGCCGCGCTTGTCCGTCGAAAAGGGCTGGCGCCGCCGAAACGATCCGCTAGCTTCCGCGCGATTCTCGCCAGGGGGAACGCGCATGACCGCCGCCGAAGCCACGCCCGATCTCGACATCGCCGCGGACCGCAACGACCGCGCCTTTCTCGGCCACCCGAAGGGCCTCGCCTATCTCGCCTTCACCGAGGCGTGGGAGCGTTTCTCCTATTACGGAATGCAGGCGCTGCTCGTCCTCTATCTGGTCAATTATCTGCTCAAGCCGGAGAATATCCGCAACGTCGCCTTGTTCGAGCCGCTTCGCTCGCTTTACGGCGGGATCGACGGCCAGCCGCTCGCCTCCGCCATCGTCGGCACCTATTTCGCCTGCGTCTACCTCACCCCCATCCTCGGCGGGTTTCTCGCCGACCGAGTGCTCGGCAAGCGCCGCACGATCCTGCTCGGCGCGATCACCATGGCGACCGGCCACTTCCTGATGGCATTCGAGGCGAGCTTCCTCTTCGCCCTGCTCTGCCTCATCCTCGGCTCGGGCATGTTCAAGGGCAATATCGCGAGCCAGGTCGGCTCGCTCTACAAGCCCGAGGATTTGAGGCGCGCCGACGCCTTCCAGATCTTCTACCTCGGAATCAACGCCGGAGTGATAGCGGCGCCGCTGATCGTCGGCACCCTGGGCGAGAAATACGGCTGGCACTGGGGCTTCGGCGCGGCCGGCGTGGGGATGCTGATCGCGCTCGCCATCTATCTGGCGGGCCAGAAGCACCTGCCCAAGGAGCATTTCGACGTGCCCGACAAAGCGGCCCGCGCCGAACGGCCCAAGCTCACCCGGAAAGACTGGCTTGCGACCCTCGCCCTCATCCTGCTTATCCCGGTGATGGCGGCGGCGCTCGTCCCCAACAACCAGATCTTCAACGCCTATCTCGTCTGGGGCGACCAGCAGTTCGATCTCGTCTTCATGGGCGAGAAGCTCCCCACCACCTGGCTCGTCACCCTCGACGCCATCGTCAGCGTCAGCTTCCTCGCCCTCGTCGCCCTCTTCTACCGCTGGTACGGCAGGTATCGGAAGGAGCCGGACGAGCTCACCAAGATCATCATCGGCTCCGCCTTCTCGCTCGGCGGAATGCTCTGCCTGTTCCTCGCCGCCTGGACCCAGACGCCGGGCGAGAAGATCGGCCTGTTCTGGCCGGTCATGTTCCACATCATCAACTCGATCGGCTTCGCGCACATGCTTCCGGTCAGCCTCGCGCTCTTCGCCAAGCTCGCCCCCAAGGCGATCAACGCCACCGTCATCGGCCTCTATTATCTCGCCTTCTTCGCCGGCAACTCGCTGGTCGGCTGGGTCGGCGGCTATTATTCGACCATGGCGACGACCGAATTCTGGCTCCTCCACGCCGCCTTCGCCGCCGGCTCGGGCGCGGTGTTCGTGCTCTTCAAGCTGTTCGCCGGCCGGCACTTCGCGGACGGGGCGCCCGCGGATCCTCTGCGCTAACCCGTCACCCCGGCGAAAGCCGGGGCCCCAGGGAGTGACAGCGCAGGAGCCCTTCACTCGCCGAGGTCCCGGCTTTCGCCGGGATGACGGGTGACGATTGACTTTCGTTACGGCCCCGCCTAGTAGCCCGCTCCCCGCGTCCCTTCGGCGCGGGCACAGACGGAGCAATGACGTGGAATATCGCGGCCTATCCCGGCGATTTCACTCCGCCTCCGTCCGGATGCCCAAGCGCTAGTTCAAGCGCTGCCGGCTCCGGGCCGGCGGACCTCGAAATCCACTGAAATTTTTCAATAGAACGGCTCCGGCCGCGCCTTCGAGCGCGCCCAGGCCGCATGGATTTGTCATGGGCGAGAAGCTTCTGGCGCAGCAAATGCTTGTCCTGCTGCGCGAAACGACGGGCCGGAAGTCGCCGGCGGCGAATGTGTTGCTCGACTGGGCCCGGGAGAAAAAAGACTGGCTTTGGCCGGGCCGCAAATGGCCCGGCGGCAAAGGCGCTAAGAAGGCGCGGATCGCGCTCGACTGGGACGGGCTGCCGGCGCTGGCGTCGGCGATCGACGCCGGCGAGCCCGGCCTCGCGCTGTTCGAGTTGCTGGACACGATCTCGCGCCTGCTCGAGCTCGACCCGTTCGAGCATGCGCTCCTGCGGGCGGCCGTCGCGACGGCGCGCCTGCCGCGGCTCCAGGCGCTTCGGCGGCAGCTTTCCGAGGCCGGCTGCGATCTGCTGCCGCTGATCGGCCGGATCGCCGGCGCCCCCGCCGAGACCGAAGCGGCGGCGCGGGTCCGCCGTTCCGCCCCGGTGACGCTCGGCCTCCTGCGCGTCGAGATGGCCCGGGGCGGCGGCTATTCGGTCGATCCGGACTGGAGCCTGTCGAGGCTCCTCGATTCCAACGCGGCGGACGAGGACCGGCTGATCGAGGCGCTCGCCGGGACCCGGCAGCCGGCGACCTTGCGCCGCGAGGATTTCGCCGAGCATGAGGCGAGCCTCGACCTGCTCGTTCGGCTTCTGGCCGGCGCCCTTGGCCGGCGGTCCCCGGGCGTGAACGTCCTCATCCACGGCCCGCCGGGCACGGGCAAGACGGAGCTCGCCCGGACCCTCGCGGCGGCGGCCGGGGGCGAGCTGTTCGCGGTGGGCGAAGCCGACGACGAGGGCGAGGAGCCGACGCGCTGGGAGCGGCTTCACGCCCTCAAGCGCTCGCAGCGGCTGCTCGCCCGGCGCGGCGGAAGCCTCCTCCTGTTCGACGAGATGGAGGACCTCTTCGCCGACGCGTCCTGGACGGCCGACGGCGGACGCCGGTCCGGCTCCAAGATCTTCGTCAACCGCCTGCTCGAAGAGGGAGCGGTGCCGGTGATCTGGACCTCGAACTCGCTCGACTCCATCGACCCCGCCCACCTTCGGCGGATGAGCTTCGTGCTGCGCATGGACCACCCCTCGCCCAGGGCCCGGGCGCGGATCGCTGCTCGCGCCGCCGAGGCCGAGGGTGCCGGGGACGCCGTCGGCGGCCTGGCTCCGCTTCTCGCCCGGGAATCGGAAAGCGCCAGCGTCGCCCGCCTCGCCCTGCGCACCGCCAGCCTGGCCGGCGGCGGCGCGGCGGACGCGGACGCGGCGGCGCGCTCGCTTCTCCTCGGCCTTCGCGGAGAACGTTCGCTGCCGCCGGCGCCGTCGGGAGGCGCGCTCGACCTCACGCTGTACGAGGCCGATGTCGGGATCGCGCCGCTGATCGAGAGGCTTTCGGCGCCCGGCGCCGCGAGCGACTTCTCGCTCCTCCTCACCGGCCCGCCCGGGACCGGCAAGACGGCGCTCGCGGCGCATGTGGCGGAACGGCTCGACCGGCCTTTATCCGTCAAGCGGGCGTCCGATCTCCTATCCAAATGGGTCGGGGGAACGGAAGCGAACATCGCCGGGGCCTTCGCGGAAGCGCGCGACCAGGGCGCGGTCCTGCTGTTCGACGAGGCGGATTCGCTCCTCCTCGACCGAGGCGATGCCCAGCGCTCGTGGGAGATCACCCAGGTGAACGAGATGCTCACCTGGATGGATGCCCACCCTTTGCCCTTCGTCGCGGCGACCAACTTCGCCCAGCGGCTCGATCCGGCGGCGCTCCGGCGCTTCGTCTTCAAGATCGAGCTCAGGGCGCTGTCGGCCGAGTCGGCGGCGCGGACGTGGCAACGCTTCTTCGGCCGGCCCGCCCCGGCCGGACTGGCCGAGGTGGGCGGACTGACTCCGGGCGACTTCGCGGTCGTCAGGCGGCAGCTTCGCTACGGTCCCGAAACAGGCGCGGGCGAGATCCTCGCTTTGCTCGAAGCGGAAGCGAAGGCGAAGCCCGAGCGTCCCCTGAAGGTGGGCTTCTAGAGCATCGTGCGCTAAACCTGAATCGTCATCCCGGACTTGATCCGGGATCCATCTTCTACTGGCCATCGCTGCAAGAAGAAGGTGGATGCCGGGTCAAGCCCGGCATGACGGGTGATGCGGATTTAGCGCATGCGGCT
>Ga0190275_10000114_pt1 | contig 94870 bp, 110 predicted proteins | sample Popmic550T_FD_133745 | JGI IMG/M metagenome (GOLD analysis project Ga0190275, IMG submission 133745) | Populus adjacent soil microbial communities from riparian zone of Yellowstone River, Montana, USA - 550 T | ecosystem: Environmental > Terrestrial > Soil > Riparian zone > Trees stand...
CCCAACACCGCCGACCCCCTCGGCGGCTCCTGGTTCGTCGAGCGCTTGACCGACGAGCTCGAGGAAGCCGCCTACGGCTACTTCGCCCGCATCGACGAGCTCGGCGGGATGGTCGAGGCGATCGCCCGCAACTTCCCCCAGCGCGAGATCGCCGACGCATCTTTCCGCTACCAGCAGGAGCTAAACGAACGCCGCCGCATCGTCGTCGGCGTCAACGACTACACCGAAGAGAACGAAGAGCAGATGCCGATCCTCAAGATCGACCCGGGGCTGGAAGGCAAGCAGCGCGACCGCCTCGCCGCCACCAGAGCCGCCCGCGACTCCGCTGCGGTCGAATCCACCCTGGCCGAGCTCAAGCGCGCTGCCGCCGGTGAGGGCAACCTGATGGAGCCGATCATCGCCGCGGCCCGCACCCAGGCCACCGAGGGGGAGATGATCGCGGCGATGCAGGAGGTCTTTGGGACCTACACGGAGTCACCAGTCTTTTGATCACGCAACTTATGGATCGTTTCCACCATTTGGGCCCCTATAGGACCCCAGGTCGTGGAAACGACGATTACGAAAGGAACGCATGAGCGTCGAAACCGTCACCCCCGCCTACGAGATCTCCCAGGAGGCGCTCGACCTGCGCGACATGGTCCGCCGCCTCGCCCAGGAGAAGATCGCGCCGCGGGCGGGCGACATCGACCGCAAGAGCGAATACCCCTGGGACGTCCGCGAGCTGCTGGGCTCCCACGACATCCTCGGACTGCCCTTCGCCGCCGAGTACGGCGGCACCGGCACCGGCACCTTGGTCCTGCAGATGGCGGTCGAGGAGATCGCCAAGGTCTGCGCCTCCTCAGCGCTGATGCTGATGGTGCAGGAGCTGGGGACGCTGCCGATCCAGCTCTTCGGCTCCGAGGAGCAGAAACAGAAGTGGTTGCCGAAGTGCGCCAGCGGCGAGTGGTCCCCGGCCTTCGCCCTCTCTGAGCCCGAGGCGGGCTCCGACCCCGCCGCGATGCGCACCAGCGCCGTGCGCGACGGCGATGAGTGGGTGATCAACGGCCAAAAGGCCTGGATCACCAACGCCACGATCGCCGACTTCTACGTCGTCTTCGCCACTACCGATCGCGCCAACCGCCGCACCAGCGCCTTCATCGTCGAGAAAGACCGGCCTGGCTTCGACCCCGGCAAACTCGAGCACAAGCTTGGGATCAAGGGCTCACCGACCGGCTCACCCAGCTTCACCGACGTCCGCGTCCCGCACGAGAACCTGATCGGCGAGGAGGGCAAAGGCCTCGGCGTCGCCCTCGGCACGCTCGAGCGCACCCGCCTCGGCGCCGCCGCGCAGGCGGTCGGGATCGCCCAGGGCGCGACCGACTACGCCAACGACTACGCGAAAGAGCGGATCGCCTTCGGCAAGCCGATCAACCAGCTGCAGGCGATCCAGTTCAAGCTCGCCGACATGGAGACCGGTACCGCCGCCTCCCGCGAGCTCCTCTACAAAGCCTGCTCGATGGCCGATCGCTCTCCTCGTCCCGCCGAGCTGCCCAAGTGGACCTCGATGGCGAAGCTCTTCGCCTCCGACAACGCGATGAAGGTGACCGTGGAGGCGATCCAGGTCCTCGGCGGCTACGGCTACGTCAACGAGTACCCGGTCGAGCGGATGATGCGCGACGCCAAGATCACCCAGATCTACGAGGGCACGAACGAGATCCAGCGGGTCGTCATCGCGCGGGCGATGAGCTGAGCGCGGCAGAGCTTTTGGCCCCCCATGGGCACATAACCTCTGCCGCGCCTCTACGGGCGCAGGTGCTCGACTTCGAAGCCGAACTCGCGCTGCAGCCGCTCTGCGACCAGCGAGCGGTGGCAGGCCTCGGGATCGCGCTCGACGCAGAGCAGCGCCGCCGCTGAGTTGCCGATCCAGCTGACGATCGGGGCGAGGTCGACCCGCTCGAGCACCTCCTCGGTGTAGCGCTCGACGTAGGCGGGGGCGAGCACGGTGCGGCTGCGCTTGCCCTCACCGCGCCGGTCGTCCTCCCGGTACTGCAGTTCGCGCATCTCCGTCGTCGGCGCCAGCTCCTTCAGGTGGGAGTAGCCGACCCCGGCCTCCGTCAGCGCCGCTTGCAGGCGCTGAGCGTTGGCCCAGGCGTACTCGCTGCCGCGCACGCCGCGGCGCTGGCGCACGTCGAGCAGCAGCTCGACGTGCGCGCCGGCCAGCGCGGCGAGAAAGGACTCGCGGTCGAAGTCGTAGACGCCGATAGTCCGCAGGGTGGGCACGGGGTCATTGTCGCGAGTGGTCGATTCAACGTGTAATACACGTCGAAATGACCACTTGCTATCTGATCGTCAACGCCGATGACTTAGGAATGACCGCGGCCGTCAACGAGGGGATCTTCGCGGCGCACGAAGAGGGGATCGTCACCAGTGCCAGCCTGATGGTGGGTCGGGAAGCCGCCGCGGACGCGGCCGAAGCTTTGGCGGCGCACCCGGATCTTGCGGTTGGTCTCCATCTGGAGCCGGAGGGATGCCGGGAGCAACTCCAACGCTTTCGCGAGCTGGTCGGCCGGGAGCCGACGCACGTCGACTCGCACAAGCACGTGCACGAAAGCGAACCGGTGGCCGCCGTCGCCGAGGCGATCGCCGCCGAGCTGGGGGTGCCGCTGCGCAACCGGACAATCCGCTACGAGGGCGGCTTCTACGGGAGGGAGGCGATCACGGTTGGCCGCTTGACCAAACTGATCGAAGACCTCCCGCCGGGCTGGACGGAGATTGGCTGCCACCCTGCCGCTGGCCCGGTTCCGAGCTCCTCCTACGACGCCGAGCGCCAGATCGAGCTGGCGACGCTTCGCGATCCGGGGGTGAAATCCCTGCTCAATGTGACGTCTGTACGACTGTGTTCCTACGCACAGGTGTTCGCCCCCTAGCGAGCTACTTTCGGAGCATGATCAGACCCGCTCCACCCGCACCCGTGAAGACCGCATTGCTGACCCTCCTCATCGCCGGGGTCGTCGCCGTTCTCGTCGGCTCGCCGAGCTGATCAGGAGGCAGTGCCCAGCACCATCGCGCAGTAGCCGTCAGCAATTTCTCGCGCTGAGAGCCGCCCGCCCGGCCGTACCCACTGCGGCGTGTAGTTGACCATCCCCAGCAGGGCGAGGAGGGAGAGGCGGCGGTCGGCGAAGGTCATCGAGCCGTCGGCCTCGCCGCGCTCGAGGACCTCGTCGAGGATCTGCTCGAAGGCGCGGCGCTGGGAGCGGACCCGGCGCCAGCGACTCTCGCGCTCAATTGCCTGGCGCTCCTGGGTGAAGACGAGCATGTGGTGGCGGTGCTCGACCACGTGGGCAACCCAGGCGCCGACCAGCTCGCGTAGCTGCTCCACCGGTGGTGAGGTGGCGGCGACGATCTCCCGCGCCTGCTCCAACAGCGGCTCCAGCAGCTCGTCGCAGATCGCGATCAGGAGGTCGTCCTTGCCCTCGAAGTAGTGGTAGAGACCGCCGGCCGCGAGCCCCGTTGTCGCGGTCAGCTCGCTGATCGAGGTGCCGTCGTAGCCGCGTTCGGCGAACAGCTTGGCGGCGGTGTCGATCACCTCGCGGCGACGGGCGTCGTAGCGGGCGCGCAGCGCCGGCCGGCTCGGGGGGGAGGGAACTGGCATCGGTCGAGGGTAGCGAAAAACCGAACGTTGATTCGGTATTATGCGGGGCATGGACTTCAACCTCGGCGACGAGCATCGCCTGATCCAGCGCACGGTCCGCGACTTCGCCACCCAGGAGGTGGCGCCGGTCGCGGAGGAGCTCGACCGCGAGAAGCGCTTCCCCTACGAGATCGTCGCCAAGCTCGCCGGCCTCGGCCTGATGGGGATCCCCTTCCCGCAGGAGCACGGCGGCGGTGGCGGCGACTCGCTCGCCTACGCGCTCGCGGTCGAGGAGCTGACCCGGGTCGATTCCTCGGTCGCGATCACCCTCTGCGCCCACACTTCGCTCGGCACGCAGCCGATCTATCTCTTCGGCTCCGAGGAGCAGAAAGCGGAGTGGCTGCCGCGACTCTGCGCCGGCGAGATCCTCGGCGCCTTCGGCCTGACCGAGCCCGAGGCCGGCTCCGACGCCGGCAACGTCCGCACCAAGGCGCGGCTCGATGGCGGCGAATGGGTGATCGACGGCGCCAAGCAGTTCATCACCAACGCAGGCACCGAGATCTCCGGCGTCGTCTGCATCACCGCCCGTACCGGCGAGGACGAGATCTCCAACCTGATCGTCGCCAACGACACCCCCGGCTACGAGCAGGGCGAGCCCTACCGCAAGATGGGCTGGAACGCCTCCGACACCCGCCCGCTCACCTTCACCGAATGCCGCGTCCCCGAAGCCAACCTGCTGGGCCCGCGCGGGATGGGCTTCCGCCAGTTCCTCCAGGTGCTGGACATCGGCCGCATCGGCGTTGCCGCGATGGGCGTCGGCCTCGCCCAGGGCGCTCTCGACGAGGCGCTCGCCTACGCCAAGGAGCGCCAGGCTTTCGGCCAGTCGATCTCCCGCTTCCAGGCGATCCAGGCCAAGCTCGCCGACATGGCAACCGAGATCGAGGCCACCCGCCTGCTCGTCTACAAGGCCGCCCGGGAGAAGGACGCGGGCGAGAACTTCAGCCTCACCGCCGCCCAGGCGAAGCTGAAGAGCGGCCGCCTCGCGGTCCGCTGCTGCGAGGAGGCGGTGCAGATCCACGGCGGCTACGGCTACATCGAGGAGTACCCGGTCTGCCGCTTCTACCGCGATGCCAAGATCCTCACGATCGGCGAGGGGACCGACGAGATCCAGCAGATGGTGATCGCCCGCGCCCTCGGGGCCTAGGGGTGGCGGCGTGATCCCGAAAGCCGTCCGCATCCGCGAGGTCGGCCCCCGCGACGGCTTCCAGAACGAGCCGGAGACGATCGCCACCGCCGACAAGGTGCGGCTGGTCGAGATGCTGGCCCACGCCGGCCTGCGGCGGCTCGAGGTGACGAGCTTCGTCCGCGCCGACGTGGTCCCGCAACTGGCCGACGGCCGCGAGGTGCTGGAACGGGCTCAGATCCCTGAAGACGTCTCGGTCTCGGTCCTGGTCCCGAACATGCGCGGCCTCGAAGCGGCGCTGGAGGTGCGCGACCGCATCGACGAGATCAACGTCTTCCTCTCCGCCTCGGAGACCCACAACCGCCACAACGTCAACCGCTCGGTCGAGGAGTCGCTTGCCGCGCTCGAACACGTGCTGGCCCGCGCCACCGAGGAGGGGTTCCGCTGCGAGGGCGTCGTCAGCACCAGTTTCGGCTGCCCCTACGAGGGCTACGTGCCGTTCGAGCGCGTCTTCGAGATCGCCAAGCGCCTCTCCGTCGCCGGCGCGGTCGAGATCGGCTTCGGCGACACGACGGGGATGGCGAACCCGGTGCAGGTCGGCGAGTTCTTCCGCCGCGCCAAGGACGAGATCGTCGGCGCCGAGCTGACCGCCCACTTCCACAACACCCGCGGCCAGGGCCTCGCCAACGTGCTGGCGGCGCTGGAGGCCGGCTGCGACTCCTTCGAGGCGAGCTTCGGCGAGCTCGGCGGCTGTCCCGTGCCGCGCGGCGCCACCGGCAACATCGGCACCGAAGACCTGGTCTCGATGCTGCACGAGATGGGGGTCGAGACCGGGATCGACCTGGAGGCGCTGCTGGCCGCCGCCCACGCCGCGCAGGAGGTGCTGGGACGCCCGCTCGGCTCGCACACGCTCGTCGCCGGCCCGGTCGAGTGGCACCCCGAGCACGATCCCTTCAAGGAGCGCCCGCCCCGATGAGCACGGTCAAGGACGAGGTGCAGAGCGCCCGCGAGAAGCACCTGGCGCTGATCGCCGAGCTCGAGGCCGAGCTGGAGCGCGTGCGCGGTGGCGGCGGCCCGAAGGCGGTCGAGCGCCACCGCGGCCGCGGCAAGATGACCGCCCGCGAGCGGATCGAGGGGCTCTGCGACCCCGGCACGCCCTTCCTCGAGCTCTCGCCGCTGGCCGCGCACGGGATGTACGACGGCGCTGCGCCCGGGGCCGGGGTCGTCGCCGGCATCGGCACCGTCAGCGGCCGCCGCAGCGTCATCGTTGCCAACGACGCCACCGTCAAAGGCGGCACCTACTACCCGATCACGGTGAAGAAGCACCTGCGAGCGCAGGAGATCGCGCTCGAAAATCGGCTCCCCTGCTTCTACCTCGTTGACTCCGGCGGCGCCTTCCTGCCGATGCAGGACGAGGTCTTCCCCGACCGCGACCACTTCGGTCGCATCTTCTTCAACCAGGCGACGATGTCGGCGCGGGGGATCCCGCAGATCGCCGCGGTGATGGGCTCCTGCACCGCCGGCGGCGCCTACGTGCCGGCGATGAGCGACGAGACCGTGATCGTCCGCCACCAGGGGACGATCTTCCTCGCCGGCCCGCCGCTGGTGAAGGCGGCGACGGGGGAGGAGGTGACGGCGGAGGAGCTCGGCGGCGGCGACGTCCACGCCCGCAAGTCCGGCGTCGCCGACCACCTCGCCAAAGACGACCGCCACGCCTTGGAGATCCTGCGTGAAATCGCCGCCACCCTGCCGCCGGCGCCGCCGCCCCCCTGGGAGCGGCTCGAGTCGCGGCCGCCCGCCGGCGACCCGGAGGAGATCCTCGACGTCGTCCCGATCGGCTCGCGGGCGCCCTGGGACGTGCGCGAGGTAATCCGCCGCGTCGTCGATGGCGGCGAGCTGCGCGAGTTCAAGGAGAAATACGGGAAAACCCTGGTCTGCGCCTTCGCCCACATCGACGGCCATCCGGTTGGGATCGTCGCCAACAACGGCGTCCTCTTCTCCGAGAGCTCGCTCAAGGGGGCCCACTTCGTCGAGCTCTGCGACCGCCGCCGCATCCCGCTCCTCTTCCTCCAGAACGTGACCGGCTTCATGGTCGGCTCCAAGGTCGAGGCGGGGGGAATCGCCAAGGACGGGGCCAAGCTCGTCACCGCCGTCGCCTGCGCCCGGGTGCCGAAGCTGACGGTGGTGATCGGCGGCTCCTTCGGCGCCGGCAACTACGGCATGTGCGGCCGCGCCTACTCGCCCCGCTTCCTATTCATGTGGCCGAATGCGCGGATCTCGGTGATGGGCGGGGAGATGGCGGCGGCGGTGATGAAGGAGGTCGGCCAGCCCGAGACCGCCGCCCAGCTGCGCGAGCAGTACGAGCACCAGGGCCGGCCGCTCTACTCGACCGCGCGGCTCTGGGACGACGGCGTGATCGACCCCCGCGATACCCGCGAGGTTTTGGCCCGGGCGCTCGACGCCTGCTCGGGGGCGCCGCTCGAGGACGTCGGCTACGGCGTCTTCCGGATGTAGGCGGCGCTACTCCGGGTCCGTCGCCGGGTCCTCAGACCCGACCGTCCCCGCGTCGTCCTCTTCCTTGGAGAGGAGGGCACGGGCGGTCGCCTCGATCGCCGAGGTGGCGTGGGGCTGGTCGAAGACGAAGATCTCGATCACGATGAAGGGATCGAAGAGGACCTGGCTCTGATAGGTGAGCACCTTGCGTTCGGTCAGCTGTTCGACCATCCCGACCAGGCGATCTCCCATCACGTTCTCGAAGCGCTGGCGAAAGGTGCGGACGTCATCTGAGAAGCCGGCTTCGAGCAGCGTTTCCTCCCCTTGGGTCATGCCGCCGCGCATGACCACGAAGAGCAGGTCGTCGAAGAGGTAGGACTTGGCTTTCGTCGGCCCCTTCCCGTAATAGGCCTTCATCGCCTTCACCATCTCGCGCGAGAGCGCCGCGCGAAGCGAGGTTCCGGACTCCTCCTCGAGGGGAGGCTGGGGGGGCTTGGGCGCGTCGGACATGGAGGTGATCCTAAGGGGTTGTGCCCTCGCTAGCGGGGACTTTGGCTGCTCGGGATACTTGGCCGGTGCGCCGTGGCTCCAGCCTCCTGATCCTTTGCTGCCTGGCCCTCGCCGGGTGCGGAGGCGGCGGTGGCGATACTTCCGACACGCAGCCGAGTCGCTCCGAGCCGCGACCCCGCGGGAGCGACCGGGCGGCGACGGTGCCGCCCTCGCGTTGCCCAGCCGGCTTGCCCGCTTGTCGCGAGACCGAGGGCCGGATCGTCTACGTCGAGCGGGTCGACCCCGACGGCGACGGCGACGCCCACTTCGTGATCGCCGACCCGCAGGGGATCACGCTGCCGGGGCTGACCGCGATCGATGTTCGCAAGGGCCTGCGACCGCAGCCGTTGCCCGGCCCCGGCGATCTGATCAGCGCCGCCGGCCCGGTCCAGACCGGCTCCTACGGTCAGCAGCAGATCCACGCGCTTGTGATCAACATCACTCGCTAGGCCGCAGCAGCGACGTTTGAGCTGCGCTGGCGGCGGGAAGAAATAGGGGCGGCGGAGATCGGCGGCACCCCCAGACGATCACCGTCACCAGCTATCACGCGGTAAGCAGTCGCCAGCCACTCAGGGCGCCTTCGGACCGAAGTAATCACTTTGGAACGGAGGCTGCGTGCAGCAAGAAAACGGTGCCCGACTTTTCCCCCGGCCGAGAGTCCCTAGCTACGACCGCACCGCCCTGCGGCCGGGAATCGTTCACATCGGTGTTGGTGGCTTTCATCGCTCCCACCAGGCCGTCTACCTCGACCGGCTCGCTAAGACCGGCGTCTCGAGCCAGTGGGGCATCCTCGGCATAGGTGTCCGCAGCGGCGGCGGCCGGGCGGATTTGCTGCGCCAGAACTGCCTCTACTCGGTGCTGGAACGGTCGCCGGAGGGCGATTCCGCCCGCGTCGTCGGCTCGATCCTCGACTATCTCCACGCGCCGACGGAACCGGGCCGGGCGCTGGCCGCGCTCACCAGCGCCGAGACCAAGGTGGTCAGCCTCACCGTTACCGGGGACGGTTACGGCGAAGGCCAGCCGGTGCCGCGGTTCCTCGCTGGGGCGCTGCGGCTGCGCCGCGAGGCCGGGACCCCGCCCTTCACCGTCCTCTCCTGCGACAACCTGCCCGAAAACGGGTCGACGGCCCGACAGGCGGTGATCGCCTACGCCCGCGGGCGCGACGAAGAACGGTTCGCCGACTGGGTGGAAACTGAGGTCGCCTTCCCTTCGACCGTCGTCGATCGGATCACGCCGGTGACCGAGCCCGAGCACCGCCGCCTCTTGGAACGGGAGTTCGGGATCCAGGACCGCTGCCCGGTCGTCTCCGAGGACTTCACCCAGTGGATCGTCGAGGACGACTTCTGCAACCAGCGGCCGCCGTTGGAGGAGGTCGGGGTCCAGTTCGTCTCCGATGTCAGACCCTACGAACTGCACAAGAAGCGACTGTTGAACGGCTCCCACAGCGCGATCGGCTACCTCGGGCACCTCAGCGGCCACGACCGCATCGACGAAGCGATCGAAGACCCGCTTCTGCGGCAGTTCGTCGAGCAACTGATGGGCGAGGTGGCGCCGTTGTTGCCGCCTGTACTCGGGCTCGACGTCGCCTCCTACCGGGAGACGCTGCTGGAGCGCTTCGCCAACCCGAGGGTGGGCGACCGTTTGCGGCGGCTCTGCGGCCGCGGCTCAACGAAGATGCCCGCCTACCTACTGCCCTCGCTGCAGGAGGCGGTCGCCGAAGATCTGCCGCACGAGGCCCTGACCCTCGCGCTCGCAGCCTGGGTCCGCTACCTCACCGGCTTCGACTGCGAGGGCGGCTCGATCGCGGTCGAGGACGCGCGCTGGGAGGAGTTGAAACCGCTTGCCCGGCACGCCGGCGCCGACCCGCGACCGCTGCTGGAGGTCCGCGACGTCTTCGGCGAGCTCGCCGACCATCCCGGCTTCGTCGCCGAGCTGACGCAAGCGCTGCGCCGCCTCGACGCCCGCGGACCGGCCGCCGTCGCTGCCTCCTGCCTCGGCGAGGAGAGGGCGGTGGCGGCGTGAGCGTCTCCGTCTCCGACCTGCCAGTGCAGGCGCTGCTCTGCGACGCCGACGGTTGCCTTTTCCCCTCAGAGGAGCCGGCCTTCGACGCCTCCGCCGAGGTGACCAACCGCTTCCTCGCCGCGGTCGGCGCCACGGCCCGCTTTACGGCGGAGGAACTGCGCCTGGCGACGACGGGGCAGAACTTCCGCACCACGGCGAGAGAGCTCGCCCGGGCGGAGGGAAAGACGGTCGACTCCGAGCAGCTGCAGCGTTGGGTCGAGGTCGAGCGGCGCGAGGTCACCGCCCACCTCGGCGAGGTGCTGCGGCCCGATCGCCGGGTGGTCGAGCCGCTTGAGCGGCTCGCCGCGAGCCACACCCTCGCGGTCGTCTCCTCGAGCGCGACGCCGCGGATCGAGGCCTGCCTGGACGCGACTGATCTCGCCACCCTCTTCTCGGCAGCGGTTCGCTTCAGTGCTGAGAACTCGCTGGCGACCCCAACTAGCAAGCCCGACCCGGCGATCTACGTCCACGCCCTCGAAGCGCTCGGGGTCTCGCCGCAGCGGGCGCTGGCGGTGGAGGACTCGGTCCCAGGCGCCACGGCGGCGGTCGACGCCGGCTGCCGGACGATCGGGAACGTGATGTTCGTGCCCTACGGCGAGCGGGCGGAGAGGGCAGCGGCGCTCGAATGCGTCGGTGTGTCCGAGGTCGTCTCCTCTTGGGATGAGCTGGAGTTGTTGCTGGAGTCGGCGTCCTCGGCGCCCCCGAGGGTGGCTTCATGAGCGAACGCAGCCTCGCCTCCTACCTGCTGCTGCCGCGACCTGGTGACCTCGTCAAGGCCTGGATCTTCCCGGCGGCGTTCGCTTTCGGCGCTCTCGCCGGTGGCGGCGTCGGCGGCCGCGAGCTGCTGCGGGCGGCGATCGCCTGGGTGGCTCTGGAGTTCCTGATCTACCAAGCGCGCTACCAGTGGAACGACATCCGCGGCTTCGACGCCGACCAGCGCCACCCCGACCGGGTCGCCCGCGGCCGCCTGCCCGGGCCTGCCTCTCGCCGTCGCCAAAGGGTCAACGCCAGCGGCCTGGTTCTCCTCATACGTCTGGCGCTGGTTGCGCTCGTCGCCGTGGTCCTGGCGCCGCTGGACCTCGGGGCGCCGCTCCTGGCGCTGGCGCTGGCGGTTTTCGGCGTCGCGATCGTCTACGAGTGGGTGCGAGGCCGCTGCGCCGGTAGCGCTGAAGGGGTGCCACCGTCCATCACCCCGGCGATCCTCGCCCTCTGGGCGGTGGTCGGCGCCGGCTACGCAGTCCGCGGCGTCTCCGGCCTCGCCTTGGCCGTCGACGTCTTCGGCCAGCCGTGGCTGCTGGCGGCGGCGGTGGCGACCTTCTGGTCGTTTGGCGTTGCTTTTGTGACCGGACGCTGGGCACTGGAGGCGCTTCCGTTCGGCCGCTGCGACGGCCGCGGCGGCATCCTCTGGCGGGTCGAGGCCGGCCAGGCGCGCGAGCACTCGCTGGCGTTGGTGCGCTGGCTGCCGACGGCGCCGGCGAACGGTCGGCAGGACGAGCGCTTCGACGACTGGCACGCTCTGGCCGGCGAGGTCCCGCCGCTCGCTCCGTGGAATCTCGCCGCGGTGCTTGCCGCTGCGGCGGCGGCGCTCACCGGAAGGCTCTTGGCCGGCCCGGCCGATCCTCTCGAAGCGGTGCTCGCGACCGCCGCCGGCGCCCTCTGCGCCGCTGCCGCCTTGGTCCCGTCCTGGCGACGCTACGGTTTGGCGATCGGCTCTCTCGCCCTCTTCGCCTTGATGGCAGCCGCCGGCTCACCCCGGCCGGCCCTCGTCGCGATTCCCTGGCTCTGCATCCTCGGCGCACACCTCTTCTTCACCGCGCAGAGTCCGCGCACGCTGGCGCACCCTCTGCGCTTCGCCCTCGTTGGCGCCCGGTCGCGGCTCGCCGGCCCGCGGCAGCGGCTGGCGGTCTCGCCGGCGGGCCGGAGATAGGCGTGGAGGTCGCGACCGGGATCGAGACCCGCGAGCTGCTGGCGATCGCCCGCCGGGCTGCCGAGGCCGGCGTCGAGGTGGCGAGCGCCTGGGCGCGGAGCCGCGAGGAGCTGCGGGTGGAAGAGAAGGCCGCCGCCGATGACCTCGTCAGCCAGGCCGACCGCGACACCGAGGCGGCGATCCGGGCGGTGCTGGCCGAGCGGCGGCCCGAGGACGGAATCCTCGGCGAGGAGCAGGGCTCGGTCGCCGGCAGCAGCGACATCGAGTGGCTGATCGACCCGATCGACGGGACCACCAACTACCTCTACGGCCGTGCCGACTGGGCGGTCAGCGTCGCCGCAGTGCACGGCGCCAACGCGCGGACCCTGGCTGGCGTTGTCGCGGAGCCGGCGCTGGGGCGGGTGACCGAGGCCTCCCGCGGCGGCGGTGCCTGGAGCGACGGGCGCCGTCTGCGCCGCCACGACCCTGTCGAGCTTGAGCGCGCCCTCGTCGAGGTCAACTGGGGACGGCCGCAGCAGCGCCGGCTCGCCGCCGACCTGCTGCGAGAGCTCGTGCCACGAGTCCGCGACGTCCGCCGCGGCGGCAGCGCCGCGGCGGCGCTGGTGCAGGTCGCCGACGGCCGCGCCGACGCCTACTGGGGTCCCGGACTGCAGCCCTGGGACGGCGCCGCCGGAGCGTTGATCGCCGCCGAGGCTGGGGGAGAGGTAGGCGACCTCGCCGGCCCCGGTGACGGCGACTGGCCCGCCGAAGGCGATGTCCTGGCAGCGGCCCCGGGCCTCTGGGAGCCGCTGGCACGGCTCCTCCGCGGCGTCTACCGCTAGAAGCCAGCCGGATCGAAGCCGAGTCCGCAGAAGAGTCCGAATAGCGAACCTTCTCGTGGACTCGCGGGGCCTCGTTCAGAGATATTTATCTTCTTTCTATTTCTTTCCCCAGCCACCAGGGAACTGCGAGACTCGGCCTGATGGGACGCAGCTTCAGTCAGGTCGACGTCTTCGGCAGCGGCAGCTGCTCCGGCAACCCGGTCGCGGTCGTGCTCGATGCGGAGGGCATGAGCGAGGAGGAGATGCAGCGGTTCGCCAACTGGACGAACCTCGCCGAGACGACCTTCGTCTTGCCGCCGACCCGACCCGAGGCCGATTATCGGGTTCGCATCTTTACCCCGGTGCTGGAGCTGCCCTTCGCCGGCCACCCGACCCTCGGCACCTGCCACGCCTGGCTCGAGGCCGGGGGAGGCCCGGGGCGGGCCGGCGAGATCGTCCAGGAGTGCGAGGCGGGGCTGGTGCGGATCCGTCCTGAGGCGGATGGCTTTGCCTTCGAGGCGCCGCCGCTGGTGCGCTCCGGCCCGGCCTCCGATGAGGACGCGGCCAAAGTCGCCGGCGTGCTCGGGGTGGAACCGGAGGAGATGCTCGCGGTCGAGTGGGTAGACAACGGGCCCGGCTGGATCACGGCCCTCTTCGAGAGCGCCGAGCGGGTGCTGGAGCTGCGCCCCGGCCGTCTCGACTTCGACCTCGGCGTCGTCGGCTTCCATCCGCCCGGCTCCCCGGCGGCGATCGAGGTCCGCGCCTTCGCCCCGGTCAACGGCCTGGCGATGGAGGACCCGGTCACCGGCAGCCTCAACGCCTCGCTGGCGCAGTGGCTGCTCGCCAGCGACCGAATCTCCTTTCCCTACGTCGCCCACCAGGGCGGCGCGATCGGCCGCGCCGGTCGGATCAACGTCAGCCAGGACGGCGAGGGGACGATCTGGGTCGGTGGCCAGACCGAGACCGTGATCGAGGGCACCGCGCGCCTTTAGGCTCGCGAAAACCGGGTCCTTTACGCTGCGGGGGATGAATTTGGCAGCGCGCCTGACCCCGAAGGCCTCGCTGGGGCTGACCCTCGCTTGGGTCGCCCTTCTGGCCCTCACCGGCTCGACCGACGTCCTCCTCTTCCTGGCGCCGGCGTTGCTGATCGCGATTCCGCTGCTCGGCGGCCGCTACCTCGGCGAGGAGATGATCGCCCGCTTCGTCGCCCGCCGCGACCGCCCGCGACCGCGTTCGGCTGTGGCCCGTCGCACCGCCCCGCCCGTGCCGGCCACCTGGCTGCCGCGCGGCACCCGCCTGATCGCCTTCGGTCTCGCCAAGCGCCCGCCGCCGCCGCTCCGGGTCCTGCAGAGCTAGCGCCGGCGACCTCCGTCGCCGCGCACGCGACCGAGAGGAAACCGATGCGAAAGCTTTGGGCGGCACTTGCCGCCGCAACGACGATCTTCTGCCTCCTGGCCCCGGCTGCCCTGGGGCATGAAGGCAACTCCGATTTCCGCTCCGAGATCAACTCGGTGCGCCCCGACGTGCCCGGGGTCAGCTTCGAAGTCCTCAACTACGACGCCGACATCGAGCTGGTCGCCGAGGACGGCCACGAAGTCCTGATCTACGGCTACGAGGACGAGCCCTACGCACGCATCCTCCGCGACGGGACCGTGCAGAAGAACCGGCGCTCGCCCTCGACCTACCTCAACGTCGACCGCTACGCCGAATCCTCGGTGCCGAAGATCGCCGACCCCGAGGCCCCGCCCGAGTGGGAGACGGTCGACGAGTCCGGGACCCTGCGCTGGCACGACCACCGCGCCCACTACATGGCCAAGGGGACCCCGCCCCAGGTAGGAGACGAGAGCAAGCGCACGAAGGTCTTCGACTACGAGATCCCGCTGCGGATCGACGGCCGCGAGGGCGCGATCGAGGGCACCCTCTTCTGGGTCGGCCCCGCGGACACCTCGAAGGCGCCGTTCCTGCTCGGCGGCGCCGTAATCGTCCTGCTCGGCGGCGCCGCGGTCCTGATCGTTCGCCGGCGCCGGCATGACGAAGAGGGCGATGGCGACCGCCCGGCCAAGGAAGCCTGGTAGTGCCAAGGCGCGCCTACGGGCTCCTCTTCTGCGTTGTGTTCGCGGCGCTGCTGGCGGTGCCAGCCGCGGCCTCCGCGCACGCGACCTTGGAGGAGAGCGCTCCGCAGCGGGGGGCGACGGCGAAAGAGCAGCCGGGTGCAGTGGTCCTGCGCTTCAGCGAGCCGGTCGAAGGCAACTTCGGCGCGATCCGGGTCTACGACGCCGAGGGGGTCCAGGTCGACGCGGGCGAGGCCTTCCACCCGGGCGGCGAGGGCGCCAAGCTCGGCGTCCGGCTCGAGCCCGACCTGCCCGACGGCAGCTACACCGCCACCTACCGCGTCGTCTCCGCCGACGGCCACATCGTCTCCGGCGGCTACGTCTTCTCGATCGGCGCCGCTGGTCGCGCCCCCGAGGAGACCGTCGCCGAGCTGGTCGCCGGCCGCGGCGCCGACGCTGTCGCCGAGATCGGGCTCGGCGTCGCCCGCGGGGTCCAGTACGCGGCGCTGGCGCTCGCCCTCGGCGCCCTCGCCTTCTGGTTACTCGTCTGGGGTCCGGCGCGCCGGGCGCTCGGCGGCGGGGGAGAGCGGTGGGAGGCGGCAAGCCGCGGCTTCGACCGCAGGCTGCGCATGCTCCTGCTCGCCGCCGCGGTCGCGGGGGCCGCCAGCGCCGCCGCCGGCCTCGTCTTCCACGCCGCCGAGGCGGCCGGCGTCGCCGCCACCTCGGCACTCGATACGACGATCCTGCGCGAGGAGCTTGGCACCCGCTTCGGCACCGTCTGGGCGCTTACCGCGCTCGCCTGGATTGGCTTCGGCCTGCTCCTCGCGGTGAAGCGGCGCCGGTTATCCGCTCGCTGGGTTTTCGTCTTACTCGCGCCGCTCGGCTTCGTCGCCCTGGAGCCGGCACTCTCCGGTCACCCGAGCACGCAGTCGCCGGTCGCCCTTCTGTTCTCGGCCAACGTCGCCCATGTCCTCGCCGTCTCGGTCTGGCTCGGCGGTCTCGCGGCGTTGCTCTTCGTCCTGCCCGCGGCGACCAGGGAGCTGAACGCCCCCGGCCGTAGCCGCCTCCTCGCCGCCGCCCTAGTCCGTTTCTCGCCGGTCGCGCTCCTCTGCGTCGTGGTGATCCTGCTGACCGGGCTCGGCCAGGGCTACGCCTACGTGCGCGACCTCGACAACCTGCTGGATACCGCCTACGGGCGGGCGGTGCTGATCAAGTTCGTCCTCCTGGTCGGCCTGCTCGTGCCGCTCGCCGCCTACAACCGACAGCGCTCGCTGCCGCGGCTTGGCCAGATCGCCGCGGGCGGCGAGGCCCCCGGCCGCACCGGCCTGCTGCTGCGCCGAGCGCTGCGTGCCGAGGTGGTGTTGACCGTCGTCGTCCTCGGCGTCACCGCCGCGCTGGCCGGTTACGCGCCGGCGACGGCGGTGCAATCGGGGCCGTTCTCGGGCAGCGCCACGCTGGGGCCGGCCGAGGTCGAGCTGACGGTCGACCCGGCGCGCGTCGGCTCCAACCAGGTCCACCTCTACCTCTTCGACGCCCGCAGCGGCGCCCAGTTCGCAGCGGTGAAGGAGCTAGGGCTGACGGCGACCGAACCGGAGAAGCAGATCGGCCCGTTGGCGCTCGATGCCAGCCGCGCCGGTCCCGGCCACTACACCGTGCAGGGGGCAATCTTCGGCGTCGCCGGTGACTGGCAACTGGAGGCGACCCTGCGCGTCTCCGCCTTCGATCAGTACACGGCGGAGCTGGAGGTGCCGATCCGATGAGCGCCCAGTTCCTGCTCTACCTCGCCGGCCGCGGACCTCCGGCCTGAACCGCCCTCCTGTGGCGGCTCTCGGATCGGATCAGAAGTGCAACGAAAGGAAACGATGAAAACCAAGTTGATCATCGCGCTAATCGGTGTCCTCGCCCTCGCGACGCCCGCCACTGCCGGCGCCCACGTCACCCTGCAGCCCTCCGAAGCCGCGGCGGAAGACTTCGTGGTCTTCGACGTCCGCGTCCCCAACGAGCGCGACGACTCGGGGACGACGAAGGTCGACGTCCAGTTCCCGCCCGGCTTCGCCTTCGCCTCCTACGAGCCGGTCCCCGGCTGGTCGGCACAGGTGCGGATGGAGAAACTCGACAAACCGCTGACCAGCCACGGCGAGAAGGTCACCGAACAGGTCAGCCAGATCACCTGGACCGCGGACAGCGACAAAGCCGCGATCCAACCGGGTCAGTTCCTCGACTTCCCGGTCTCGGTGCAGGTTCCCGGTGAAGTGGGGGACACGCTCACGTTCAAAGCGCTGCAGACCTACGAGAACGACGAGGTAGTGCGCTGGATCGGCGCCCCGGACTCCGATAATCCGGCGCCGCAGGTCGCGGTCACCGCGGGCGGCGAAGAGCATGGCGTCGTCGCGGAGGCCGATGACGGGGCCGAGGCCGACGACTCCGAGGACGACGGCAATGGGCTGGCAATCGCCGCTCTGATCGTCGGCGCCCTCGGCCTGCTGCTCGGCGGCGCGGCGCTGGCCCGCTCGCGGCGCACTCCGTAGTGGTGCGGCCGCCGGGGACCGGGCGCGGCTGGCGCCCGCCCGTCTCCGGCGGCCGCGACCCGCTTCAGCAGGGGGAGGGGGAGACCGGCGCCGCGAGGCCGGCGGTGCTCACCGGCTGGACCGTGAACCGGGTGGAGGGGCCGGGGATGGCGAAGAGCGGACGTACGAGGTCGTAGCGCTGTAGCAGCGAGCGCCCGATGAAGCTGGAGCAGGTGGCGCCCGAGGGAATCGCCCAGACGTTGTAGTGCTTGGTGGTCGCCGCCGCGGGGTCGTTCCAGGTCAGCTGACTCGCTTCCACCGCCGGGGTTATCGCTGCCGGCGGCCTGTAGGTGTTGAGGTCGACGACGCCGATTTCGCCGATCCGGGTGCTGACCTGAACCGGGCTCGGGGTGCCGAAGCCGATGCCGAGCCGGGTCAGGGTTCCGGGCGCAATCGTCGGCGGCAGCACCGCTCGGGTGTAGGTCCAGGGACCTTGGGGTTCCTTCACCGCCGCCGGCAGGTCGATCGGCCCCTTGCCGTCGATCCAGACCGAGACGAAGGGCGCAGGCCCTTGTCCGTTGGTCAGGTAGCGGAGGACGAAGGCGGGCTTTTCAGGCAGCTTCGCGTTCGCCTCGTACAGGTAGGTCCGTCGCACGTTCGGGTAGGTCGCCCCGCTGACGAGCAGGGAGCTGCCGCCGTCGAAGGAGGCGCCGTAGTCGATCCGCGTCTGGAGTTCGGATCCTTCGCCGCAGAACTCGCTCGGCAGCGCGTCCTGGGCGGCCAGCATGTTCCAGCTCCTGCCAGCCGTTCGTCCCTCGACTGCGAATCCGTCGCCCTCGCCGGTGTTGAAGCGGGTGACGAAGGGAACGCTGGTCAGGGGAGAACGGGGCGCCAGCAGCGAGGAGACCGAGTTCTGCGTCGGCGTCGTCAGGCGGCATTCCGCGCCGTTGACCCGATAGCCGCCGACGCCGGACCAGAACCGCTCGTCGGCTGCCTGGAAGACGTCCCTCGGGGCCGGGGGTTCGGCGGTGGTCTTGCGGCCGGCGAAGGCGGTCCACCCCGGCGCGTAGAGGGCCATCGACTGGAAGAAGCCGGGAGGTTCGGCGCCGGCGCGGACGCTGCCGAGGTTTTCGAACAGTTCCAGGACGTCGTTGCAGGCAAAGCCGTTCCAGACGTAGTTGGCGCTGGACTGGCTGTTGCAGGCGCTGGGCGGATACTGCCCGTAGGGGCGGTACACGTCGGTTGCCCAGTAGGTGGCATAACGGCGGGCGGCCAGGCCCCGGCTGGAGAGGAAGTCGAAGGTTTCTTTCGGGGCGGTGCTGGCCGCCCCGTGGTCGTAGTCGGCCTGCCATTCCCCGGCGGCTTCGAACGGCTTCAGAAGTCCGCTGTCGAGCGAGGTCTCGCCGGCTTCGTAGGTGAGGACCTGCAGTGGCCTGCCGCTCGGCAGCGTCCGCTGCCGCAGCGATTCCATCGCCGCCAGCAGCTGGGGGGTGTATTTGGCTCCGGCCTCGATGTCGATCAACCAGCCGTCGAAGCCGTATGCGGCGGCCATCCGGTAGAGGCGGTTGGCGGCTTCGGGACCGGCTTTTTCGAACAGCTCGTTCATTTCGCTGCCGCAGCCGGAGCAGTCCCCGGTCATGATCCCGAGCACGCTGACCCCGTTGCGGTGGGCGGCGTTCACCCACACGGTCGGCGGCACCGCGAGGAGGCGGTGGGCGTAGTAGTAGAGCGAATCGACGTACTGCCAGTGGGAGAAGTTGTAGACGTTGCCGGTACGGGCGCTTCCCTGGGCATTGAGGTCGAAGTCCGACCAGTAGGCCCAGGGGCCGTTGTCGAGACCGACCAGCAGGCGCGGCCCGGGGGGCGTCAGCCGGGGGGCGATCGGGACGCTGGCACGGTCGAAGGACCGGACGTCCGCCTCAGACCAGGAGAGAATTTCCGCGCCCTTTTCGAAGCAGGCGTATGGGGCGCAGGAGGTGGCGCTGGGGCCGGGGAGGACCGCCAGTCGAGCGCTTCCACGCAGGTGCGCGTTCCGCATGGCTGCCGGCTTCGCCGGGCGCGCCGCGGCGGAAGGAATCACCTGGGTGGCACGGATCGCGACCTTGACCAGCCGATCCCGCTTCGGTGCCTGTGAGCAGCCGGCGCGTCCGTGGGCGTAGCGAAGCAGGCGCCGGCTCGCCCGCTTGCCGAGGGTCGCCTCGTGTCCGTTGTGGACGCGGTTCCCAGGAAAGCCGAACCGCAGACGATCCCGGTCCCGAACCTTGGCCAGCATCTTGCCCTCGCGGGTCAGCAGGACCAGTCGCGCTGCGCCGAGGCCCCGCCCCTTGCCGAGCCGAGACTCGACCCTCGGGCGCAGGTCGGAGTAGGCGACTTGCGCGTTGACGCGAACCATCCCGGCGGCGGGGCCGGTGCGGGTGCAGCTGAGGGCGATCGGACCGGAGCCGATCCCGGTCGCCAGCGGACCTTGATTGCCGGTTGCGGCGCCAGCAGGCGCCGGTCCGGCGAGGGCGGTGATCGCCAGTGCCAGCGCTCCCAGCACCGCGATTCGTTTCTTTCTCACCACTCGGAGGAACCTAAACGATCAGGCGGCGGCACCCCGGTGGTCAGACGGGCGGGCTGCCGTGGGCGCCGGTTCCGTGGACCACCGCGTGACCCTTGCCACGGCTGATCAGCCAGCGGTTGACGGGGAACGCGATTGCCCCCGCCACCACCAACGCGAAGGCGAGGGCGCCCCAGAAGAGCAGGCTGTCGAGGCCGGCATCCATCGCCCCGGGAACGAGCAGCATGATCGCGTTGTCGACGATCTCCATTACCGCGATGCTGATCGTGTCGGCGGCAAGGGCGATCGGGATCACCGCTCGCAGCGCCAGCCCCGAGCGCAGCAGCGGCAGGCTGGTCAGCCCGTAGCCGAAGAGGAAGGCGAGGGCGACCGCAAGGGCGATCGTCCCTAGGTCCGAGAAGCCGAGCGCGGTGCCGATCACCATCCCCAGCACCTCGCCGATTGCGCAGCCGGTGAGGCAGTGGACGGTGGCGGAGAAGGCGAGGGAGTTGAGGTTGGGAGGTGGCACGGGTAGATCTTATCCTTGACAGGTGACTATTTAGTCACCTATAGTCGGGGGCGTGGACGAGGTCTTCAAGGCACTGGCGGATCCCACTCGACGCGAGCTGCTCGACCGGCTCTTCGGGCGGGACGGCCAATCGCTGAGCGCCCTGGAAGAGCGCTTGCCGATGTCGCGTTTCGGCGTGATGAAGCACCTCAAGGTGCTGGAGGAGGCGGGGCTGGTGACGACCCGCAAGCGCGGCCGCGAGAAGCTGCACTTCCTCAACCCCGTCCCAATCAGGCTCATCCACGACCGCTGGGTGGGCAAGTACGCGCAGCCCTGGGCCTCGGCGCTCAGCGAGCTGAAACAGGACATTGAGAACAGCGACGAGGAGGACGAATCATGAGCGAGGAGCAGGCCTACACCGTGGTCGGCGGGCGCGGCACGATGACCGTGTTCGAGATCTACATCAAGACGACGCCCGAGAAGCTCTGGGAGGCGATCACCAGCGAGCAGATGCGCAAGCGCTACAGCTTCGGCGTCGGAACCGCCTCTGATTGGAGCGAGGGCAGCGAGTACCGCTCCGAGGTACCGGGGGTGATCGAGATTGCGAGCGGCACCAACCTCGAGGTCGAGCCGCCGCGACGGCTGGTCCAAAGCTTCACCGCGCTCTGGAGCGAGGATGTCCAGCGCGAAGGCGAGTCAAGGGTGACCTGGGAGATCGAGCCGGTCGGCAGCTCCTGTCGCCTGCGAGTGACCCACGACCAGCTCGGTGCCGACGCCAACAACGAACTCTTCGGCGGCTGGCCGATGATCCTCTCCGGCCTGAAGACGCTGCTGGAGACCGGCGAAGACCTCGACACCCCGGGTTCGCTGCGCTACTCGGGCGCCGGCGCCTAGCCAAAAAGTAGGTGTGGTTGAGCTTTGGCCCCCCTATGCGGGACGAAGCTCAACCACACCCTGCGATCGCGGCGATTTCCAGCGGCATCGGCGTCGGCTCTGGCTGGGGCGGGGGCACCGGGTCGGGGACCGGCGGCCCGGGCGGGCCGGGGTCGGGAGTTGGCACCGGGGGTTCGGGGTCCGGTTGCGGCGGGCCGGGAACCGGCGTCTCCAGCTGGGGCGTGTCGAGCAGAGTTTTCATGCCTTCGAGATACCCGGGTTTCTCGCCGCTACGCGGCGGGGTAGCCGGAGCCCACCCGATCAAGGAGGCCAGTCGATGACCCACCCGACCCTGGACGATGCCCGCGAGCTGAGCGAATGGCGCCCGCCCCTGGGCGTCCTCTCCGTCTATCTCGGCTTCGACCCGGCCGACCGCGGCGGCGCCTGGCAGACCGAGCTGCGCAACGGTCTCGACACCGTGCTCGACGCCAACAAGGAAGCCGAGCACGACCGCCGCATCGCCCTGCGGGCGACCGCGCAGCGGTTGACCGAACGCTTCGAAGACGGCGACCTACGACCGCCGCCCCGGGGCGAAATCGGCTTCGTCGAGGTCGCCGAGAAGGGGGGAGCCGAGCACTGGTTCGGCACCGGGGCGCCGCCGGTCGCCGACGCCTGCGTCGAGTTCGGTGCCGAACCCGTGGTGGCGCCGCTGCTCGACCTCTGCGGCCGTGGCGCCGCCCGCGGCATCGCCCTGCTCTCCGCCGAGCGGGTGCGGCTGCTGCGCTGCGCCGAAGGCGCCCTCGAGGAGCTCGAGGACTGGGAGCTCAGCATCACCAGCGGCGACTGGCGCGAGCGCAAATCGCAGAGCACCAACAACCCCGCCCGCGCCCAGGGCGTCAGCTCCTCCGGGCACGACCAGTTCGAGGAACGCCTCGACCACAACCGCCACCGTTTCCTGGGCGAGTGCGGCGGCCTCGCCGCCAAAGCCCTCGGCGAGAACGGGCTGGCGGAGCTCGTCGTCATTGGCCCGGCCAAGGACGCGGAGCACTTCAAACACGGCTTTGGCACCGCCGACGGCAAGCTGAAGATCGGCGGCGATGCCGACCTGATCTCGGTTCCGACCGGGAAGCTGACGGAGACGGTCACCGAGGTGGTGGGGCGGCTCGAACACGAGAGCCAGAGCGCGGTGGTCGAGCGCGCCATCGGCGAGGCGAAGGGCGGCAGCCGCGGCGCTGCGGGGCTGCAGGAGACGCAGGGGGCGCTGGCCGAAGGCCGGGTCGACCACCTCATCCTCGACGGCGCGATCGGCGCCGAGGCCGAGTCGCTGATCCGCGCCGCCCTCGGCTCCAGCGCCCAGGTGACGGTGGTGCGCGACGAGGTCGCAGCGCCCTTGGCCGAGGCCGGTGGAGTGGCCGCGATCCTGCGCTACTGAGCCCGATATGTGACCCCCGTCCGGTTCGGCGATCTCTCGCCGGGGGTAGAGAGGGCAAGGAATCAATCGAAAGGAGCACGAGCTTGAGTGAACGAGAGCGGGTCGCCGGAGGACCCTTAGGCAAAGTGGTGGGCAAGGCGAAGCAGATGGCCGGAGCCGCGCTGGGACGCGAAGACCTGCACCGCGAGGGAAAGCTGCAAGAGGTCCAGTCCGACGCCGAGGCAGAAGCCGCGGCCAAGGCAGCCGAGGCCGAGCGCAAGGAGCAGGAAGCCGAGATCGAGGCCGAGCGGGCCAAGACCGAGGAGGAACGCCACCAAGTCGAACTCGAGGCCGCCGAGATCGAGGCCGAGGAGCAGGCCGAGCGCAAACGCACCGAGGAGGAGCGCGAGGCTGCTCGCCGGGCCGAGGTCGAGAAGACTGCGGCCGAGCGTCAGCGGCTTGCCGGCGAAAGCCGCGCCCAGGCCAAACGTCAAGAGGCTGCTGCGGAGAAGAGCGAGGCTAAACGCGAGGCGGCGGAGCTGCAGCGCGAAGCCGACCGCGCCGAACAGGCAGCCGCAACGATCGACCCCAAGGAGGACAACTAGATGTCGATGCCTACCGTCCCGAAACTAATTTTCAACTCGTCGCTGAAGCTGGCGCGGACGCCGCTGGATCTGACCCTGGGCGCCTTCGGCGCCCCTGGTTCCTCAGCCAAGCATCTGGTCGACCGGGCCGAAGCCGGCGCCCGCAGCGCCACCGGCATCCTCTTCGCCGACCCAGGGCTGCGCGAAGAAGGCCGCGCCGCGCTGCTGGCGACGAAAGAGCGCGAGCGCGCCACGGAGCTGCGCGAGCAGGCCGAGATTCAGGAGCGCGAGGCCGAGGAGCGCCAGGCGAGGGTCGACGAAGCCGCAGAGAAAGCTGCGGCTGAAGCCCGCCGCAAGGCCGAGGAGGATCGACGCAACGCCGAGAAGAGCCGCAAAGAACGCGAGGCCAAAGCGAAAAAAGCCGAGCAGGAGAAAAAGAAGAAATCAGCTAGAACCGCGGCCAAGGCCAAAAGGTCGAACGCGAAAGCCGAGAAGACCGCGAAGCTGGAGAAGCTCGAGGCCAAAGAAGAGAGCATCAAGGCCAAAGAAGAGGCGGCGGCAACTGAGCGCGAGGCAAAGCGCCTCGAAAAAGCCGCCGCGTCCGCGAAGGAGTCGCGGAAAAGCGAGAAAGCCGCGACCAGCAAGAACGGCAACGGCGGCACCTAGGCCGAACGCGGTCTGAATGGCGATGCGGCACCCCAGGACCTTCTTCCACTGTTATGCCGCGGGAGAGGATCCCGGGGTGCTGCTCGATCCCGACGAACAGGTCACCGCGCCATGGGGGGAGCCTAAACACGGCCCCTGCGACAAGTGCGAGGGCAAAGGGACCACCGTCTACGAGTGCTTTTCCTGCGTCGAGGCCGGATCCGACCCCGACTGCCCCGCTTGCCAGGGCCGGGCCCACTTCGAGCAGACCTGTCCCACCTGCCAGGGCAGCGGTGAGATCCACCGCACCAAACGCAAAGGGATCGCCGTCTTTCCCGCCCGCGAGGGCCTCTACCGCTACCTCGCCTGGAAAAACGATGCCAAGGTGGAGGACGAGGTGGTGGTCGAGCTGGCGGGGGAGCTGAGCGACGACATCGACCTCGACGCCGACCATGGAGCCCTGCTGATCTTCCCTCGCGAGCTGGTCGCGGTCGAGCCGCTTGACGCTGCGGCCGTGCGCGCGATCCGCGATCGCACCGGCGAAGAGGACGAATGATTGGGTGCCTCTCTGACGCTTGGCTTCGGCGGGCGGCGCTGAGTGACGTCAGCCACCGCCCCTGGCCGATGCCGAATGGGGGCTGGCTGATGGGGCAGACCTGGGTCAACCTCCTGCCCAGCCGCCGCTCCACTTCTCCCCGCGCCAGGACGTCGTCATCTGGCCGCTGCGGCCGGCCTGAACGCGCTGGCGCTGCGTCGGTTTGTGCGCGCTCGGCCGCGGGGATCAGGGCGCCATGAACGACGACCTCAAACCCAACGAAGAGCAAAAGCCAGGGGACGAAGCTCCCCAAAGCGAGCCCTCCTCCGGCGAGAACATCTGCCCCGAGTGCGAAGGCAGCGGCCAGAAGGGCGGCGCCGAGTGCCCCAACTGCGAGGGCAGCGGCAAGGTCAACGAAGCGATCGGCGGCGGCTAGGCGGAGCGGGATGAGGGGGCGGGGTGCCCCTTCCAGACACCGCTCGCCAATGGCTCGCGGTTGAGTGTCTGGAAGAGGCACCCCGCCCCCTCATCCGGAACCGTCCGGAACTTCAGCCCCCCTTGATGCCCTTCAGGTCCTCGTCCTCGGGTTCGTAGGCGGGGTCCTTGGAGAGATCGTCGGGAGGCGGGGTTCGGCCGTCCTCCTGATCCTCGGGATTGACGTCCGGCGGGGTGGTCGGGGTCTGCTTGTCCGACTCCTCGCCCTGTTTCTCGGCGGCCTCGCCGCCCTGTTTCCCTTGCTCCTCGATCATGGCGTCATCGCATCCTTTGCTTTGCGGAGAAGTCCCCCGTCTTTGGCTGGCACCGGGGTGCTGTGCAGCTCCGGTCGTGCCTCGGCGGGGGCCAGTTTCGGAACCTCGCCCATCGGCTCCGCCTCACGTACCCCGAACTCGCCCTTGGAATCGACTGAGGGGCCGCTCGTCCAGCGGGCGTCATTGGGGATTTCGCCGTCGGAGTGGACGAAGAAGTCGTAGGCGAACTCTTGCTTTTCCTGCTCCTGAGGGAAATCGGGCGGGACCGGCAGGCCCATGTCCTTCTGCTCCTCCAGGACCGCCATCCACTGGTTCTGGTGCATGGTGTCGCGAGCGATCAGGAAGGAGAGCATGTCCTTCATGCCGGGGTCGTCGGTCAGCTCCCAGAGCCGGGTGGCGAGCAGCCGGCCGCTGGCCTCGGCATGGACGTTGGCGACCATGTCGGAGCCGATGTTGCCGGTCGCCACGACCCAGGAGCCGTTGAACGGGTTGCCGTTGGCGTCGGCGGGCATCGCCGCCAGCCCGGCAGAGATCACGTGGCGGGGATCCTGGCCCCCGAGCACCGCCTCGACCGTGCCGTTTTTGCCGGCGATCTCCTCCTGCAGCTTCGCCGGCGCGCCCTCGAGGTTCAGCGCCACCGCGGTGGCGAGCATCTCGATGTGGCCGATCTCCTCGGTGCCGGTGTTGAGGAGCATGTCTTTGTAGCGGTCAGGCCCGCGGTTGCCCCAGCCCTGGAAGAGGTACTGGAGGCAGACGCGAATCTCGCCCTCAACTCCGCCGATCGCCTGCTGCAGGTATTTGGCGAAGATCGGGTTGGGCTCATCGACTCGCACTTTGTAGGCGAGCTGTTTGGTGTGTCTGAACATTGCTTCGTCCTTTCTGGTGACTGGTTAGCGCGAGGCCGTCTCTGGGCGTTCGCGCAGGTACATCGAACCCTCGGCTTCAGGGTCCGCGTGCAGGTTGAGCGGGATCGGTCCACGATCCATGGGGTCGTCCTCCTTGTTCGGGAAGTTGGGTTGTTGAGACCCTTTGACCCGCTCTCGGCCAAGACCGGCCGAAGCGTTTCCATGGGTGAAGACTGGTGTCAGAACCGCGGTGCTGTCCTGACCCCGTAGCGGGCGTTTACCCCGGGGCGGGAGATCCCAATCCGCGGACCCTGTTGGGTGTTACCTAGGACTCTCGCTCGAGGTAGAAGACCTCGGCGCAGACATCGGTCTTGGCGTCGAGGCCGCTGAGGAAGGACCGCACCTTGCGGCCGGTGGCGCGTTCGACGGCCTCGCGGAACTTGTCCTCGGTCGCGGCCTGGAAGTAGAGCCGCGTGTCCCGCAGCCGCTGGTGCTCGCCCATCTCGGCCAGGCGGCGCTCGGCCGGGGTGAAGGTGTTCTCGAGCGTGCAGATGACGGCGTTGGGCCCGGCGAACTCGGTCCTCGCCCGGGTTGGCCCGCGACCGAACAGGTCCTTGTAGAGGCGCACCATCTCGCGCGAGATCTCGGCCTGGATCGAGTCGCTGCCGCCGTCGACCGAGACCGGCCGGGTTGCCTGCTCGCTGTCCATGCCGTTCTCCATGACTTCTCCTTACCCCGGACGCGGGCGATTTATCTGGAGGCCGGATGGGTACCGGTACGGCGATGCCCCACGACCAGTCGTCGCCGACCCCATCGGTGACCATCACCCCCTACCCCGACGGCCCCTACCTCGTACGGGGAGATTTCGTCGTTCGCGACCAGGCGGGCAACGAGCTGCAGACGGAGCGGCGGACGATTGCCCTCTGTCGCTGCGGCAAGTCGCGGATTCGCCCGCTCTGTGACGGTACCCACAAGCTGATCGGCTTCAAAGCCCCGAGCTCGCCGGAGCCATGGCCGGGCGCCTGATCGAGTTGCCCGCGCCACGGGGCCCGCTCAGCGAGCAGCTGTTCGAGGCCCTGGTGGAATCGCCCGAGGCGGCGCTGGGGCCGCCGGCCTCGATCGACTCCGCCGAACCGATCGCCGATGAGGACCTCCAGCTCGCCCTCTACGTCGCCTACGAGCTCCATTACACCGCGATCCGCGGCGTTGACGAGAGCTGGGAGTGGTCGCCCTCGCTGCTCGCCTTCCGGGCGGCCCTGGAGCGACCCTTCGAAGCGGCGATGGCCGAGCTGGTGCCGCCCGCCGAAGCGGCCGAGCTGGAGTCGGTCGGCGCGGCCCTGCAGGGGATCGTCGCCGAGGACCCCGGGCCGCCGCTCTCCCGCTTCATCGAGACGCAGGCGACCCGCGAGCAGTTGCTCGAGCAGGTCGTCCACCGCTCCGCCTACCAGCTGAAGGAGTCCGATCCGCACTCCTGGGCGATCCCGCGGCTCTCGGCACCGCCGAAGGCGGCGCTGCTCGAGGTCCAGTTCGACGAGTACGGCGGCGGCAGCTCCGAGCGCATGCACTCGGTCCTCTTCGCCAACACGATGGCGGGGCTCGGCCTCGACCCCGCCTACGGCCACTACCTCGACCGCTGGCCGGGGGTGACGATGGCGACGGTGAACCTGATGACCGGCTTCGGCCTGCACCGGCGCCGCCGCGGCGCCATCGTCGGCCACCTTGCCGCCTTCGAGATGACCTCCTCGATTCCCAATCGCCGCTACGGCAACGGGTTGCGCCGGCTCGGCTACGGCCCCGAGGTCACCCACTTCTACGACGAGCACGTCGAGGCCGACGCGGTGCACGAGAACATCGCGGCCTGGGACCTCGCCGGCGGCCTGGCGGCGGAGGAGCCCGACGTCGCCGCCGACATCCTCTTCGGCGCCCGAGCGCTGCTGCAGATCGAGGCGCGGTGGGCGACCCACCTGATGGGCTCGTGGGAGCAGGGGGAGACGTCGCTGCGCTCGCCGCTGGTCCCGGCCGCCGCGTGAGCCGAGGCCGCCGGTGACCGAGCCGCCGCCGATCTCCTACCTGGTGCCGATCCGCTGGCACGACGGCGCCCAGCGGCGGGAACTCGCCGACTACCTCGCCGCGATCCGCCCTCATTGCACCGAGCTGATCGTCGTCGACGGCTCGCCGCCCGAAGTCTTCGCCGCCAACGCCGAGGCCTTCGCCGGCCACGCGATCCACGTCCCGCCAGCGCCGGAGGAGAGCTGGCTGATGGGCAAAGTCTCCGGGGTCAGGACCGGGCTGCGGCTCGTCTCCCACGAGCACGTCGTGATCGCCGATGACGACATCCGCTACGAGCCCGAGGCGCTGCGGCGGGCGGCCGGGCTGCTGGCCGAGCACGACCTCGTGCGGCCGCAGAACTACTTCAGCCGGCTGCCCTGGCATGCCCGCTGGGACACGGCGCGGACCTTGCTCAACCGCAGCCTCGGCCGCGACTACCCGGGGACGCTGGCGGTGCGGCGCTCGCGGGTGCTGGCGATGGGCCTCTACGACGGCGACGTCCTCTTCGAGAACCTGGAGTTGATCCGCACCGTGCGCGCCCACGGCGGCAGCACCATCGCGCCGCTCGACCTCTACGTCGCCCGGGTGCCGCCCTCCGACGCCCACTTCTGGGGCCAGCGGACCCGCCAGGCCTACGACGACTTCGCGTTGCCGCTGCGGATGGCGCTCTGGCTGGCGGTGGGGCCGCTGCTGCTGGCCGCGCTCTTCGGAGACCGCATTGGACTTTTTGCCCAGCGGGGTGGGTCAAAGATCCGATGGGCGGTCCCGATCGGCGCCGCATTCACGGTCGCCGCCGCCGAGGCCGGCCGGCGGCGCGGCGGCGGCGCCCGCATCTTTCCAGCTACCTCCTCGCTGCTGGCGCCGGTCTGGGTCCTCGAGCGCGGGGTCTGCGCCTGGCTCGCAGTGCTGCAGCGCCTGCGCTTCGGCGGCGTCCGCTACGGCGACTCGGTGATCCCGACCGCCGCCCACTCCGAGCGGCAGCTGCGGCGGCGCTTCGCCGCCGAGGAGAGGGGAGCGGTTGATGCGGGTAGGGGGGACCAATGGAGCCCAAGATCGAACGCGGCGCAGCCCCCGACATCCACCGGATCGAAGACGCCAGCGTCAACTGGTACCTCGTCGAGGCCGCGGACGGGCTGACCATCGTCGACGCCGGAGTCCCGCGTTCCTGGGAGCGCACCCGCACCGAGCTCGGGATCCCGGTCTACGTACACGAGAACGACACCCCGCTTGCCCGCAAGCCGCTCCAGTTCACCCACGAACGCGCCCGCAGCCGCTACAAGGGCCGCCGGGCCCAGCTAGGGGCTAGCTGATCGGAGCGCTCTCGGCCGAATCGCTGACGGTCGAGAGGACCATCCGCTCGTCGAGACCGGTGAGGTTGAGTAGGCGGCGGACGCTGCTGGATCGGCTGGGGAGAAAGCTGAAGCGTTCGGCATCGTTGCGGCCTAGCGTCTTGACGATCAGGGCGAGGCCGGTCGAGTCGAGAAACTCAAGTCCACCGAGGTCGATCAGGACCTTCTTGCCGGAGTCGATCGCCGGCTTCAGCGCCGCCTCGAGGCTCTCCGCATTGGAAAGATCGAGCTCGCCGGTAAGAGAGACGCGCACCTGGGCGCCTTCGTCGGCTTGGGTGACGGTCAACAACCCGTCCTTGAACTGCTCGTCTCTGCGAGACATCTAGACCTCCGTCTTGAATTATCGGAAGTCCCGAAGCGCCTCACGATGGGCGCCAACGGTCTCACCTCGGGTGGTTGAGTGTCGCCAAGTGACGTGGATGCGCCACCGGCAAGACCCTCTGTCGAGATTACCGTAGTCGCGGGCCGCTGGCTAGGGCAATCTCGGCATCGCGTTGGGGGCCGGCGAGAGGCGTTTCCGCGCCGCCCGCACTCGCCGCAGAAGCTTGTCGCGCTTCTGCGTGGGGCCGATATCAGGCCCGCGGATCTCGTCCTGGGTCCTGCTTACGTCCTTGCTGCTGAGGGGTCCGGGTGGGGCGTTCATTACTTGCTCGATTCCTGAAGTTGACGTGGTTATGGATACCCAGTCGTTGTGTGACCAAAACCCTTTTGAGGCGGTGAGACCGGGGGAGTGTGAAGGCGAAAGGAAGAGCCAATGAAAGACGCCGGTTTTCAACACCACGCGCTGATCTACGAGGGCTCCGATGAGTATTTGGCGGGGACCGTCCCTTTCCTGCGCACTGGTCTCGAGGCGAGGGAACCGGCGTTGGTGGCGGTCGGCCGCGCCCAGCGCGAGATGCTCGAAGTCGAGCTCGGGGAGCAGGCGGATCTGGTCTCCTTCGCCGACATGGAGAGCCTGGGACGCAACCCGGCCTGGATCATTCCTCTCTGGCGCGAGTTCGTCGACGAAGCGGAAGGGCGTTCGGTGCGCGGCATCGGCGAACCGGTTTGGGCCGCCCGCAGCGCGGCGGCGCTGGATGAGTGCGAGCGCTACGAGGCCCTGCTGAACGTCGCCTTCGACCCGGGGCAGTCCTGGTCGCTGCTCTGTCCCTACGATGCCGGCGCGCTGGGCGAGGACGTGCTGGAGAAGGTCTGCCGTTCCCATTCCCACGTCCATCGGGAGGGGCGGATCAAGGCGAGCGCCGACTTCGACCCCCAGCTCGATTGCTTCGCCGGCGAACTGGCGCCGCCGGAGATCTTCGACTTCGGGCTGACCGGGCTGCAGGAGGTGCGCCACCGGGTCGCCGCTGCGGCCGAGGCCAGCGGTATGGACCCGCTCGCGGTCGCCGACCTCGTCACCGCCACCAGCGAGCTCGCCGCCAACAGCGTCATGCACGGTGGCGGCACCGGCACCCTGCGGCTCTGGCGCGAGGAGGGCAGGCTCCTGGCCGAGGTCAGGACCGCGGCCTGATCGAGGAGCCACTGATAGGGCGGCTGCGTCCCGATATCTCGCAGGAGGGAGGGCGCGGACTCTGGCTCGCCAATCAGCTCTGCGACCTCGTCCAAATTCGCTCGGGCGAGCGAGGGACCGTCGTGCGCCTGCACCTGCTCGCCCCCGAAATCGCTTTTGTCTAGGCGCAGTTGGCGAGGCGTGCCGGCCCGCCCCGGCGGGTAGCTGGCTGCCATGACCAACAACGATCCGCAGATCCAGCTCGTCAAGTACCTGACCGACGTCCACTCGATCGAGGAACAGGCGCGCATCCAGATGGAACGCGCCCCGGCGATGGTCGAGGGCCCGCTCTCAGAGTCCTTCCGCCGCCACCTCGGAGAGACCGAATCCCAGGAGCAGCGTGTCCGTGAGCGGCTCGAAGCGCACAATGCCTCGCCCTCGATGCTGAAGGACGTCGCCGGCAAAGCCGGTGCCTTCGGCATGGTCCTCTTCGCCCGCTCGCAACCCGATACGCCCGGGAAGCTGGTGATGCACGCCTTCTCCTATGAGCACATGGAGGAGGCCGCCTACGAGCTGCTGGCGATCGCCGCCCGCGAAGCCGGCGATGAGGAGACCGCCGCGATGGCCGAAGCGATCGCCGGCGAGGAGCGGGAGATGGCCGCCCGCCTCGCCGCCAGCTGGGACGAAGCGGTCGAGCAAGCGCTGGCCGCGGTCGACCCCGACGACCTGAATGACCAAGTGAACACCTATCTCGCCGATGTCCACGCGCTTGAGGGGCAGTCGAAAGAGCTGCTCGACAAAAGCAAGGAGATGGACGTGCCGGAGGCGCTCAGCGCCGTCTTCGCCCATCACCTGCAGGAGACCGAAGGCCACCTGAGCAAACTCGAGCGCCGCCTCGACGACCGCGGCGCCACCCCTTCGGCGATCAAGGACGCGATGCTGCGCCTCGGCGCCCTCAACTGGGGCGGCTTCTTCGGCGCCCAGCCCGACACCCCTGCCAAGCTGGCGGGCTTCTCCTACGCAGTCGAGAACCTCGAGATCGCCGCCTATGAGCTCCTGCTCCGAGTAGCCCGCCGCGCTGGCGACGATGAGACCGTGGCGCTGGCCGAATCGATTCTCTCGGAGGAGAAGGCAGCGGCTAAATCAGTCGCCGACCAGTGGCCGGTCGCAATGGCTGTGGTTTAAGGGACTCCCTGGGTGCTGCTGCTGGCAGCCGGCAGCGCCCGTTGGGCCGCCGCTAGGTGCAGGTCCTCGACCCGCTGGCCCTGGTTGTCGGCCCGCTCGGCGAGGGCGTGGAAGTCGAAGCCGTCGAGAGTTTCGCCGTAGCTCTGCTCGAGTGCGTTCCAGAGCTGGAGCTTGCCGCCGATCCCGGTGGCGAGGACCTCGAGCTCGAGGACTCGGCTGAGGGGGGAGTAGCCGCGCAGCTGGCCGTTCAGCTTGAGGCGGCCGAGGCGCTCGGCGATCCGCGCCAGTGCTGGTTTGACCGGGTTGCGGTCGACGTTCAGCCGCGCCATCAGCCTGATCAGCGTGTCGCGGTCCTCTGCGATCTCGCCGCAGAGCTTCGCCAGCGGCTCGCCGAACTCGGCGTCGCCGCTGTTGCTCGACCTCAGGCGGCGGGCCAGCTCGACGCCGAGCGTGGCCCCCGCCAAGTGGTCGTTGAGGTAGATGCCCAGGAGGCGATCGGGGTCTGCGCTCTGGGGCATCGGGCGATTATGCCTCCTCGTAGGGATCTTTCTCGCCCGCCAGTTTCAGCGAGCCCTCTTTGACCTCGTCGAAGTGCCGTTCCTGGATCGGCAGCGCCCACTCGACCAGCTCGGTGACCTGCTCCTCGCCGGCCTGCTCGTTGAGTTTGCGCAGGACCATCCAGTGGCCGACCTCGCCCGCCTCGGCCATGGTCAGGAACTCGAAGCCGTCGAGCCCGTCGGCGTCGTCGCCGAGGTAGGTCTCCGCCATCTCGGAGGCCTCGCCTTTGGTCTCTTTCGCCTTCTCGAGGATCGCCGATTTCTTGCCCTCGCGCTGGTCGGCGAGCTCGGTGCCGCGACGCGCGGTCTCCTCGGCCTCCTCGCGCATCTGGCGCAGGCTGGCTGCGATCTGCTCGTCGTCGACGAGGCCCTCGACTTTCTCGGTCGTTTTCTGCGCGGCTTCGGCGAGGCCGATCACCTCCGCGAGCTTCTCCTCCAAAGTCGTCAACTCAGCCATCGTCGTCCTCCTGTTCGGGTGGTTGGCAGGATGCCGATCACCTACCCCCGTCGCGCCCGCAGTCAAACTGCCTCAGGCTGCTCTTTTCAGAGCCAGATGTGCTCGAAGCGCAGGCCGGACTCGGTGGGGTGGAGGAGGCCCATCGAGTGGCGCGGCGCGCGGCGACGCTCGGTCGGACTGCCGGGGTTGAAGATCTGGAAGCCGTCCTCCTCCTCGTGGAGCGGCAGGTGGCTGTGGCCGAAGACAACCGCGTCGGCCTCGGGAAAGCGGGCGCGCATGCGGTTCAGCCGTCCGCTGGCGTGGCCGGAGTCGTGGACGACGGCGACGGTGCGCCCGCCGACCTCGACTTCGATCGTTTCCGGCAGCTCCTCGCGTAATGCCGGCTCGTCGACGTTGCCGTAGACGGCGAAGACGACCGGGCACAGCGCCCGCAGCTCCTCGAGCACCGAGGTGGCGAAGAAGTCGCCGGCGTGGATCACCGCCTCGGCCTCGCGGATCTTCTCGACGCAGGCCGGCGGCAGCGCCCGGTTGCCCTTCGGCATGTGGGTGTCGGCGAGGATCGCGATCAAAGCCCCCATTCTGGCCGGCGGCGAGAATGGGTGGATGCTCGAGCGCTACCTGATGTTCTGCGGTGACTCCCACACCCTCGGCTCCGGCGATCCGCAGGCGCGGGGATGGGTCGGTCGCGCGGCGGCTGCCGCGATCGCCGCGGGGATCCCCGTCGCTCCCTACAACCTTGGCGTCGGCGGTGAGACCTCGGTGCAGGTGGCCGCGCGCTGGCGGCGGGAGGTCGAGTCACGGCTGCCGGCCGAAGGCGATCCCCGCGCCGTCTTCGCCTTCGGCGCCAACGACGTCACCCTGCGCGACGGCCGTCCGCGAGCCTCGCGAGAGGAATCCCTGGCGGCGCTGGAGGCGTGCTTGGACGGGGCCGAGGAGCTGGGGATGCGCAGCTTCGTGGTCGGGCCGGCGGCGATCGACGACGAAGCGGCAAACGAGCGGATCGTCGCGCTATCCGCCGCCTTCGCGGCGCTCTGCGGCAACCGTCGCGTCCCCTTTGCTCCGCTTGCGGAAGCGCTGCGCCACTCGCAGCCCTGGCGCCGCGAGCTCGCCGCCGGCGACGGCGCCCATCCGGGTGCTGCCGGATACGACGAAATGGCTCGCCTCGTCCTCGCCGCCGGCTGGCTCGACTGGCTCCGCTCCTAGCCTGAGGATTGGAAAAATCCCTCAGTCTGCAATTGAGCACCTATATGGGGGGTCAATTGCAGACTGGATAATTCAACCGGTCGCGGCGAGCGGCGGGTCGGCGGTGTAGCCGAACTCCTCGAGGGCATCGCCGAGCGCCTCGTGCATCGCCTCGACCTCGGCGGCGCTGAGGTTGTCCCGCCAGCCTCCGGGTCGTGCCTGTCGCGTGAAGGAGCGGCGGCCGCGGGCGGTGTTCGGCAGCTTCTCGAAGGTGTGCCTTTCGACCACCTCGGGCACCCGGCCCGGGTCGACGTCGATCAGCTCGCAGATCCGCGTCAGCCGCGGCCCGGGGTCGGCGCGCAGGTCCTCGTAGCGGATCTGGATCCTGCTCTCGGGGCCGCGTGAGTCGAAAGCCCGCTTGACGGCGCGACTGCGGTAGGCCCAGACGGTGGCGAGCCAGCGGATCAACGGGATCCGGCCCTCCTCGGTGACGGGGAAGGCACCCCCGGGGATCGCCCAGGACCCCTCGCTGTAGGCGTCGAGCCAGGAATCGATCACGTCGCGGCCGTCGCGCAGGAGGAAGATCACCTTCGACTGCGGGAAAAGCTCGGTCAGGAAGGGCGCTACGTGGGAGCCGGGCTCCTTGACCACGAACGCCGCCGCTCCTGCCGGATCGGCGACCCCGGCGTCGGTCGCCTGCGCTTCGAAGCGTGCCGCGATCAGCTCCCGCAGTGGCCCGCTCCAGGCGTCGCGATAGCGCTCGGCGAAGAAGTAGCCCGGCTCTTCGGCCTTGACGTCGAGGAGGGTGCTCAGCTCGGGAGGGTCCTCGCAGGCGGACCAGGCGAGGGGGATCGGACGCCAGACGCCGAGGTGGTGGCCGAGGTGCGGATCATCGATCGGCACCACCCCTTCGAGCTCGGACAGCATCTTCAGCAGCCAAGTGCTGCCGCTGCGCGACGATCCAAAAATCCATGCGAGGCGGTTCTCCTGCATGTTGGGGGGACCGTACCCCCGCCAACGGTCGGTGTAAACCTCAAGAACTCTTCTTTAAAAGCCCGGCGACCGCGCCGATGGCGGCGGCGACGAAGGCCCGGCGCAGAACACCCTGTCGCCGCGAGTGCCAGCCGCCCTCTGAGCGGTGGGGGCCGCGGGAGCCCAGAACGTTGCCAGGGGCGGGCTCAGCCGGCACCGTTCCCCAGGTGCCACGGACGAAGGCGTTGTGGGCGAGCCGGCGGTAGAGCGCCGGCGCCACCGCGTAGAGGATCTCCAGCGCCCGTCCCGCCTGGCCGTAGTTGACTTCGCGCTTGGGGTTCTCGGCGCAGAGCTCGATCCCGCGGGCGACCGCCTCGACGTCGAGGACCGGCGGAATTGGCCGCACCTGCCGGCCGGTGTAGTTGCCGGCGTGCTCGAAGATCGGCGTATCGACCGCCTGCGGGACCATCGTCGCGACCTCGATGTCCTCCTCGTCGACCAGTTCCCCGGCCAGGCATTCCGAGAAGGCGCGGACCGCGTTCTTGCTGACGATGTAGGGGGCCACCTGCGGGCTGCTGACCCGGCCCCAGACCGAGGACATGTTGATCAGCACGCCTGAGCCCTGGCGGCGGAAGCGCCGCAGCGCCGCTCGCGCCCCGTGGACCTGGCCCATCAGGTTGGTCTCGATGATCTGGCGGAAGACCTCGGAAGGAATCTCCTCGAACGAGCCGTAGGCCATGACGCCGGCGTTGTTGACCCAGACGTCGATGCGGCCGAAGCGCTCCTCGGTGGCCGCGGCAAGCGCCTCGACCGCCTCCTCGTCGGAGACGTCGAGGGCCCGGTGCAGCACGGCCGCGCCGGCTGCCTCGCACTCCGCGGCGACCGCGGCCAACACCTCCTCCGAGCGCGCACACAGCGCTAGCCCCCGAGCCCGCCGCGCCAGGCGCAGCGCCGCAGCGCGGCCGATCCCGCTGGAGGCACCAGTGATGACGACGACGGCCTCCTCCAGCGGCCGCGGCATGCCAGCCCTAACCGAGGCCCTTGTCCTCGGCGGCCTTGTAGGCGATCTGGAAGAAGTCCGAGATCGTCAGCGCAGCGAAGAGGGAGGCGACGAAGCGCGTCAGCCGCGGGGCGAAAAGCAGCCCGATCGAGAAGGCGGCAACAACCCAAAGGTCGAGGCAGTAAGGGCAGATCAGCAGCTCGCCGATCGCTTTACGGAGCCCCGTCCCCCGGGCCTTCTCCTCGAACTCGGCTGGCCCACCCCTACCTTCGAGTTCGGTGAAGGGGGCGCGCAACGGGCTCGTCACTTTGTCCTTGGAGAGCACCCGGCTGAGTTTGTGGGAAGCGGTGCCGACCAGCAGCAGCTCGCCGGCTCCGACCTTCTCGGGCAGCTCCCGCCCCTGCCGCCTGGCGACCAGCAGGGCGCCGGTGACCAGCGTGCCGAAGATGCTCATGAAGGCGAGGTAGGGCGCAAATGGCGGTCGTTTGTCCGGCGCGGCGTAGCCGTCAACTGCGGCCGGCAGGTCTTCGACGGAAGGGTTCACCGTCCCCTGCTACCCATTGCGGTGGCGGTTCCAACCCTCGCTGCTGACGGCGAGGTGAAAGGCGCCATCGGGTCCGCGCCGCTCGATCACCAGTCCTTGGGCGACGGCCCGCCGCAGGGTGCGGTGGAGGTCGCGCGCGCCGAGCTTCGGAAACCTCCGGACCAGCTCGCCGCGACGGCAGAAGCCATCGTCGGCGAGGGCGACGATGGCCTCCACAACCTCCTCGGGCGGCGGCAGTTTGCGGCGACGGGACACGAGCTCGAGCTTAGGTTAGGATCTTTTACGATCCGCCTTGATGCAACGCTTTAACGTCACTGAGCGAGAGCTGCAGCCCGGCTGCAGGGACATCCAGATCGAGGGGGAGCTCGATCTCGCGGTTGCGGGCCAGCTCGACGAGATCCTGACCACCGCGGTAGAGCAGTGCAAACGCGTGCTCGTCGGGCTCGAGCGCTGCGCCTTCATCGACTCCTCCGGGATCGCGGTGATTCTGCGGGCCCACAACCGGATGGAGGAGGAGGGCAACCGCCTCGCCGTCTACGCCCCGACCGACCAGGTCCTGCGGGTGCTCTCGATGACGGGCCTGACGAACAACGGCCTCGTCTTCGACACCGTGTCCGAGGCGCTTAGCGCCGTCGGCGACGCCGAGTAGCGGCTCTCTGTTGCTCCGGCACTAGCCGAAGCGGGGCTCGAGGCGCTGATAGGTGCGCCACCAGCCGCGGTCCAGTGTCGCGTGCTCGACCGCCTGCAGCAGGGAGCCGTCGTCGTCGTGGAGCTCGTAGCTGACCACGGGGGGCTCGCTGCCGAGGTCAACCTCGACGATCCGCGCCAGCATCAAGTAGGGCGGGCAGCTGAGCCAGACCTCGCCGGGCTGGGGAGGGCTTTTAACGTGTTTGACGTTCTGGCTCGCCATGGATCCTCGATACCCCTGCTTTCGACGCGAAAACGGAGAACCATCCTCGAAATTAGGAGAACCGTCTGAGTGTTTCCTAAAGGTCTGGGTGTGCGGTAGGGAGGGGGTACATCGCCCCCTCCACGACACGCACCCTTAGACGGTGGAAGCCCTCAGCTTTGAGAAAGCTGCTGCACCCTGGGCGTCTACCGGAGTTCTGTCCCTGCCGCAACCCCGACCGCTAGTCGCGCAGGGCCGGTAGTACCGAGCGTTCGTAGAAGTCGAAGAAACCATCCTGGTCGGGGCCGACTTGGTGGACGTAGACGTTGTCGTAGCCGGCGTCGATGTATGCGCGGATCGCCTCCAGGTGCTTTTCGGGGTCAGGACCGCAGACGATCGATTCGGCGATCGTCTCCTCATCGACCAGTTCGGTCCCCTCTTCGAAGTGGGAGGGCAGGGGCAGCTCGAGGAAGTGGCTGCCGCTGATGCCGCCGTTGGGCCACCATTCCAGCGCCGTCTTGCGCGCTCGGTCCTCCGACTCGGCCCAGCAGACGTGAAGCTGGCCGTAGGCGGGTCCTTCGCCGCCTTCGGCGCGGAACTGCTCGATCGACTCCGCCTTCGGCGCGGTCCCGATCAGCCCGTCGCCGGCCCGCGCCGCCAGCCCGACCGACTTCTCGCCGGCGACGGCGACGAGGATCGGTGGCAACTCCTCGGGCAGGGTGTAGATGCGCGCGTTCTCGACCGTGTAGTGCTTGCCGTAATGGGAGGTAAGACCGCCTTCCCAGAGCTTGCGGATTACTTCGATCGCCTCCTCGAGCCGCTCCTGGCGGCGCGCCACCGGCGGCCAGGCGTCGCCGAGGATGTGCTCGTTGAGGTTCTCGCCGCTACCGACGCCGAAGGAGAAGCGGCCGGGCAGCTGACTTGCCGCGGTGGCAGCGGCCTGGGCGACGATCGCCGGGTGGATGCGGGTGGTGGGGCAGGTGACGCCGGTGATCAGGTGCAGCCGCTCGGTCGCTTGGGAGACCGCCCCGATCACGCCCCAGACGAAGGGGCTGTTGCCCTGTTGGTCGACCCAGGGGTGGTAGTGGTCGGAGATCCCGGCGAACTCGAAGCCGGCGCGCTCGGCCCGGACCGCCTGCGCGGTCAGCGCCCGCGGCCCGAACTCCTCGCAGGAAAGGGTGTAGCCGATTGCGGCCATGCTCAGGTCCCCTGCCGTTGGCCGACCCCGGTAACGATCTCTTTCGCCCGCCCGTGGCCACCCGCGGTCGGCTCCAGCGGTGGCGTCGGCCCGCCCTCGGCGTTGCGCAGGCCTTTGAGGAGATCGTCGAGCGCCTCCAGCGAGGTCATCGTCGGCTCCCAGCCCAGCTCGGTGCGCGCCCGGGTCGTGTCCATCATCGGCACCCCGAGGGCGAGGTCGACCCAGCCCGGGGGCGAGGGCTGCAGCCGCAGCTTCCAGCTCAGGTTGGCCGCCGCGCGCAGCGCCCGCGCCGGCAGCGGGAAGCTGCGGGCACCGAAGAACTCCTGCAGCTCCTCGATCCCGATCTCCGGGTCGGCGGCGATGTTGAAGGCGCCGGAGACGTCGCGGACCACCGCCTGGCGGTAGGCCTCGCCGACGTCGCGCGAGTAGACCGCCTGGAAGCGCAGCCGCGGCACCTTCGGCAGCAGCGGCACCAGCTGCTTGCGGACGAGGAAGCCGGACAGGAAGGGGCCGGCGAAGAGGCGGCGGATCTCACTCCCGGCCTCGGCTTTGAAGATCAGCCCGGGGCGGAGGCGGACGATCCGCAGCTCCGGCGCCCGGCCTTCGAGCTCGTCGAGCAGGTCTTCGGTGGCGGCCTTGTGGCGGGAGTAGAAGGAGCTGGGGATGCCCTCGACCGGCCAGGACTCGTCGACCTGCCTTTCCTTCGGCCCCGGGCTGTAGGCGCCGACCGAGGAGGCGTAGACCAGCGCCTTCGCTTTCGCCTTCGCCGCCGCCTCGAAGACGCGGCGACTGCCCTCGACGTTGATCCTCTCGGTCATCGCTTCGTCGCGGCTCGGCTGGATCGCCCAGGCGAGGTGGATGACCGCGTCGGCGCCGTCGAAGAAGGGCGCCATGTCGACCTCGAGGATGTCGGCGCCGACCCACTCGACCTTCGGCATCTCGATCTCCGGGACGCGACGGGCGATCCCGAGGATCTCCTTCACCCGGTCCTCGCGGCCCAGCGCCTCCAGCACGCTGGTGCCGACGTTTCCGGTCGCTCCGGTGACGACTACGCGCATCTCTCAGGCTCCTCTCACGGCTGGATCACGAACTTGATCGCGCCGTCTTCCTTCTTCTGGAACTTCTCGTAGGCGTCGGGGACCTCGTCGATGCCGATCTTGTGCGAGGCCAGGTCCTCGGTCCCCAGCGGGTCGGCGTCGTCGGTGACGAGCGGCAGGATCTCGTCGGTCCATTTGCGCACGTGCGCCTGGCCCATCCGCAGCTGCACGCCCTTGTCGAAGAGCTGGAACAGCGGGATCGGGTCGACCATGCCGCCGTAGACGCCGCTGATCGAGACGGTGCCGCCGCGGCGGACGGTGTCGAAGCACTGGTAGAGCGCCGACATCCGGTCGATCGCGGCTTTTTCGATCAGCTTCTCGGCGAGCGCGTCGGGCAGCAGGCCGGCGGCTTTCTGGGCGAACTCGCCAACCGGGGCGCCGTGGGCCTCCATCCCGACCGCGTCGATTGCGGCGTCGGTGCCGCGACCCTCGGTCATCTCGCGGATCGTGTCGGAGATGTCCTCGTGCTCTTCGAGGTCCAGCGTCTCGACCCCGTATTTCGCCGCCAGTGCCAGCCGCTCTCCGACGATGTCGACCCCGATCACTCGCGCGCCTTTGTGAGCGGCGATCCGCGCCGTCATCTGGCCGATCGGGCCGAGGCCGAAGACGGTGACCGAGCCACCCTCGGGGATCGCCGCGTACTCGACCGCCTGCCAGGAGGTCGGCAGCACGTCGGAGAGGTAGAGGAAGCGGTCGTCGGGCGGGCCCTCGGGCACCTTGATCGGCCCGAACTGGGCCTGGGGCACCCGCAGGTACTCAGCCTGCCCGCCCGGCACCTGGCCGTACATCTTGGTGTAGCCGAAGAGCGAGGCGCCTTTTTCTTCCTCATGGTTCTGGGTCGTCTCGCACTGGGCGTAGAGCTGGCGGTCGCACATCCAGCAGTGGCCGCAGGAGATGTTGAAGGGGATGACGACGCGGTCGCCCGGGGCGAGGTTGGTCACCTCCGGACCTACCTCCTCGACGATTCCCATCGGCTCGTGCCCGAGGATGTCGCCCTCTTCCATGAAGGGGGAGAGGACCTCGTAGAGGTGGAGGTCGGAGCCGCAGATCGCTGAGGAGGTGACTTTGATCACCGCATCGGTGGCTTCCTCGATCTTTGGGTCGGCGACCTCGTCGATGCGGATGTCGCGGGGACCGTGCCAGACGGCGGCTTTCATCTACTCCTCCTTCTCGTCCGCGGTTGCGGGCTGGGCTTGTTTGCGGTGCATTTCCGCCTTCACGGAATCGGGCAGGACCTTGGCCGAGGCGGCCTGGGCTTTGGTTTTCAGGCCGCCGGAGACGACTCGCTCCTTGCCTCCCATCAACGCCTCGAAGCCCTGGCGGGCGACGTCGGCGGGGTCGTCCTTCGAGCCTTCCCCGATCGGCGTGTCCTCCATCCCGGCGCGCTCGAAGAACTCGGTGTCGGTCGGCCCCGGCATCAGCGCGGTGACGGTGACGCCGGTGTCCTTGAGCTCGTTGCGCAGGGCCAGCGCGAAGGATTGGTCGAAGGACTTGGAGGCGTTGTAGACGGCCTGGAAGGAGCCCGGCATCGTCGAGGCGATCGAAGAGGTGATGAGGATGCGGCCCTCGTCGCGGGCGACCATGTCTCGCACCACCAGCTTGCAGAGGTGGACCGTGGAGCGGACGTTGAGGTCGATCAGCCGCAGCTCCTTGCGCAGATCGGTTTCGCGGGCGAAGTCGCCGCCCTCGCCGATCCCGGCGTTGAGGCAGAGGACGTCGACCGGGCGGGTGGTGGCCTGGATGCGCTCGTAGAGGCGCGCCACGTCCTCTTCGCGGGAGAGGTCGAGGCGGGTGCACTCGACGCTAGCGGTGAGTTGGTTGAGCTCGCGCTGGGCGGCCTGGATCTCCTCGTCCTCGGCGGTGATCAGGAGGTCGTAGCCGTTTTCGGCGAGCACCTTGGCGAGCTCGAAGCCGATCCCGCTCGATGCTCCCGTCACCACCGCGAAGGGGCGCTGCTGCGTGTTCATAAACCGGAATGCCTTCCCTAGCTGACTTGACCTTCCAACTCCCCGCGCTCGGGGCTTACGAAACGAGCTCGACGACTTCGCGCTCGATCTTCAGCCGCTGCTTTGCGGTCATCCGTCCGTTGGCGCTGGGGGCCGGCCGGATCGTCGTCCCGTCGCGATAGCGATCGACCACGCGGGGGTCGATGTAGGAGGCGCGGCAGACGGCGGGGGTATTGCCGAGCGCTTCGGAGACCTGTTTGACGGCGCGGTTGATCGCGCGCTTTGCCGCCGTTTCGGAGCGCGGTGGCTCCTCACCGGCGAGGGCGAGCGCCGCCAGCACCGTGCCGTGCCAGGTGCGGAAGTCCTTGGCGGAGAACTCGTCGCCGATCCGCGCCTGGATGTAGTCGTTGATCTCGCTGGAGCGGACGTCGACCCATTCGCCGCTGGCGCGGTAGGCGAGCAGGTCCTCGGGGCCGCTGCGCCGCCGGTACATGGTCTCGATCGCGCGGCGGGCGGCGGCGTCGCGGATCGACTGGATCCGTCGCTGGCCGCTCTTGGCCGGGAAGTCGAAGACGACCTCCGTCTTGCCGATCGTGACGTGCTCGCGGCGGACGGTGGCGAGGCCGAAGCTCTCGTTTTCCTCCGCGTAGACCTCGCTGCCGACGCGGAAGAAGCCGAGGTCGAGAAGGCGGACGGCGCAGGCGAGGGCGCGCTCGCGCGGCATCCCCTGGCGGCGCAGGTCGGCGGTGACGGCCCGGCGCAGCTTCGGCAGCTTGATCGCGAACTCGCGGACCAGCTCGAACTTTCGTTCCGCCTGCCGCTGCTGCCAGCGCTCGTGGTAGAGGTACTGCTTGCGACCCGCTTCGTCGTAGCCGGTGGCCTGGATGTGGCCGAAGGGGTCGGGGCAGATCCAGACGTCCTTCCAGGCCGGCGGGATCGCCAGCTGGCGGATCCGCTCCAGCGTCTCCTCGTCGGTGATCACCTCGCCGGCGGGGTCCTCGAAGGAGAAGCCGCGGCCGCGACGCCGGCGCCTGATCCCGGCCTCGGCGCAGTCGGCGCGGCGCAGGCGCCCGCGGCGGGGCGTGTCCGTGGCCGGGCTCACCTGGCGAAGCGAAATTCAGCAGCGCTCGACATGGACGCCCCGTACCCACGGAGCAGGGGGGAGAATCGCAGCGCCCACAGCCCTTGAAGGGGCGTGCCCGCCGAGACCGCAAAAACCCTTGTACAGCCCGGGTTTTTGCGGTCTCGCGGAGACGATCGGTCGCTGGCGGCGCTCGCGAAGCGGCAGTACGGGGTTATTGGACGGTGGCAGTTGTTGGAGGCGGGGTGGAGCGAGGAAGAGATCGAGTGGCGGGTCCGCGCTGGACGACTGCACCGAGTTCACGGGGGCGTTTACTCGGTTGGACATCAAGTGATCTCTCGGGAGGGAAGTTGGATGGCGGCGGTTTTGGCATCCGGGCGCGAGGCAGTCCTCAGCCACTGGTCGGCTGCCGCTTTCTGGATGATCCGCCCCAGCTCGCGCTCGGTCATCGATGTCACTGGTCCGCAGAAGAGTCGGACTTGGGCCGGGATCAGACGCCACCACAAAGCGCTGCCGGCGGATGAGTGGACCGTGAAGGAGGGGATACCGGTGACGACCGTGCCGCGGACGATCTTCGACCTGGCTGCTACCGAGTCCGAGGACGGGGTGGAGAACCTCCTGCGCGAGATGGAATTTCTGGAACTCCGGGACCGCCTCTCGCTTTGGGATCTGGTCGAGCGCTACCCCGGCCGGCGCGGGGTGAGACGTGTGCGCTCAGCGCTCGAGCGGCTAGAGGAAGAGCCCGAGGGACGCAAGCGCAGCCCGCTCGAGAAGCGCTTCGCTCCCTTCCTGCGTCGCCACCGCCTGCCGCTTCCTCGCTTCAACGACTGGATCCTCGCCGGCGGCAAGCGCTTCCAGGTCGATTGCCACTGGCCCGGCAGCGGCCGGATCGTCGAGCTCGACGGGTGGAAGGGCCATCGCACCCGCACCGTCTTCCGTGCAGACCGGGCGCGCGATCGCATCCTCAGCGTCGCCGGCTACTCGGTCACCCGCATCACCTGGAACCAGCTCGACGACGAACCCGCCGCCGTCGCCGCCGACCTACGGGCGCTGCTTAAGCGCCGTTAGCCGGCTCGATCCGGAACGCTGAGCGCGCCGGGTTCTGCGGCTTGAAGAAGGTCGCGTTCTGGACCGTCACCCGCCAGGGGGAAGGCAGGGTGCCGCTGGGTGCGGCGAGGAATTTGGTGAAGAGGACCGAGGCGCGGCGGCAGGTGATCCCCGAGACAGGGGGGATGTAGACCAGGTATTGGCCTTTGGGGAAGAGGAGCGGGCCGACCTGGGAGCTGGCGTTGACGGTGAAGTTGCCGCTGCAGAGCCGGCCCAGTTCCGGGCTGGTGCCGCCCCCGATGCCCCCGCTCGTACGGGAGACGGAGAAGCCGGGCAGGTTGCCTCGGGTGAAGGAGGCCTTACCGCTGCCTTCGGCGACCACGCGCCACGGTTTCGGCAAGTTGCCATCCCAGTCCTGGAGGAAGAGGGTGAAGAACTGGGAGGCGGCCTGGCATCCGAGGCCGGTGTCGGTCGTGACCGCGTAGTTGCCCGCCGGCAGGTTGGCCGGGCCGATGCGGTCGTCGTGCAGGACCTTGAAGCTGGGGCAGGTCGCCGCCGCGGCCGGCGCGGCTCCGTTCAGCGCCAGGACCGAGAGCGCGACGAGCAGCGCCAGCGCGAAGGTAGCGAGGAGGCGCTGCGGGGTGGCTGGGGCGACGCTCACGGCGGCGAAAGCTATCAGCGCCGATCCCTAGCATGCGCGCTACCGATGCCGGAACCCGTCAAGCGCAACCAGCGCTACATGCCTGGGCTGGACGGGTTGCGGGCGATCGCCGTCCTCGCCGTCATCGCCTTCCACCTCGGCTTCGACTGGGCCCCGGGGGGGATGCTCGGAGTCGGCGTCTTCTTCACCCTCAGCGGCTACCTGATCACCGACATCCTGCTGGCGCAGCTGAGCGCCCGCGGCCGGATCAAGCTCGGCCCCTTCTGGCTCGCCCGTGCCCGGCGCCTGCTGCCGGCGCTGTTCGTGATGCTGGCGGTCGTCGTCGCCTGGGTCACCGTCTTCGGCCCCGCCCAGCCCAACCAGTTCCGCGAGGGCGTGCTCTCGGCGATCTTCTACGTCAACAACTGGCAGCAGATCTTCGCCGACGTCTCCTACTTCGCCCGCTTCGAAGCCGAAGGCCCGCTCGACCACCTTTGGTCGCTCTCGGTCGAGGAGCAGTTCTACATCGTCTGGCCGTTCCTGCTGCTGATCGGGGTCAAGCTCGTTCACGAGACCCCGCTGGCCTCCGGCGTCCGCCCCCGGCTGGCGCTGCTGACGGTTGCTGGCGCGATCGCCTCCTCGATCCTGATGGCGGCCCTCTACGAGCCCAGCTTCGACCCCTCGCGGCTCTACTTCGGTACCGACACCCGCGCCGGCGGTCTGCTCTTCGGGGCGGCGCTGGCGATGGTCTGGCCGAGCCGCAAACTCAGCCGCCGCATCGCCCCGCAGGCGCGCAACACGCTGGACGCCCTCGGCGTCGCCGGCCTCCTCGTCATCGCCCTGATGATCTGGCGCAACGGCGAACTCTCGCCCTTCCTCTACCGCGGCGGCTTCGTCGTCCTCGCCCTCGCCACCGTCCTCGTCCTGATGCCGCTCACCCACCCCGCCTGCCGCCTCGGCACCTGGCTGGGAGTGAGGCCGCTGCGCTGGGTCGGCGTCCGCTCCTACGGGATCTACCTCTGGCAGACCCCGATCATCGTCCTCACCACGCCCCAAGGCGTTCAACACAAGGAGGACCTGGTCCGCAGCCTGCTGCAGGTGGTGGCGATCTTCGCCGTCTCCGCGCTCTCCTGGCGCTTGGTCGAGGAGCCGATCCGCCACGGGGCGATCGGCCGCTTCTTCGCGCGCCGCCGCGCCGTCGGCTGGAAGTGGGAGACCTTCGCGCCGCCGATGCGGGTGGCGATCGTCGCCGCCGGGATCGTCCTCGTGATCGCCGCCGGCGGGATGGCCGGGATCAACTCGACCTCCTCCGCCCAAGGCGAAAACGCCAGGGTCGAGCAGGCGCGGGCGGAGGGGACGACGAAACCACCGCCGCTGACCCCGGAGCAGGCCAGCTCCTCGACCAAATCATCCTGCAAAGCGGTGATCCACATCGGCGACTCGACCTCTGAGGGGCTCGACGACGCCGAATATCTGCCGGTCGAATCGCAGCGGATCCCCGCCCGCTACGCCGAGGTCGGGGCCAAAGAAGTCCAGATGGAGGTGCAGGGAGCGACCTCGATCGAAGAGCAGTTTGAATCCATGCCGAACGCCCAGGAAGTCGCCGCCGCCTGGAAGGCCGAAGGCTTCAAAGGCTGCTGGGTGCTCGCCCTCGGCACCAACGAGGCCGCCAACGTCGCCGCCGGCTCGACCGTCACCGAGCGCGAACGGATCGAAAAGATGATGGCGATCATCGGCGACGAACCGGTGCTCTGGGTGAACGTCCGCTCGCTGGTCGAAAAGGGCGACCCCTACTCGAAGGAGAACATGGAGAAGTGGGACGAGGAACTGGTCGCCGCCTGCGCCGATTACGCGAACATGCGCGTCTACGACTGGGCCTCTGACGTCAAAGAGGACTGGTTCATCGAAGACGGCATCCACTTCACCTCGCCCGGCTACGCTGCCCGCGCCCAGCTGATCGCCCAGGCCCTCGCCCACGCCTTCCCGGAAAAAGGCGAAACCGAAGGCGGCGCCAAGAAGTGCCTGGTCAGCTGAGCCCGAAGATCTCGACCGGCTCGGGGTCCCCCGCCGGCTCGAAGCCCATGATCCGGCCGTAGAAGTAGAGCTCGGCTTCGAGGCAGCGGATGTTGGTCTCTGCCTTGCGGAAGCCGTGCTGCTCGCCCTCGAAGGCGAGGTAGGCGTGGGGGACGCCGTTGCGCTCCAGCGCCGCCACCATCGTCTCCGCCTGGTTGGGCGGCACGACCTCGTCCTCGAGCCCCTGGAAGAGGATCACCGGCGAGCGCAACCGCTCGACATGGTGGATCGGCGAGCGCTCGCGGTAGAGGTCGGCCTGCTCGGGGTAGGGCCCGATCAGCCGGTCGAGGTAGCGGGCCTCGAACTTGTGGGTGTCGCGGGCGAGTGCCTCGGCGTCGGCGACGCCGTAGTAGCTGGCGCCGGCGGCGAACCCCTCGTGGAAGGTGAGCGCGCAGAGGGTCGCGTAGCCGCCCGCCGAGCCGCCGCGGATCGCCAGTCGCCCGCCGTCGGCCTCTCCCTGCTCGGCAAGGAAACGCGCAGCGTTGACGCAGTCCTCGGTATCGACGACGCCCCAGGTCCCGCGCAACTTGTTTCGGTACTCGCGGCCGTAACCGCTGGAGCCGCGGTAGTTGACGTCGACGACGCCGATCCCACGGCTGGTCCAGTAGAGGAACTCGCGATCGAGGGCGGGGGTGGCGTGGGAGGTGGGACCGCCATGGCTCTCGACGATCAGCGGCGGCAGTTCCCCCTCCGGCGCTTCGAACTCGGGGTTCGTCGGCGGGTAGTAGAAGCCGTATGCGACCTCGCCGTCGCCGGTCGGAAACTCGACCGGCCGCGGGCGCGAGACATAGGCCGGGTCGACCGGCTCCTCGCTGGCGGAGCGGACGATCTCCGTCTCGCCCCGCTCCACGTCGTAGAGGACGACCGCCCCCTCGCTCTCCGGGCTGGAGGCCGCAAAGGCAACGCTCCCGCCTCGGGCGGAGAGGGCTGGGTAGCCGAACGAGCTGAAGGGCAGCCCGAGGTCGGTCGGTTCCCATCCCTCCGCCGCCAGCAGGAAGAGCCGTTCTTCGGCTCGCTCGCAGCGCACACAGGCGATCGCGCCGCTCTCGAGGATGGCGTAGGTGGCACCACCGAAGAGCCACTGCGGGTGGGCGAAGTCGGCCTCCTCCTCGGTCAGCTGGATCAGCGCCCCTTCCTCGCCGCTCAACTCCGCACCTGGCTCGCGGGCGCAGTAGAGGTTCCACCAGCCGTCGCGGTCGGAGACGAAATGGAGGCGCCCGTCCGGTCCCCACTCGGGCTGGAAGATCGACTCCTCCGGGCCACCGGCAACAAGCCGCTCCTCGCCGCTGTCGGCCAGCGGCGCGATCCAGAGCTCGGTCCCGTCCCAGGGCATGTTCGGGTGGTCCCAGCAGGTCCAGGCCAGCCAGTTGCCGTCGGGGCTGATCCGCGGGAAGGAGTAGAAGTCGCGACCGCTGGCCAGCACCTGCGGCTCGCCGGCGCGGCCGAGGGGGAGGGAGACGATCTCGTTGATCGCTTCGCCCGCGGCATCGCGTTCGCGCACGCAGACGACGGCGCTGCCGTCAGGCGTGGGCCGCATGTCCGCGTAGCGGACGGCGCCGGGCGAGGGGGGCTCGGGGGAGACCGCCACCGGCTCGGAGCCCAGTCGCTGCTGGTAGAGGCGCTGGTCGGAGAAGTCGACGAAGACGACGAGGTCGGGGTCGACCAGGCACCAGGCGCCGCCGCCGTACTCGTGCACGCGGGTCCTGACGTTGATTCCGTCGGGCGTCACCGCTTCCGGCGCGCCGCCGGGTGGCCGCCGCATCAGCACCACGCGCCCGCCCTCGGAGGGCCGCCCCTCCGCCCACCAGACCGCGCCGTCGGCGGCGATGACGGGAAAGGCCAATCGCCGCCCCGCCCGCGCCACCGTCGCCGCGTCGATCGGCGAGGGCCAGGAGCCGTAGGGGGCGACGGCGGTCATCTACTCGTCGGTCTCGACCTCGCGTAGGCGATGGCTGTCGACGTCGTAGACGAAGCCCCGGACCAGGTCCCGGTGCAGCAGGAAGGGGGATCTGCGGACGCGGAGGATCGACTGGCGGACGTCGGCCTCGACGTCGCCGAAGGACTCGATCGCAAACGAGGGGGCGGTGCCGGTGCTCTCCTGCAGCTCCTGGCGGAAGCCGTCGTCGGTGATCTTCTGCATGCCGCAGTCGGTGTGGTGGATCAGCATCACCTCGCGGGTGCCGAGCTTGCGCTGGGAGATCGCCAGGGAGCGGATCACGTCATCGGTGATGACGCCGCCGGCGTTACGCAGCACGTGGGCCTCGCCGTTGCCGAGCCCCAGCGCGGCGAAGACGTCGAGCCGCGAGTCCATGCAGGTGACGATCGCCAGGTGCCGCTGCGGTTCGACGTCGAGGTGCTGGTCGGGCCGGCCCTCGGCGAAGGATTGGTTGTTCTCGAGCAGGGTGTCAATCGTGTCCATGGCGCGGCAGATTAACCGGCGACGGCGTCCGTCCGCGCAGGCGTTTCCGGGCCGACGCGCCGGGGTAGCCGCTGGGGCATGGACGACAGACCAGATCCGCACGAGGCTCCCAGCGGGTTCCCGGAGCCGCCGGGCAAGGACCCCGGCGACATCTCGCAGGACCGCGAGCCCCATCACGTGCTCAACAACCCGGTCAAAGATCCCGACCCCACCGAGTGGCCGGATCCCTACGACAAGCGCGAGGACCCGCGCGACCCGGCTGACCCCGACGGCGAGCCCTTCGGCGAGGAGCCCCACCCCGCTACGGGGTCGCGGAGCACCAGCGAACCGCACCCGTCCCAGGACCCGGAGGCGCCCGATTGGGAGGGGCCGAAGCGGGACAAGCTCGACCAGTAGACAGACGACCAGAGACGAAAGGCCAACATGGAGACGAGCAGCACCGACAAGGGGATTTTCAGCGGCGACGCTTCCGGCAACAGGGAAGAGATCGTCGGCCTCCTGACCAAGGCCTACTGGATGGAGATCGAGACGGTGATGAGCTACCTCTCCGCCTCGACCAACCTCGACGGCGTCCGCGCCCAGGAGATCCGCGAGTCGCTGGCCCAGGACATCAAAGAGGAGCTCGGCCACGCCGAAGAATTCGCCAAACGGATCAAGGAGCTCTACGGCGTCGTCCCCGGCTCGGAAGGGTTCACGGCCGAACAGAGCTTCCTGCAGCCGCCCGAGCACCAGACCGACGTGATCCACGTGATTCGCGGCGTGATCAAAGCCGAGACCGGCGCGATCGAGCACTACACGCGGCTGATCGAAGTGACCGACGGGATCGACCCGGTCACCCAGGACATGGTGACGACGATCCTCCGCGACGAGCAGGGCCACCGCCGGCTCTTCGAGGGCTTCCTGCGCGAGTACGAATTCGAAGGCAAAGCGTAGGGGCCGCCCGCGCGGCGCCGAGCCGATGCGCTACCTCCACCTCTGCGCCCACGAGCAGTTCCCGCCCGACCAGCTGCTGCGCCAGGCGGTCGCCGCCGAGGACGCCGGCTTCGACGGGATCGGCTGCAGCGACCACCTGCAGCCCTGGTGGGAACCGGGCGAGGCCGGCCACGCCTGGGTCTGGCTGGGAGCGGCGGCGCAGGCGACCGAGCGGGTCCTCATCGGCAGCGCGGTGACGCCGCCGGGGCAGCGCTACCACCCGGCCCTGATCGCCCAGGCCTGGGCGACGATGGAGGTGATGTACCCGGGCCGGCCCTACCTCGGTATCGGTTCCGGCGAGGCTCTGAACGAGGCGCCGCTGGGCCAGGGCTGGCCCGCGGTCGGCGACCAGATCGAGCGCCTAGAGGAGGCACTGGAGATGATCCGCGCTCTCTGGGACGGCCAGCGCCTCAGCGGCGCCGGCAAGCACTTCGCCACCGACCGCGCCTACCTCCACACCCGCCCCGAGCGGCCGCCGCCGGTCTGGGTCTCCGCCTTCGGTCCCGAAGCGGCGGCGGTTGCCGGGCGCCAGGGCGACGGCGTCTGGACCCTGGCTGATCCCGAGAGCACGCCCGAGGTCCTCGACGCCTACCGCGGCGCCGCCGAGGACGCCGGCCGCGCGCCGGGGGAGATCGTCCTCCAGGTCCCCTTCTCCTGGGCTGAGGACGACGACGCCGCCCTCGAGGGCTGCCGGGTCTGGAAGGGCGCGCAGCCGAAAGAGTTCTATCGCGACGACTGGCACGACCCGGCGGCGATGTACGAGAAGGGGGAGCGGGAGATCTCCGACGAGGATCTGAAGGAATCGATGATCGTCGCCTCCGACCCGGAGGCGCACGTCGAGAAAATCCGCGAGATCGAAGCGATGGGGGCGACCGTGGTCGCGCTGATGAACAACTCGGGTGCCGACCCGCTGGGCGCGATCGAGACCTACAAGAGCTCGGTGCTGCCGCGCCTCGCCTAGGCTGCTACGCGATGGAGCTGCGTGTAATCGGATCGATCTCCTCGCCGCTGGCGGATCGCCAGGCGGCGCCGAAGCAGGCCGACGAGGGAGCACCCGAGGCGACGATCGAGATCGGGGCCGAGTTCGAGCCGGCGCTGCAGGACATCGCCGCGGGCGATGAGGTCCTCGTCCTCACCTGGCTCGACCGCGCCGACCGCGAGGTTCTCTCCACCCATCCGCGTGACGACCCTTCCCGGCCCGAGGTCGGCGTTTTCGCCACCCGCTCGCCGGATCGGCCCAACCCGATCGGCCTGCACCGGGTCCGCGTTTTGGAGATCAACGGACCGCGCCTGCGGGTCGACGCACTGGAGGCCCTCGACGGCACCCCGGTCCTCGACATCAAGCCGGTGCTAGAGGCGATGGGGGAGAGATGAGCGCCGACGCCAACGACCTCCAGATCCGGCCGGCGACCGAAGTTTTGCATCTGCTCGGTTCGCCCCTCGAGCGTGGCCACGTCCGGCTCGAGTGGGGGGCGCCGGACTGGAGCGAACCTGCACGCGGGATGTTCAGTTCACTCGTGTTCTGGGATCCTCGCTCTCGCGGGATCTTCGCCTGATCGCTGGGCAGTCTTTGGATCCCCATTGCCCCTCGGCCTAGTTGAGGAATCACCCAGCGCACTAGCCTCGGGATCGTTCCTGCCTTGGGCCGGCGGCGGCGGTTGGCCGCCTTCCGCGAGGATGGCCGAGAGGGAGGCGCAGCTAGCGCACGGCGGCTTGGCACGGCCAGGCGGCGGTCTATCTAAACAGGGAGAGAGATCGGTGCTACCTCAGGTCAGGGCTTAATGCGGAAGAACGTTCGCACGCCGCCGAACCACGCCTTGAGTCTCTGTTTGACTTTCTCCACTCCATTGCTGAAGGTTCCGCTGGCGCTGCCACAGCCAGAGGAGATCACGTATTTCACGCCCGAGATGGTTGACTGCGAAGTGATCGACACCGGAGGGCCTTCGTCCATTACATAGTCGATTTTCGACAGGCCAGGCTGGGGAGGGATCGTGACGGTACAGCCGGGGATGGCGGGAAAGCTGAGTTGGAGTCCTATGCAGCCCGGAGGGGTGACCGACCAACTTCCATAGGCAGGTGGTCCGCTGAAAAGTGTGTGACGTTCCTCGCACCCCCCGGCGACGAAGACAGCCGGAAGGCCGAGGGCGCCGGTGCAATTGACAAGAGAAGGAGTGAGCGCCAGCTGATTACTGTTCCCGGTCATTGCTCCAGTGGAAGAGCCGGCGCTGCAGGTGAAGGTTCCAAAGTTGGTCATGAACGTGTAGGCCGTCGTGTTTTCGCCTTTGATGGTGGCCGGGTAGTTGCCAGCTTCGAATTCGGGGGCGGCGAATGCGCTTCCGACTGGGCCGACTACCCCGCAGCAGGCGACAGCGGCTACAGCAATGAGGAACAGCCTCGAGCGACTCATCTCGTCCTTTTATTAGATAATCTTGATTATTAAGCATATCTACTTTTTGCTTTATTTTCAGCCTCGACGCAAGCTGATGGCAAGCTTAGGCGAGGGTCGCCGGAATAGCCGTGGGTGAGGTTGGGTCGGTCGCCTAGGCTGTGGGGAGCGATGAGTATGGAGCCCAACGACCTCCAGATCCGGTCGGCGACCGAAGCCGATTCGCAGCTGCTCTTCGACCTGATCCTCGAGCTCGCCACCTACGAGAAACTCGCCGACGAGGTCTCCGGCGACCCCGAGGTCCTGCGGCGCTCGCTCTTCGAGGAGAAGGCGGCGGAGGCGCTGCTGCTGGAGACGCCCGACGGCGAAGCGGTCGGCTACGCGATCTTCTTCACCACCTTCTCGACCTTCGAGTGCCGCTCGGGGATCTGGCTCGAGGACGTCTACGTCCGACCCGAGCACCGCCGCGGCGGCATCGGCCGCGCCGTGATGGAGCACCTCGCCCGCCTCACCCTCGAGCGCGGCCACGTCCGCCTCGAGTGGGTCGCGCTCGACTGGAACGAACCGGCCTTGAACTTCTACGAGAAGTTGGGGGCGCAGCGGCTGGATGACTGGCTGATCCACCGCCTCGAGCGGGACGGAATCGAGCGTCTCGCCGCTAGCCCTATTTCGTGACCGTCTGCGCGGCGGCGGCGCTGGCCTGCCTCAGGACAAGCTCTGCGTCCTGCGGCGGAAGGTGGAGGGCGTACACCTGGGCTTTCGCCGCCTCGGCTTTCTGATTGTCGTTAGCGGCTTTGGTCTGATCGGAGCCGATCTTGACCCCGAAATAGGCGCCGACGATAGTCGCGATCACTCCCCCCGCAGAGCTGGCGATGGTGGCAGCGATATCCGTGTTCTTGGTAATCGCGACGATCGCGATGATCCCCACCACGATCACGCCGATCACCACGGCCGTTAGGCCGCCGATCGTCTTCAGTCGGTCGGAGAGGAGTTTGTCTTTTCCTGCGGCTGGAGGTCCATCGGGTTGGGCATTCATGCCAGCACCGTAAGTGGCCTAGAGCGTTCTGCAAGATTCTTTCTAAAAAACCCGGCTGTGTCTTTCCCAACTTCCGGAAAGGCTTCGTCAATCCACGCCTGCCCGGCGCAGCAGTAGCTTGCGCTCTTGCTCATTGGCGGTCATTTCGGCGGCGCGGGTGAATTCAGATTTCGCCTCTTCGTGCCGTCCCAGTTTCTCCAGCAGGTCGGCTCGGGCGCTGGGGAGGAGGTGGTAGTTGGCGAGGGCGGCGGTGTCGATCTCGTCGAGGAGGGCGAGGCCGGCGGCGGGGCCGAAGGCCATGCCGACGGCGACGGCTCGGTTCAGCTCGACCACGGCTGAGGGGGAGATCTGGGTCAGTGCCTCGTAGAGGGCGGCGATGCGGATCCAGTCGGTGTCCTCGGCGCGGATCGCGGCGGCGTGACAGGCGGCGATTGCCGCCTGTAGCCCGTAGGGGCCGAGCGGAGCCGGCAGCGCTTCGGCCCGCTCCAAGGCCCGCCGGCCGCGGACGATCAGCAGTGGGTCCCAGCGGCCGCGGTCTTGGTCGAGCAGCAGCACCGGCTCGCCGTCGGGACCGCGGCGGGCGGCGTTGCGGGAGGCCTGGATCTCCATCAGCGCCACCAGGCCGTGCACCTCGGGCTCTCGCGGCGCTAGCTCGGCGAGAATGCGGCCGAGACGCAGCGCTTCCTCGCAGAGGTCGGTGCGGACCCACTCTTCGCCGCCGCTGGCCGCGTAGCCCTCGTTGAAGACGAGGTAGATGACTTCGAGGACAGAGGGCAGGCGTTCGTCCAGCTCGGCCCCGCGCGGCACCTCGAACGGCACCTTGGCCTCCCGCAGCGCCTTCTTCGCCCGCACCAGCCGCTGCGCGATCGTCGACTCGCTGGCGAGGAAGGCGCTGGCGATCTCAGTCGTCGTCAGCCCGCCCAATAGCCGCAGGGTCAGCGCCACCCGAGCCTCGCGCGAGAGCAGCGGATGGCAGCAGGTGAAGATCAGCGCCAGCAGGTCGTCGCCGATCTCGTCGTCGGCTGCGGCCTCGAAGTCGGAGCGCTCCATCGCGAAGAGGACGCCGGTGTCGCGGGCGACCTCTTCCTGCTTGCGCTCATAGGTCTTCTCCCGCCGCAGCCGGTCGATCGTCCGGTTCTTCGCCGTCGCCATCAGCCAGGCGCCCGGGTTGTCCGGCACGCCCGAGCTCGGCCATTTCTCCATCGCCGCCACCAGCGCGTCCTGTGCCATGTCCTCGGCCAGGCCGACGTCGCCGACCATCCGCGCCAGGCCCGCGATGAGGCGGGCGGACTCGATCCGCCAGACCGCCTCGATCGCGCGCGTGGTGTCAGTCACGCCGGGCTCAGACGCTTTCGTTGGCGGCGATCGCTTCCTGGACGTCCTCGGGGAAGTCGTCCATCTCCTGGACTCGCCGGACTTCGATCGCGCAGCCGCGGGCTGGGCAGCGGCTGGCCCACTCCAGCGCCTCGTCCTTCGAACGGGCCTGGATCAGCCAGTAGCCGCCGACGACCTCCTTGGCCTCGCTGAAGGGCCCGTCGGTGACCGTCGTCGCGCCGTCGGCCCCGAACCTGACGGTGCCGCCGTCGCCGGGCGGGTACAGGCCGTCGAGGGCGAGCAACATGCCGGCTTTGCGGAGCTCCTCGTTGTAGCGGCTCATCGCTGCCACGGCCTCGGCCGTGGGCTCCCACTCCTGGTTGCCAACCTCCGGATACATGAACATCATGAAGCGCATCTGGTCCTCCTTCGTCGACGAGCGGCGGACCCGCCCTTTTACCTCAGCGACGAACGGGGGCGGCGAAAATCGACACGGCCCGTTGCTAGTCGCGCGGAGTGATGCGGAAGACCGAGACGACCTCGGCCTGGTGGGCCTCCGGATGGGCGACGTAGGCGCTGGGGCCACCGCCGAACCAGCCGGCTGCTTCGTTGTCGCCGACGAAGACTCCTGGATGGCGCTTGCCGTCGCCGTCCTGGACCCAGACCTTGTCTCCCTCGCGGAACCCGTGCTCGATCGCATCGTCGCTCATCAAGTTGAGTCTAGTTGCCGGGGCAGCGGCCGAGCTGGCGCAGCTTCTGCCGGTAGACCCGCATCGAGGCATGGCTCCAGTCGCCGTGGGTCTGCTGCCGCAGGCTCGGCACCCGCTCGTGGTGGTAGGGCGAGCGCAGGCTCTCGGCGTGGCCGATCACGTCGCGAACGGGGATCCGGAAGCGGCAGCGCAGCCAACGGGTGAGGCGCAGCGAGGCGCGCAGGGCGCGGCGGTCACCGAGCACGTCGCCATCGCCGTAGCCGACGTGCTCGATCCCGATCGCGGTCCAGTTAAGCCCGACGGTGTGGCGGCAGCGAGTGCGGAGGTTGACGAGACGGAACACGCGTCCCCGGGAGGAGATGACGAAGTGCGCACAGACCCCTGGCAGCTCGTGCAGCTCGACGTCGGGGACGTTGGCGGCGAAGGTGTTGCGGACCGCCGCGACGGAGCCGGCCTGGGCCATGTGCTCGACGATCACTCGCGGCCGCTGCAGCCGCCAGGTGCGTTCGCCGTAGTGGCGCTCTGAGTAGGCGGCCATCTGCTGCTTGCGCTTCTCTCCGAAGGGAATCGGCCACGTCTTTACCGGTGGCGGTGGGGGCGCCGGGAAGAGGAGACCAGCACCGGCTGCCGCGACCGCCAAACCCATCGCGAGCCTCATCGTGGGAATGTACCTTCCCCCGCCGCAGTTTCACCCAAACTGCGCTGGGTAACGCTGGGTAACTAAAAGCATCAACGAGTGAGAAGGAGGAGGCGCAATCGCGATGGCAGACATGAACGAGCGAGACGCGAAGCTGGTCCAGTACTTGAGTGAGGCCTACGGGAAGGAGCGCGAACTGGAGGCTTCGCTGGGCGCCCATATCGCGATGACCCCGAAAGGGCCGTACCAGAAACGGCTCAAACAGCATCTGAAAGAGACGAAAAACCACGCCAAACAGGTCGAGCGGCGGATCAAGAAACTCGGCGGCGGCGGGCAGACCCTGCAGGGCGCAGTCGGCAAACTGCAGGCGGCGGCCAAGGGCCCGCTGCACGCGATTCGTGGCACCGGCGAGCAGGAGAAACTGCTGAAGAACGCCAAGACCGAGTACTGGAACGAGCACGAGGAGATCGCCACCTACCTCGCGATCGAGACCCTCGCCGAAAAAGTCCAGGACTCCGAGACGGCGAAACTGGCGCGGGCCATCCGCCGCGAGGAGGAAAAAATGGCGGGCTTCCTCCAGGGCCAGATCAAGTCTCTGACCGGCGCGGTCGCGCGCGAGGACATCCCGGCTGCGCTGCGGCGCGCCGCCTCTCCCAAACGCAAACCGAGCGCGAAAAAAGCGTCGAAACCGAGCAAAAAAGCGGCCAGTAAACCGGCCGCCAAAGCCTCGGCGAAAAAATCCGCAGGCACGAAAAAAGCCAGCGCGAAACCCAGCGCGAAAAAAGCCGCCGCAAAATCCAGCAGCAAAAAAGCTGGCAGCAAAAGCAGCGCCAAAACCAGCAGCAAAAAAGCGCCGGCGAAAAAACCAGCCGCCGCTAAAAGCTAGGCGTCTACCGTCAGCTCCCGGGCCGTCTCGGCAGTCTCCGAGGCCGCCCGGGGGCGGAGGGCGAGCACGACGAGGTCGTCGCGCAGCCTGCCCGAGCCTCGTCCCACGGCGTCGGCACGAAGCCGCTCGGTCACCTCGGCTAGCTCCAAGCCCGAGAGCGCCTGCGTCATCTCTCCGAAGCTCTCTGGCCCTTGATGGGAGGCGACCGGGCCGACCTCGAGCCAGCCGTCGGTGCAGAGGGCGAGGGTCTCGCCGGCTGCCAGCGTCTGCTCGTGGCGCTCGATTCTGGCCTCCTGCCAGGCGCCGAGGACCGAGCCTCCGCCGAGCAGCTGGACCTCGGAGGCCGATGCCAGTGCCGCCGCCGGATGGCCCGCCGAGGCGAGGACGAGGCGCCAGCCCGATCCCTCGCGAATCAGCCGGGCCAGCATCGCGGTCGCGAAGTCGTTGAGGCTTTCGCCGGTCAGCAGCAGCTCGTTGACCCGTCGCAGCACCTCGTCGGGCTCGGCGATCTCCCGAGTCAGGCCACGCACCGAGTGGCGCACCGCAACCGAGACCCCAGCGGCGGTGCTGCCCTTGCCGGCGACGTCGCCGACGAGGATCCAGCAGCCGTCCTCGCTGGGGAGGACGTCGTAGAGGTCGCCGCCGACTTCGATTCCCTCGCCGGCGGCCTCGAAGACGACGGAGATCTCGAGCCCCGGCACCTCGGCCGGGTGGGGTGGGCGCAGGCCTCGCTGCAGGTTCTTGGCGACGAGGTCGCGTTCCCGGTAGAGGCGGGCGTTGTCAAGCGCCAGGGCCGCTCGTTCGCCCAGCTCGGCGAGGAATTCGAGGTCCCCCTGGTCGTAGCGCATGTCGCTCTGGACGTGGAGGAAGGAGAGAGCGCCGAGGGCGCGTCCGCGGGCCACTAAGGGCACGACCGCGGCCGAGTTGTAACCGGCGTCGCGCATCAGCTGCAGGTGCTCGGGGCTCTGCGCGACCTTGTCGACGACCTCCGGCGCGGTCAGGTCGCGCCAGATCATCGGTTGGTTGAGCCGCATTACCTGCGCCACCGGGTGCTCGCCCGCCGGATCGATCGGCTTCTCCCGCCGCAGCCGTTCCAGCTGCGCCGCCATCTCCGGATTGGCTCCGGCGACGACGCTGTCGCCAAGCCAGCCATCAACCCGGCGGAAGTCGACCAGGCAGAGCTCGGCCAGCTCCGGCACCGCCGTCGAGACGATCGTCCGCGCCGTCTCGACGGGGTCGAGGGAGGTGTCGAGGAGACGGCTGGCGGCGACGAGGAACTCCTGCGCGCGCCGACGCCGCACCTCGTCGGTGATGTCGCGAGCGACGACGGAGGCGCCGATCAAGCCATGCAGCGGGTTGCGGATCGGCGAGACCGTGAGCGAGACGACGATCCTGCTGCCGTCGGCGCGGATCCGTTCGGTCTCGTAGGTGTCCAGCCGTTCGCCCCGCATCACCCGGGCAAGGATCACTTTCTCCTCGTCCTTGTGGTCGGGCGGGACGATGAAGGAGACGTGGCTGCCGACCGCTTCCTCGGCGGTGTAGCCATAGAGGCGCACGGCAGCGGGGTTCCAGGTGGTGACGATCCCGTCCAGGTTCTTGCTTAGGACCGCGTCCTGGGTGCCGCGGACGACCTCGGCCAGGTGCTGGCGGAAGCGCTCGGCCTCGGCCCCTTTCGCCTCCGCCCGGCGCCGGGTGATGAAGGCGCCGAGCTGGTCGGCAAAGGTGGCCAGCAGCGCCATCAGCTCCTCGGACTGCGCTTCGAAGGAGGTGGTGTGGAACTCGGCGACCGCGAGGACGTCCTTCGGCGGGCCAATCGGGACCGGGATCGCCAGCGCCGCCTCCAGTCCCAGCTCGGCGGTGACGTCGTAGCGGGGGGCCGGCGTCGGGTACTCACGGTAGTTGGGGGCGAGGGCGATCTGCCCGGTCTCCCAGGCATCGCCGGGGAGACCGATGCCCTGCTTGAAGGTGAGCTCGTGGCTGCGGCGCCAGAGCGGCCGGGCGTCGAGCTCATGCCGGCTCCAGCCAGCCGTCAGCCGCAACGGCTCGTCCTCATCGACGACCTGCCACAGCGCCCCGGCCTCCCACTGGAGCAGGTCGGCGACGATCTCGAGGAAACTGGGCGCGACCTGGTCGAGGGATTCGCCCTCGATGAGGCGCGCGGCGAGCTCGCGCTGGCTCCTCAGGTAACGCCGCAGCTCCAGTTCCTGCGGCCCTTGCATCGAGGTCAAAATACCCCTTGTTTGCCGCGTTGTCCCCGGGGTAGTCAAACGGGCAATTGGGTTGGACATACGGGAGAAGCGGAGAGACTCATGTTTCGGTGTGACAATTGTGGAAGCGGATACTCGGCACAAGCGGCGTCGTCTTGGACTTCCTGTCCGCGCTGCTTGGCCAAAGACAAGGTTCAGGTGCCGCTGACCTTCGAGCTCGGCTGGCAGCAACTGGAGACGACGGGGCAGCCGCCGCAGGTCGCTGAGACCGCTGGTCCGCGACCGACGCTGCAATAGGTATGTCGGACCGGTTGCAGGGAAAGAAGATCGCTTTCCTGACCGCGAACGAGGGGGTCGAGCAGGTCGAGCTGACCGAGCCGCTTCGCGCGGTGCGCGAGGCGGGTGCGGAGGCGGAGCTGCTGGCGCCCGAAGCCGGTGAGGTCCAGGCCTTCAACCACCTCGACAAGGGGGATACCTTCGACGCCGACCGCGCCGTCGGCGACGCCGACCCCGGCGATTACGACGGCCTCGTTCTGCCCGGCGGCGTCGCCAACCCCGACGTCCTGCGAACGAAACCAAAGGCCCTGGCGTTCGTGCGCGGCTTCTTCGAGGCCGGCAAGCCGGTCGGGGTGATCTGCCACGGCCCCTGGACGCTGATCGACGCCGGCGTCGTCGAGGGCCGTACCCTCACCTCCTGGCCGAGCCTGGAGACGGATCTGCGCAACGCCGGAGCGGAGTGGGTCGACGAGGAAGTGCACGTCGACCAAGGGCTCGTCTCCAGCCGCAAACCAGACGACCTCGAAGCCTTCAACGCGAAGATCGTCGAGGAGTTCGCCGAGGGCGCTCACGAGGGCCAGCACGCTTAAAGGAGGTAGGGCGATGCCACCACGCGGAGTGAAAAAAGGCAGCAAGCGAGACCGCCAGTACAAACACATCAAAAAGAGTGAGAAGGAAAGCGGCCGCTCACCGAAAAAAGCCGAGGAGATCGCCGCCCGTGCGGTCAACAAGGAAAAAGCCCGCTCCGGCGAATCGAAAACCAAGTCGCGCAGCTCAACCCGCGGCAGCTCGGCCAGTAGCCGCGGCGGCAAGCAGTCCGGCGAAGGCCCCGGCGGCCGCACCCGCGACCAGCTCTACAACGACGCCAAGAAGCTAGGCATCGAAGGCCGCTCGAAGATGAGCAAGAACGAACTCCAGAAGGCCGTCGCCGGCGCCAGTTAAACGGTCCTTCTCAGCCAGATGTTCTCGAGATCACCGAGTGCCCGATCAAGCTGAGCGGGGGTCAAACGTTTGCGTTTGCTTTCGGACCAAAGCCGCGGTCGCCTCGACTTGTGCGATCGAGGTGGCGCGGATGCCGTCTGCCTCGGCATAGGCGCTTCGCGCCTCCTCGCAGCCTGCTCATCGACCAGGAGCTTGAGCAACGCGCTGGTATCGAGGTTGATGCTCAGCGCCGGCCCTCGGAGACGTACCCTGCGGCGCTTTTACCGCTGCCTCGGAGCTTGGCTGGTTTCGCCGGCAGGTAGCGAGGCCCTTCGGGCGGTCGCACCGTACCGTCTGCGATCAGGGCTGAGAGATGCGGCGAGCCGGCGGTGGAGACGATCCTCGCCACGGGGTGCCCCTGCTTCGTCACCGTGATTGCCTCGACCGGTCGATGTTCGAGCTGGCCTGGTCCTCGAGTTCTCTGATGCCAACCGTTGCCCTCTCCATGGTGGCCATATTCTCGCTCATGATGACCAGGTAGATCTAGGGGTCGACCTGGGGCCGGCTAAGCCGCTGCCGTCCGTAGAGGACGAGGCCGACGATCAACATCGCTCCCCAAAGAACGGAAGCCCAGATCCCGACCGTATGGCCGATGAACCCTGCGATGCCAACCGCAAGCAAGAGGGCGACATAGCTCCCGAGAACGAGCAAGGCTTTACGGCCGAGTCTGCGCACGCGAGCAGGTTAATCGGAAGCCGGGCGGGCCCTGGCTTTGTTGCTAATCGATCTCACTAACCGGCTACTCGGAGACCGCGTCGAGAGAGGCGCGGTCGAAGCGCAGGTCGGCGATCGATTCCACCACTTGCGCGGCGCCCGCCTCGCGCAGCTCCGCCTCTGAAAAGCCGCCGGTGAGGACGGCGAGGGTGGGCACTCCCGCCGCCTTCGCCGCCTTCACGTCCCAGACCGAGTCGCCGACCATCACCGCCGGGTCCTCGTTGCCGGCCTTCGCTAGCGCCGCCTGAATCAGGTCGGGGTCGGGCTTGGTGCTCTCGACGTCCGCCGCGGTGGTCCAGTCGTCGATCAGCTCGCGGGCATCGAGGAGGTCGAGGTAGTGGTCCACCTCCTCCTGCTTGGCGGAGCTGGCCAGGATCACCGTCGCCCCTTCTCCCTTTAGCTTCTCGATCAGCTCGCGCGCCCCCTCCATCGGCTCGACTTCGCCGATCAGCTCCTGGTAGGCCTCGGCCTCGGTTTCGCGGATCGAGTCGCCCTGCTCGGCCGCCGCCTCCTCGCCGATCAGGGCGTCGAGGATCTGGTCGCCGCCCATGCCGATGTGGCGGTGGACCTTCCACATCTGGGTCGCGTGCCCGTGCGCGTGCAGGGCGCGATGCCAGGCGAGGGCGTGGTGGTAGTTGGTGTCGACGAGGGTGCCGTCGACGTCCAGGATCGCGTTCAGCGGCATGGCCGGTGGCGCCTCTCGGGTAGGGGACGGGGGAGGGCTACGGCTACCCCTGGCGACCGGCGACGTAAACGGACGGTGAGAAGTGAAGGACGTGAGGATCGGCTGTTCGGGTTGGGTCTACGACTCCTGGCGCGACGGCATCTACGAGAGGGTGCCGCAGAAGCGCTGGCTGGAGCGCTACGCCGAGGTCTTCGACACCGTCGAGGTCAACGCGACCTTCTACCGGCTGGTCAAGCGCTCGACCGTGGAAGGCTGGGTCGAGGGCACCCCGCCCGGCTTCCTCTTCGCGATAAAGGGCAGCCGCTACCTCACTCACATCCGCCGGCTGCGGGACGTGGAGGAGGGGATCGCGCGCTTCTGGGAGCCGCTGGAGCCGCTGCGTGAGAGCGGCAAGCTGGGACCGGTGCTGTGGCAGCTTCCCGCCAACTTCCGCCGCGACGACGAGGTGCTGGCGCGGGCGCTGGAGCTGCTGCCGCCGGCCCGCCACTGCTTCGAGTTCCGCGACCCGAGCTGGTTCGTGCCGGCGGTACGGCGGCTGCTGGAAGACCATGGCGCCTCGCTGGTAATCCCGCACGACGCCCGCCGGCCGCTGCCGGAGGCCAGGCCGGCGGGGGAGATCGCCTACCTGCGACTCCACCACGGGGCCCGCGGCAGGCGCGGCAACTACTCAGCGACCGAGATCGAGCACTGGCGGCGGCGGATCGCCGCCTGGCGCTCGCGCCGCGAGGTCTTCGCCTACCTCAACAACGATTGGGAGGAATTCGCCCCGCCCAACGCGATCTCCCTGCGGCAGGGACTGTCGGTGGCCCAGCCGGTGTAGGAGGGAGGGGTCGGCGGGTAGTGGTCGGCCATGTCAGCAATCAAAAAGACCCTTGCCCGCAAGGCGGCCAAAACGGCCGTTAAGCACACCGCTCACGGAACCGCGTCGAAGCTGCGGCGCGACCCGATGCGAACGATGACCTTGCTCGGCCTCGGCGGTGCCGTCGGAGCCGTGGCGGGTTGGATGGCCGGTCGCAGCGCGACCGGCTCCGCCTCGGTCAGCACCGGCTCCTAGCTAGTCGGGGCCGACCGAGGCTCGCCGCCTGCTCAGGAGCCGAGGCGCGAGCGCAGCAGGTCCTTGCCCTGCTCGGCGCCCTTGCGGCTGGTCTCCTGGGCGCGACGGAAGAAATCTGCGAGATCAGAGTCCCCGTCACGGTCGGCATCTTCGATGTAGGTCTCGAGCCGCAGCACGTTGCTGAGGCACTGCTCGACGAACCAGATGACGTTGTAGTCCTTGTCCTTCGTACCGGTGACGTTTCCGGCCTCTTGAGTTCCCATTCGTCGCTCCTTACCGTTGACTGCTTGCACCCAATCGACTACCCATTCGCGGCGGCGGGGAAAACGAGAAGCGGTGGAGTTTCGTGCCTGCTCGGCAGGGGTAACCGCCGAGCATGTACTTCATACCGCTCGCACTAATCCTCCTGATCGCGCTGGTCGCAGTGGCCTGGTCCCCGATCTTCGCGCTGATCATCTTCGTCGTCGGTTTCGTCGGCTTCCTCGCCTTCGCAGGGATGAACCGTCGCGCCGATGAGAAATTGGCGCCGCCCGAGCAACCGGGCCGCCAGCCCCAGCATGAGAACGAGACCCCGACCGGGATCTGGGGGGAGAAACGCCCCTCATGACCGAGAACGACGCGAATCGACAGGAGGCGGAAGTGAGCCAACTCGGAGCAGAGCGCCAGGAGGACCCGATCGTCGAGGAAGAGGCCGAGGCCGCCGCCGCCGAAGCGGCGGAGATCGGTGGACCCGCCCCCGATGACCCGGTCGACGACCCGGCCCAGCGGCCGGTGGTCGAGGGTGGCGAGGGTCAGGCTGAGGGCTTCGAGCTGGCCGAGGCGGAGCTGATCGACAACGCCGCCCACGGCGACCAGAAACGGTTCCCCAACCGCGATGCCTCGCCGCCGGAGGAGCCGACCGACACCGTCTTCGGCGAACCGGACGAAGCGATTCCTCAAGAAGCGGATCGGGAGATCCGCAAAGACCAGTAGGAGGCCGACCATGCCCCATCGCGTGATCGCCGTCGTTACCGACGAGCTCCACGGCCCCGAGCCGATCAAACAGCTGCAGGCCAATACCAACGGCGACGGCCTCGAGGTGCGCGTCGTCATCCCAACCGTCGAGGCGAGCGCCTTCCGGCACACGATGGGCGACGTCGACGAGCCGAGAAAACAGGCCGAAGAGCGGCTGGAGAAGAACCTGGAGTTGCTGCGGGAGAAGGGGATCGAGGTCAGCGGCGAGGTCGGCGACCCCGACCCGGTTCAGGCCGCCAACGACGCGCTCCTCAAAGGTCCCGCCGACGAGGTCCTGATCTTCGAGCACGCCGACGGCCAGGAGCAGTGGTACGAGGACGGGCTGATCGAGCGGGCGCAGGAATCGATCGAGCCGCCGCTGCGGGTGGTCATCCTCGAGACCGGCAGCGGGCAGCGGGGCGACCGCATGGTCGACGTCGAGGAGACCGGCGAGGGGCTGATCAACCCGATCGCCGACAAGGAAGTCGCCGGTGGCGTTTACATCCCCGGGATGACCCGCGGCGACCTGGCCGGGATGATCGCCGGCGTCTTCGGCACGATCGTCGTCGCGATCCTCGCCGCCGCGGTCGCCTCCGGCAGCGGCCACGAGTCCGGCGGAGAAGCGGCGGCGATCCTGATCGCGATCGGCATCGCCCTGATCAACATCGCCCACGTCGTCGGCCTCGGGATCATGGAGAGCATCCGCTACCGCGGCGGCTTCGCCAGGTTCTTCCGCAACATGGCGCTGACTCTGACGCCGCTGGCGATCGTCGTCAACGCGGCGATCCTGATCTTCGCCGGCTGAGGCCGGTCTTTTAAGAGGGCCGGCGCGTTTCGCCCGTTGCCGGTTCGGAGCGCCGCAGCGCCTCCAGCACCTCGTCTGCCAACTGCGATCCGTCGTCGGGTCGCAGCGGCGTTGCGTTGACGCGGAAGACGACGCCGTCGCCGTCGAGTTCCTCGAGCGAGACGCTCGGCTTGTAGCGGGTCGGCACCGTGATCGCCTGCAGCAGCCGTTCCTCGATCTCCTTCGGGCTGGCCTGCGCCGGGAAGCGGACGCGGACCTCGACTTTGTCGGGCTCGCGCATCGGCACCACGACCAGGGTGAGGAGAACGTTGTTGGGCACCAGGAGACGGTCGGCGCCCTGGCTCAGGGTCGTGTAGAAGAGACCGAGCGAGGTGACCGTCCCCTCCAGCGAGCCGGCGAGGGCACCGCCAACCAGCCGCACCCGTTCGCCGACCCGGAACGGGCGCGTGCTCTGGAGGACGATGCCGGCGAAGATTCCGCTCATCGCCTGCTGGGCGGCAAGGCCGACCAGGACCGCGGTGAAGGCACCGCCGACAGCGAGGGTGGCGGCGTTGACGCCGGCGATCCGCAGGGCCACGACCACCACCGTGGTCATCGCCAGCAGCCGGATTACGAAGCCCGTGGTGCCGGCCGTGGCCGGGTCGAGTCGCCGGTAGAGACGGGGGGAGAGGCCCCGGACCAGCCAGTGGGTCGCGATCGAGCCGACGATGACGAGGATGGCGACCGTGCCAATTCGGATCCACTGCCCGTAGCCGGGCGCGATCTCCCGGCGCTGGTCGTAGACGACGAGCGTCGCGATGATCACCAGCAGCGCCAGCAGCAGGGCGACGAACTGCCGTTTGGAGAATTTCGGCGCCAGCTCGTCGCCGAGGCCGAGCGTGTGCCAGGCGTGGCTGCGGGTCTCGAACAGCTCCCGCGGTAGGCGAGGGCGGCGAGGCGAGGGCGGTGACATGCTCAGCCCTGGAGGGCCGCCAGCGCCTCGTCCCTGGTCAGGTGGACCGGAATCGAGAGCTCGAGGCCGGTGATCTCCAGGACGCGACGGACCTGGTCATTCTGGCTGCAGATGACCAGCGAGCGGCCGTTTTCGCCGCTATCGAGGCGCTGCCAGGCCCGCACGATCAAGGCGATCCCGGTGGAGTCGATGAACTCGCATCCGGAGAGGTCGATCAGGAGCGAGCCCTCGCCGCTCTCCAGTGCCTGCGCCAGCGGACCCTCCAAGTCCGGCGCAGTACTGAGGTCGAGCTCGCCGCGGACGAAGATCGTCCGCACGCCGTGCTCGAGCTCTCCAACTTTCACCTCGAAGGGGGCTGGACTCACGGCTCGATGCTACCGCAGCAGGGCGCATCGGCCGCATGCTGTTTTGCCCCCCCACGGCAGGGGTAAGCACGTCCTAATGCGAGATACCCGGTTATGCTCGCGACTTCGATGAAGAGCCTCGACGTTCCTGGGGGCAGGCTGGAACCGTGAATACCTCAACCAACGATCGATCGGGGCTGCAAATGTCCCTTCCCGCCCGCGCTGAGAACGTGGCGGTGGTTCGGCACGCGCTGGCGGGCCTGGCCGAACGGTTGGGGATGGACGAGGCTTCCCTTGCCGATCTGAAGACGGTAGTCACCGAGGCCTGCATGAACGTCGTCGTCCACGCCTATGCCGGCAGCGAGCCCGGCCCGCTAGAGGTGGAGGCGGAGAGCGATCTGGAAGGGATGACGGTGGTGATCCGCGACCACGGCACCGGAATCCGCCCGCGGCCCGACATCGAGCGGCCGAGCCTGCGAATCGGCCTGACCCTGATCGCCGCCCTCTCCAGCAGCTTCGAGATCAAGGGCGGGGCCGACAAAGGCACCGAGATCCGCATGCACTTGCCGCTGCAGGCACGCGAGGAGGGCGCCTCCACGGGCTCGACCTTCAACGTCACCGCCGACGAGGCAACCCGAATCCGAGTCGGGCCGCCGGAGATCGTCGGCCCGGTTCTCAGCCGCGCGCTCTCGGCCCTGGCTGCTCGGCAGGAGATCAGCGTTGATCGCCTCTCCGACACGATGCTGCTCAGCGACGCGATCTCCGCCCGCGCCCCGCAGGGCTTCAGCGACGGCCACGTCTCACTCAGCATCCTCGAGCGGCCCGAAGGGATCGAGCTGAAGGTTGGGCCGATGACCAACGGCGGCGCCGCCCGCCTGCGCGAAAGCTTCGAGTTGCCCGAGGTCGGCGGCTCGCTCGAGAAGCTGACGGACGAGCTTCGAGTTGAGGATGGCGACGAAGGCGAGTACCTCGTCGTCGCCATCTCTTCCTTCTCCAAGAACTAGAGCTGCGAGGTAGAGGGTTCCGGTGGGGGTCTCCAGACACCGCTCGCCAATGGCTCGCGGTTGAGTGTCTGGAGACCCCCACCGGACCCCTCTCTGATCGCGCCCAGGCTGACGCTCAAGGACCCGATCTCTTTTCTCTGAAGCTGATTCACCTTGGGCCGTTCCGCAACACCGTGTCGGAGGAGGGGGCGGTGTATCCCCTCCAGACACTCAACCACGAGCCATAGCGAGTGGTGTCTGGAGGGGGTGCACCGCCCCCTCCCTACCGCAAGCCTGTTACTCGGCGTCGGAGGAAGAGGTTGCCGCGCTTTGCTCGGCTACCTCGGCCCGGATCCGCTCGAGGGTGCGGCGGAGGATTCGGGAGACGTGCATTTGTGAGTGGCCGATTCGCTCGGCTATCTGCGACTGGGTCAGGTCCTCGACGAAGCGCAGCTGCAGGACCAGGCGCTCGCGCTCGTCGAGGTGGGGGAGAGCTCCCTCTAGTGCCAGTTTGTCCTCGACCAGCTCGTAGCCGGCGTCTTCGTCGCCAACCCACTCCGAGGCCGGCGATTCTTCGGAGTCCTCGCCGCCGACCGGTCGGTCGAGCGAGAGCGGGCGGCGGTTGTGGTTGGCCTCGAGCACCTCGAGAACGTCGGTGGGGTCGACCTCGAGCCGCTCAGAGATCTCTCCGACGGAAGGGGAGCGCTGCAGTTGAACCGTCAGCTCCGAGATCGCTTTCTCGACTTCGGCCATGCGGTCGTGCAGGCCGCGCGGCACCCGCACCGTCCAGACGCGGTCGCGGAAGTGGCGCTTTAGCTCGCCGAGGATCGTCGGCGAGGCGAAGGCGGTGAAGGGGGCGCCGCGGTCGGGATCGAAGCGGTCGATCGCGTTGACGAGGCCGAGGCTTGCAACCTGGAGCAGGTCGTCGAAGGACTCGCTCGCGCCCCGGTAGCGGAGAGCCAGGTTTTTCGCGAACGGCAGGTAGCGGCGGACCAGCTCCTCGCGGATCGCCGGATCGCGGTCCTTGACGAAGCGCGCCCAGAGCACGCGCTCGTTAGCCAGGCCCTCGCCGGGGCCCGGAGTTACCTGCTCGGAGCTTTTACGCGTTTGGTCGCTGTTCACAGCATCGATCGATTACGCAGTGATACCTAACCCAACGTCGCTGCCCTGAGAGCGTCAGTCCGAAGCTGTGCAGCGCGGCAGGAGAACCCACCACGGGGGCAACGATAGCGATCAGCGACCGTGGCCTTCCGGCCGTGTCCGCGAGAACTGAACCAGCGCCGCGCGGTCGGTCCGCGAGCGGCGCTGGTTCAGCCTCGGGGTTCCTCAGGAGGCAGAGGGCTTGGCTTTGCCGGGGGTGGCGGCAGCCTTGCTCTCTGCCGAGCCTGGCGACTTGAAGTGGAGCATGACTACCTTGCACAACATGCTCTCCTCGTCGCCTTTTGCCAGGCGCTCGCTGGCTTCGGTCTGGATCTCGAGCAAACGTCCGAGCGTTGCTTCCAGGAGCTCAGATGCGTCTTTCCAGCCTTGCTTATCTACGACCATCGGCGTCCGGCTGAGATGACGGTCCCCCATCTCGTCGAACGTTTCCTTGTCGAGGGCCTCCTCGACGTCGTCGAAGGCGGATTTCAGCATCGCGCCTGACAGCCCAGGCCGAAGACTCTCGGGAAGGCTCGACCACTCGCTGTCGGTGAGGAACTGGCGACGGGTCGCACGGTAAAAATGCTCGGTGGCGCCGCGCCGCTGCTTGGTGTCAACGAGCTCGATGCAGTCGTATTTCTCCAGCACGCGGACGTGGTAGGCGACCAGGTTGAGACTCTGATCGAGCTGCTGGGCAAGCATGTTCGGGCTCGCCACCTTCTCATTCAGAATGATCAGGATCTGCACTCGCAGGGGGTGGGCGAAGGCTTTGGCGACGATCTGTTCGACGCCCTCTTTCTTGTTCTTGGTCTTCGGCAAGGCCTCTGTTCCTTAAGTGGGGGGGATTGCAGGGATAAGGCCGATAAGAAGACTTTACATCTTGTCAATCAAGAATTTCACAACGCTCCCGCTTTTTCCGATTATTGACGAGTTTTGCTAGTGGCGACTTGATTGCTGGAAAGATTTAAAGTATTTATTGATCAGTCGCTTTAGAGCGATGGCCGCGATACGGGCGGCACGGCAATCAAGGGAGAGAGGGGAGGTGTGATCGTGCGGATGAATATGGGACAGCGCGTTGTGCCTGCTGGGCTTAGTAAGGGCTCCTGATCATGGGGGGACGGCGGTCGCGAGTTGAGAAGCTGAAGGGATGACTGCTTGGAAGCTGCCTTTCATCGTCGCCGCGATCGCCGTCCCGATCGCTTTTGCTTTCGCGGCTGGGGGCCCAGCCGTGGGAGTCGCGGTGGGAGCGCTGGTCGCGGTAGCGATCGTCGTCTTCGCGGCGCGGCAGCGCCCGCTCGATGCGCTTGGCAGCCGCGAGGCCAACCTTCATGCACGGCGGGTCCTCGTCGTCGTCGGCGACCCGCTCGAGGAGCCGGCCGCCGTCGCCAAGGTCGCCGAGGCGATCGGCGACGAGGTGGGCACGACCGTGATGGTCCTGGCTCCGGCGCGGATTGGTTTCCTCGATCGCTGGGCCTCAGACGTCGAGGCGGCGCGCCGGGATGCCCAGCAGCGGTTGGTCTTGAGCGTCGCCGCCCTGGCCGCGGCGGGGATCGAGGCCGAGGCCCGGGTCGGCGACGAGGACGTGGTTCAGGCGGTCGAGGACCGGCTCGGCAGCTTTCCCGCCTCGGAGGTGATCCTGGTCAGCGCCGGGGGCGAGGAGGACAAAGCCGCGTCCGCGGCGGCTGCTGAGCTGCGGACGCGACTGCGGGTGGGCTTCCGCTGGGTAATTACCGGTCGACCAGCTCGCTGAACCGCAGCGCCGCCCGAGCAGGGGAGACGAAGTCCGTCCCCTTATGTAGGAGCCCGACGGCGGCAAGATCCCGCACCGCTCTCTCCACCGCGTCCTGCTCGGCGAAGCTGCCCCCGTTCCCGCCGAGCTCGCGCAGCAGCTCCTCAAACGTCAACTGCGTCGGGTAAAGATCGAGCAGCTGCCGCAATACCGCCGACTCGACCCCCTCGTCTTCGGCCCACGTCGTCCGACCCTCGTTGGCTTCGTGCATGTGCCCCTCCCGTGGCTAAGTGAAGGCGTCCTCGGGGTTCTCCCCGGCGCCACCCTCGTCTATTTCCCCCAACCCGAGGACCTGTCTAGCCCAGTTTGCATCCACCGCGCTGCGATAGAAGTGCTGCACCGAGCCACGTGCAGGCTTCGTCCTCACCAGAGTTATGACAGCGCCCTCGGCCAGAACCCGAACGTGGTAGCTGACCTTGCTCAGCGGCTCTCCCAGCGCGTCGGAGAGTTGCCGTGGGCTGATCTCCTCGGCCGTCGCCATCTCCCGCAGGATCCGCCGCCGCAGCGGGTGGCGGAGAGCGACGAGGAGGTCTTGATCGTTCGAGCGGTCCCTTGGCGCCATGTCCGCAAGGATAGAAAAGACAGGAGACGTTTTGTCTGTAGGCGTATCGTCTGCGAAAGAGATCTTGCGCCCGGGCTTCAGCCGTCCTGCCGAATGCCGCCCATTTCAGTGAAGACGGCGGTGGTGCCGCCGTTTTCGCGCTTCTCGTCGGCGATCACGTGGGAGACCGCGTTGATCAGCGCCAGGTGGGTGAAGGCCTGCGGGTAGTTCCCCAGGTGCTGGCCGGATTCGGCGTCGAGCTCCTCGGCGAAGAGGTCGAGCCAGCCGGCCGCCTCGAGCAGCCGTTCGCAGAGATCCCGCGCCCGGCGGGACTCGCCGATCTCCGAGAGCGCCGAGACCAGCCAGAAGGAGCAGATCAGGAAGGTGCCCTCCTCACCCTGGAGCCCGTCGTCGGTCTCTTCGACCTTGTAGCGGCAGACGAGGCCGTTCTGGGTCAACCCCGCGGAGATCGCGTTGACGGTGTCGCGGACCCGCGGATCGTCGTGGGGCAGGAAGCGGAAGAGCGGGATCAGCAGCAACGAGGCGTCGAGGGCGTCGGTCTCGTAGTGCTGGCGAAAGACGCCGTCGCGGACCCCGCGCTCGAGGATCTCGGCTTTGAACTCCGCCGCCTTGGCCTCCCACTCCGCGGCGACCCCGTCGAAGCCCAAGGTCTGGGCGAGGCGGGCACCGCGGTCGACCGCCACCCAAATCATCAGCTTCGAGGAGACGTAGTGCTGCGGCTCCCCTCGCGACTCCCAGATGCCCTGGTCGGGTTCGGGCCAGGCGGCGATCGCCGCTTCCACCTGGTAGCGGATCAGTTCGCGGTCGGTTTGGGTTCCCCTGCCACGGAGGGCTTTCTCGTGGATGTAGAGGGAGTCGAGCAGCGCTCCCCAGACGTCGTTCTGACGCTGGTTGAAGGCGCCGTTGCCGATCCGCACCGGCTTCGCCCCGCCGTAGCCGTCGAGGTGGTTGAGCGTCTGCTCGGAGAGATCGCGCTCGTGGCCGATCCCGTACATGATCTGGAGGTCAGGCTGGTTCTTGCAGACCTGGACGATGAAGCGCATGAAGTCGCGCGCCTCCTGGTCAAAGCCGAGCGTGTGCAGGGCCCAGAGGCTGAAGGTCGAGTCGCGAATCCAGCTGAAGCGGTAGTCCCAGTTGCGTTCGCCACCCGGCGTCTCCGGCAGCGAGGTGGTGGGGGCGGCGACGATCGCCCCCGTTGGGGTGTAGGTGAGGCCCTTGAGAACAAGGGCCGAGCGCTGCAGGTGGATCCGCCAGGGGTGGTCGGGGAAGTCGCCGGCGCGCAACCATTCGCGCCAGAACTCTTCGGTCGAGTCGATCCGCTCCAGCGCCTCGGGGGCGCTGCGGGGGCCGCCGAGGTCGCCGTTGCCCCAGGTCAGGGCGCAGAAGGCGGTTTCGTTTTCGCGCAGCGTCACCTTGCCGCGGGCGGCTCCCTCCTCCAACTCGAGCTGCATGTCGCTGGTCAGCAGCAGCTCGGTCCCGTCGGCGGCGGTGGCTACCGCTTCCCCTAACTCACCGCCACTCCATCGCGCCTCGTCGAGGCCGTACTCGAAGCGCGGCAGGCACTCCATCTCCATCTCGACCTCGCCGTCGATGCAGGTGATCGTCCGCAGCAGTGAGCGGTCGGACTCGTGCGCGGTCTCCGGGCGGCCCTGGCGCTGGACCTCGTTGCCGCCGGTCGGCGCCCAGTCGACGATCGTCAGCGCGTCCTTGACCACGACCCAGCCGGTGTCGGTCACCCAGGTCGTCTCGATCACCAGGGTCCCGGGCGCGTAGCGACGGCTGATCGGCACGATCACGCCGCGCGGGCGCAGGAGCATGTGGCCGGCGCCGCGGTCGAGCAGAGCGGCGAAGGCGCTGGGGGAGTCGAAGCGGGGAAAGCAGAGCCACTCGACGTTGCCGCCGAAGGAGACGAGGGCGGCGGTGTGGCAGTCGGAGAGGAAGCCGTAGCTCCCGATCGGGGGAAAACGGTGGTTCTGAGAGCTCACGGGCGTTGCCAAGCTAGCAGCGGGCTACGCTGAAACCGATGAATTTGATGTTCGCCCATGTGGAGGCGGCTTTCGCCCCGCTGGAGCTGTTGCCGCTGTTGCTGGCGGCCGGCCTCTACGCGAAGCGGTCGCTAACTCTGACCCGAAAGGGGCGCCCGGTGCCACTTTGGCGCCAGCTCTCCTTCGCCGTCGGGCTGCTGTTCATAGTCATCGCCCTCGTCTCCCCGGTCTCACACATCGCCGAGGAGCTGGTGATCGCGCACATGGTCGAGCACCTGATGCTGGGCGATATCGCGCCGCTCTTCCTCGTCCTCGGGCTGACTGGGCCGATGCTGCAGCCGATCCTCGCGATTCGCTTCTTCGATCGCTTGCGAGTCCTCGCCCACCCGCTCGTCGCCTTTCCCCTTTGGGCGCTCAACTTCTACTTCTGGCACATCCCCGCGCTCTACGACGCCGCCTACGGGGGCGCCCCCGTGCACGCCCTGGAGCACATGAGCTTCATCTTCCTCGGCTGCCTGGTCTGGATGCCGATCTTCGGGCCGCTGCTGAAGCCGAGCTGGTTCACGGCGGGGTGGAAAGTCGGCTACGTGATCGCCGTGCGCTTTGCCGGCGCGATCCTCGGCAACATCCTGATGTGGTCGGGGACCGTGCTCTACCCCGCCTACGCGGAGGGCGAGCGCTACTGGGGCATCTCGCCGCTCGCCGACCAGAGCACCGCCGGCGTGGTGATGATGATCGAGGGCACCTTCCTCGGGCTCGGCCTCCTGGCCTGGGTCTTTTTCGAGGTGGCGCGCGAAGGGACCGAGAAGCAGCGGCTGCTCGACCTGGCGCTGGAACGAGGCGTCGAGCTCGATGAGGCGCGGGCGCAGCGGGCGGTCGCGGCCGGACAGGGCGAGCGCCTGGAACGGCAGCTGATCGGGGCCGGGGATGACTGAGAGGGCAAACCCCGATCGTCGCCTGCTGGCGGCACTCGTCTTCGTCGTCGGCGCCTCCAGCCTCGGCGTCGAGATCGCCGCCGCGCGCTTGCTGGCGCCCTATTTCGGCTCCTCGACGATCGTCTGGGCGAACACGATTGGGGTCGTCCTCGTCGCCCTCTCGATCGGCTACTGGTTCGGCGGCCGCTACGCCGACCGGCACCCGCACCTGCGCGGCCTCTGCTTCGTGGTCCTTGCCGCTTCGGCCCTGGTCGCAATGATTCCATTCGCGGCTCGGCCCTTCCTCAGCTTCTCGGTGGACGCTTTCGAGACGGTCTCGGTCGGCGGCTTTGCGGGCTCGCTGTTCGGGGTGCTGGTGCTGGTTGCGGTGCCGGTGACCCTCCTCGGCGCCGCCGGGCCTTGGGCGGTGCGGCTGGCGGTGGGGGAGATGGACAAGTCCGGAGAAGTGGTTGGCCGCCTCTACGCGATCTCGACCGCCGGATCGCTGACGGGGACGATGCTTTCGGCCCTGCTCCTGATCCCGCTACTGGGCACCCAGCGGACCTTCTTCGTCTTCGCCTTCGCCCTGGCCTTGGTCGCGGCGGTGGGGATCGGCGCCCGGGCGCTCGTCGTTCCGGTCGTGTTGCTGGCCCTACTGGCGGTCCCGGTGGGGACGATCAAGGGGGACGCGGAGGGACGGGTCCTCTACGAGGCGGAGACCACCCACCAGTACGCGCGGGTGATCGAGCGCGACAATGGCACCCGCGTCCTCGAGCTCAACGAGGGCCAGGCGGTTCACTCGATGTACGTGCCCGGCAGCTACCTCACCGGCGACTACTGGGACGGCCACTTGGTGCTGGCAGCCGCGGCTCGGCGCCAGCCCCCGCGCCGGGTCGCGATCCTCGGCAACGCCGGCGGCACCGTCGCCCGCTCCTTCGGCCACTTCTTCCCGGCGACGGCGGTCGACGCGGTCGAGATCGACCCCGAGCTGACCGAGCTGGGCCGCCGTTACCTCGATCTCCGTAACCCGCGGATGCAGACCTTCGCCGAGGACGCGCGGCCGTGGCTGGAGCGCGAGGAGGGCGGCTACGACGTAATCATGGTCGACGCTTACCGCCAGCCCTACATCCCCTTCTATCTCGCCACCCGCGAGTTTTTCGAGCTGGTGCGCGAGCGGCTGGCGCCCGGCGGCCTGGTGATCGTCAACGTCGGTCACCCGGAGGGCGGCCAGGAGCTGGAGCGGGTGCTCGGGCGGACGATGGCGGCGGCCTTCCCGCGAGTCCTGCGCTATCCGATCGAGGAGACCAACACGCTGCTGGTGGCCGGCGAGGGAGAGTTCTCTGGGGCGCGGCTGAAAGCGAACCTGGAGGCGCTGCCCCGCCCGCTGTGGCCACAGGGCCGGCGCGCCGCGGCGGCGCTGAAGCCCCGTCTGCCGGGGGGAGATGTGTGGACCGACGACCACGCCCCGGTCGAGTGGTTGATCGATGAGTCCCTGCTGGAATACGCGAATGAATGATCTCGACGAGCGGCTGCGAGCCTGGTTAGTGACGGGACCGGTGGGCCGCGGCGTGGCCTTTGCGATCGACTTCGGGGTGGCCTTGCGAACGATGCTGGCCCAACGTCGCTAGGGTCAGGCACCCATGGAGACCACGCGTAAAGAGCTGCCCGATTCCCGGGTCGAAGTCGAGGCTGAGGTTCCCGCCGCCGACGTCGACAAAGCCACTTCCCGCGCCGCCCGAGCGATGGCGAAGGAGATGCGGATGCCCGGCTTCCGTGCCGGCAAGGCGCCGCCCTCGCTGGTGATCCAGCGGCTCGGTTTCGGTCCTGTCCTGCAGGAGGCGATCCGTGAGGCGCTGCCGGAGTGGTACGAACGGGCATTGCTGGCGGCAGGCGTGAGTCCGATCGGTGACCCCACCATTGACATGGTCGAGGCCCCCGAGGACGAAGGGGAGCCGCTCAAGTTCAAATTCGAGGTCGGCGTCCGTCCGGCGGCGAAGCTCGGCACCTACAAAGGTCTCGAGGTCGGCAAAGAGGAGCAAGAGGTTCCCGACGAAATCGTCGACACCGAGGTCGAGCGCGTCCGCGAGGGCTTCGCGCGGCTCGAGCAGGTCGACCGCGAGGCCGCCGCGGGCGACTCGCTGCTGATCGACTTCGAGGGCTTCGTCGACGGGTCTCCCTTCCAGGGCGGCGCCGCCGAGGATCACCTACTCGCCCTCGGCTCGGGACAGTTCATCCCCGGCTTCGAGGACCAGCTGGTCGGCGCCAAAGCCGGCGAAGAGCGCGACGTTGCGGTGACCTTCCCCGAGGACTACGAGCAGGCCGAGCACCTGGCTGGGAAAGACGCGGTCTTCAAAGTCAAGATCAAAGAGGTACGGGAGAAAATCCTTCCCGAGCTCGATGACGACTTCGCCTCTGATGCCTCCGAGTTCGACACGCTCGAGGAGCTGCGCGCCGACATCCGCGAGAAAGTCGGCACCGCTCTCGGCAGTCGCGCCGAAGAAGATTTCAGGATCGCGGCGATCGACGCCGCCGTCGAAGCGGCTGACGTCGACGTGTCGGAGGCGTTGGCGACGGCGCGGGCGACCGAACGCTGGGAGCGGATGGAACGCCAGCTCGCGCAGCGGGGGATGGACCCCAACGCCTTCCTGCAGATGCAGGGCAAAACGCGTGAGGAGCTGATCGAGGAGACCAAGCCCGACGCGGAGAAAGAGCTGAAGCGGGAAGCGGTGGTGATGGCGATCGCCGAGGCCGAGGGCCTCGAGGTCACCGACGAGGAGATGGTGGAGGCCCTTGCCCACAGCGCCGAGCACGAACGGACGACCCCGGAGAAGCTGCTCGAGCGGCTGCGCGAGAGCGGTCGCGACGCCCTCGTACGCGAAGACCTGCGGCGGGAAAAAGCAGTCGAGCTGGTCGCCGAGGCGGCCAAACCGATTCCCAAAGCGGAGGCGGACAAGCGCCGCGGGAAGGCCGAGGCTCGGGAGAAACTCTTGACGCCCGAGCAGGGGCAGGGGAAACCCAGTGACCTCTGGACCCCGGGCAGCGACTAGCGGGTTGGGACGGAAGTTGGCTTCTATAGAGTGGGCGCCATGAGTCCTTTGGTGCCCATGGTGGTGGAGCAGACGGCGCGCGGCGAGCGTGCCTTCGACATCTACTCGCGTCTGCTCGGTGAGCGGATCATCTTCCTCGGCACGCCGGTCACGGATGACATCGCCAACCTGATCGTCGCCCAGCTGCTGCACCTGGAGTCCGAGGATCCCGACAAGGACGTCAGCCTCTACGTCAACTCGCCCGGCGGCTCGGTCTATGCCGGGCTGGCGATCTACGACACGATGCAGTTCATCAAGCCCGACGTGCAGACGATTTGCGTCGGCGTCGCGATGAGCATGGGAGCGCTGCTGCTCTCCGGCGGGGCGGCGGGCAAGCGGATGGCGCTGCCGAACTCGAAGATCCTGATTCACCAGGTCTCGGCCGGGTTCCAGGGCCAGGCCACCGACATCGAGATCCACGCCAAAGAGATCATCGAGGTCCGCCGTCGCCTCGACGAGATCATCGCCCATCACACCGGTCAATCGTTCGAGAAAGTCACCAAAGACACCGAACGGGATTACTTCATGAGCGCGGAGGAGGCGAAGGAGTACAACATCGTCGACCGCGTGATCGAACACCACTGAAGCGCGCCGCCGCCCTGCTGCTTGCCGCGCTCGGGGCATTCTCCTCATCGGCTTCAGCCCAGAGCGACAGCCGCAACGGCGGCGTCTCCTACTTCGGCCACGTCTTCCCGGTCGCGGACACTCATGGTGCGCGCGGGGCTGTCGGCGAATACCACGCGCCGCGCAACGGCGGGCGAATCCACGAAGGATTCGACATCACCGCTGCCTGCGGCGCGAAGCTGGTCGCGGTTCGCAACGGCAGGGTCCTGCGACGGGGCTTCGACCCGGTCCTCTACGGCAACTACCTGCTGATCCACGGGGAAGGGGAGAGGCGCAGCTACTTCTATTCGCACCTGTTGCGGCCAGCTGCTGTGCGCCGCGGACAGCTGGTCCTAGAGCGGGAGGACGTCGGGCGGGTGGGTGAAACCGGCAATGCCGCCGGTACCGGTTGTCACCTCCACTTCGAGATCCACGACCGCGGCGTCCCGATCAATCCCGAACCGGCCCTGCGGCGCTGGGACCGCTACAGCTAGCTACAGCCCGCTACAGCTCGCGTTCGAACCAGAGGTCGGCTTTCGGGTTCTCGTTGTAGGCGGGGACCTCGCGGTAGCCGGCCGAGCGGTAGAGGGCGACGGCGGGGGTGAGGTAAGCGGAGGTGTCGAGGCGAACCGCGCGGCAGCCGTGCTCGAGGGCGATCTCGTCGAGGCGGGCGAGGATGCGGCGGCCGAGCCCGGTGCCGCGGAAGGTCGGGACGACGTACATGCTCTTCACCTCGGCGATCTCGGTATCGAGGTGGCGGACGCCGCCGAGGCCGGCGGGTACTCCGTCGACCAGGGCGAGAAGGAGGACCCCGTTCGGCGGCACCAGGTCGGCGGGCGGGCCGGCGGCGATCTCGGTCTCGAGGTCGATCCCGGCCCCCTCGCGGTCGTAGACCAGCGGTCCGTCGGCCTCGCGGACGAAGTCGGCGTAGAGCTCTCTGACCTGCGGATCGTCGCGGTTGATCGGCTCGAAAGAGAAAGTCACGGAAACGACGCTAACGGGTCGCAAAATTTCTTCGTTCTGCGCCCCCCAAGTGCGGAATCACCTGGCACAATCTGATTTGTGAACAGGAAGGAATTGTCTGAAGTCGTCACCGAATGCGCGGCAATCACCCATCAGGCGGTGGCGCGAACCGAAGCGGCGCGTGCGGGTGTGGAGGTGGCGCGGGAAGGCATTGAAGCCGCGAGGCGGCGCCAGGAAGAGGCCGTGGCACGCCAGGAGGCAGCAACTACGCGGATAGAAGAGGCGGACGCTCGCTGGAGAGCGCAGACCGAGGAATACCGGGAGTGGAACAAGCGGCAGGAGAAGGCGCTTCAGGAGCTGATTCGCCGAACGGATGAAGTCGTCGCCGAGCTGAGGGACGGGCGGGACGAACGGCGGGCGATGTTGGAGGCCCTCTTCAAGGTGATGGACCGACTGCCGCCACCGCCTCCCAATCTGCGCTCGGCCTAGACCTCGCTCAGACCCGCAGCTCGTAGCTGAGCCACTCCGAGCGCTCGGCGCCGGTGGTGTCGTAGAGACGCTGGGCGGTGTGGTTGTCGGGAGCGGTGGACCACTCGATCGAGGGGGCGCCGCGCTCGCGGGCGACTTCGACGGTCGCCTCGATCAAGGCCCGGCCAACGCCCCGGCCGCGGGCTGCCTCGTCGACGTAGAGGTCGTTCATCAGCACGGTCTCGATTGCCCGGGTCGAGCTGAAGTGCCAGTAGAGGCAGGCGTAGCCAAGCAGCCGCCCCTCGTCGCGAGCCCCGAGCAGCAAGCCGTCTTCGCTCGGCGCCAGGAAGCGCCGGAAGAAGCCGCGGTTGCGCGCCTCGTCGATCTCCTCCACTTCGTAGAAGCGCTGGTAGGCGGCGATCAGCGGCAGCAGCTGCTCGAACTCCTCGGCGGTGATCGGCGTGATCTCGACTGGGCTGGCCACGAATTCACCGTAGCGCGATCACGCAAGCGAACAGTCACGAGCAGGGACAACCGCCCGGGCGACGTAAACGGACTTCACGAACCGGTGCGGGTCCCTGTCTAAGCTTGGGACGCCGCCGGAGGCAAGAGATCGTCCCGTTAGGAGGGGATTCCGCTGGCACGTCCTTCAGACTCGAACGAGCAGCTCCTCTGCAGCTTCTGCGGCAAGTCGCAGCGCCAGGTGAAAAAGCTGATCGCCGGCCCCGGCGTCTACATCTGCGACGAGTGCATCGACCTCTGTAACGAGATCATCGACGAGGAGCTGACGGCGCCGCCGGCCTTCGAACTCGAGAACCTGCCGAAACCGCAGGAGATCTACGACGTCTTACACGAGTACGTGGTCGGCCAGGAGGCCGCCAAGCGCTCCCTCTCCGTCGCCGTCTACAACCACTACAAGCGGGTCCAGATCGCCCAGTCCGACGAGACCGACGTCGAGCTGCAGAAGTCGAACATCATGATGCTGGGCCCGACCGGGTGCGGCAAGACGCTGCTGGCGCAGACCCTGGCGCGGATCCTCAACGTCCCCTTCGCGATCGCCGACGCGACCGCGCTGACCGAGGCCGGCTATGTCGGCGAGGACGTCGAGAACATCCTCCTGAAGCTGATCCAGGCCGCCGACTTCGACGTCAAGAAGGCCGAAACGGGAATCATCTACATCGACGAGATCGACAAGATTGCGCGCAAAGCCGACAACCCGTCGATCACCCGCGACGTCTCCGGCGAAGGCGTCCAGCAAGCGCTGCTGAAGATCCTCGAGGGGACTACCGCCTCGGTGCCGCCGCAGGGTGGGCGCAAGCACCCCCACCAGGAGTTCCTCACGATCGACACCACCAACATCCTCTTCGTCTGCGGTGGCTCCTTCGCCGAGCTCGACAAGATCATCGAGCGTCGCCTCGGTGATCGCGGCGTCGGCTTCGGCGCGGCGATCTCCTCGCGTGAGAAGAAGGACGCCGGCGAGTGGTTCGAGCAGGTACTGCCCGAGGACTTGATCGAATATGGCCTGATCCCCGAGTTCATCGGCCGCCTGCCGGTGATCACCGCGATCCATCAGCTCAGCCGCGATGACCTGACCACGATCCTGACCGAGCCCAAGCACGCGCTTACCCGCCAGTTTCAGCGCTTCTTCGAGTTCGACGACATCGAGCTGGTCTTCTCTGAGGACAGCCTCGAGGCGATCGCTAACAAGGCGCTCGAGCGCGAGACCGGTGCCCGCGGTCTGCGCTCGATCCTCGAGGAGACGCTGCTCGACGTCCAGTTCGAGCTGCCTTCGCGCCGCGACGTCACCAAGTGCGTCGTTACGAAGGAGACGATCACTGAGGGGCGCCGGCCGACTTTGGTTACTGAGGCGGTGCAGCAGGACATTGGGCCTGTCGAGGAGGGGCTTGCTGAGGAATCTGCGTAGCTCTAGCGGTGGCGGAGGGCGACCAGACCCTCTCTCGACACGCGGTCCCGGGACCCCCAGGGGCGAAGGCGGCATTAAATTTTCAGTGGGTCAGGGACGTACGGTGCATGGTTTGAGGAAGGATCCGTTTAGGACGGTGCCGTCTTTGAAGCTGAACTTGCCACGGGCTTGGAGCCTTCCGTCTTCGCAGCGGGCGTTTAGGTAGCTGAGGCTCTTGCCTTGGTGTTTCCAGGTGTGGCCTACCTCGAGCTCGGCTGAGACCGGGATTCCGGAGCCTCCTGCGATTTTCGGGATCGCCGCATTGACTTCGTAGCCGTAGGGGCCGTTCCGGATTCGTTTGATCTTGACTGGGATCACGATCGCGGCGGGGACCGGAACCTGGATGTAGGCGTGGACGTAGATGATCCACTTGTTGGCGCTGTTGGGCCCGTTGAACAAGGTCAGCGGGGAGCTGACGTCGATGTTCCGCTGTTCGGGGAAGGCGACGATCGCGTCTCCCGTGCCGGTGCCGATGATCGATCCGGGGCAGAGCTTTCGAGCCATCGAGACGTTGACCGACTGAAGCTGCGAGGAGCGACAGACCGGTAATCCTTCCGTCTCGATTTCGCCTTCCCCGTCGACCTCGAGCTTCATGGTGTCGAGTACGGGCGGGAGGGCGCCGGAGACGGTGCCGAGCTTGCCGTGGATCTTTAGCCGTATCGGCGCGTTCTGGAACTTCGGAAGCTTCGAGGGAATCACGTGTCCGTCGCCGCTGACGACGATGTCTCCAGCCTGCATCCGGATCGCACCGGCGCCCGCCGCCAAGACCGCGAGGAGTACCGCCACCAGTGCGACGATCAATCCCAGCCGCGCCCCCGGCTTCAGCTGAAACCACCCAAGTCGACCCATCTCCCCGCCCTTCGATAGTAAGTTGTGAATCGTTCAGCTCAAACCATTCCAACCGTAAGCTAGGCTGCGCGCGGTGTCAAGCGCACGCCTAACCGATACGTCGTTTGCCGTGCTGGGACTGCTGGAGGCTGCGGGGGACGAGGCGACGCCGTATGACCTCAAACAGGTGGCCAAGCTGAGCATCTTCAACTTCTGGTCGGTACCCCACACGCAGATATACATGGAGTGCGAGCGGATGGCGGAGGCCGGCCTGCTGAGCGAGCGGCGCGAGACGGGTGGGCGTCGGCGCCGCTTCTACAAGCTCACGGCTTCGGGCCGCAAGGAGCTCGACCGCTGGCGCGACGAGCCGACCGAAGAGCTCTACGAGCTGCGGGACATCGGCGCTCTGAAGCTGTTCTTCGGCAGCGAGCCAGGTCCCCTGGCGGTCGCCCAGCTACGCGCCCACAAGCGGAAACTGGTCGAGTTGGAAGAGATGGTGAAGAGCGGCGAGATCCCGGATGGAATGCGCCTCGCGGCTGAATGGGGAGTCAGCGCGGAGCGCACCGCGATTCGCTTCTGGACGCGCTTGCTCCCAGAGAGCGATTAGCCACGGCGCCTGTTTGGGCAAGGCGAGCAAACTCGCCACTAGACTCGGCGCTCTGATGGGTGCCGACCGCAAGCGACTCGAGGACACCACCCGCTACGACCCCACCGAGGTCGAGGGGCGGATCTTTGCGGAGTGGATCGAGGGGGGGTACTTCCACCCTGCAGCCGAGGGGACCTCGGAGGAGAATTTCTCGGTGGCTGTTCCGCCCCCGAACGTGACCGGGGTGCTGCACATGGGACATGCCTTGAACGGGTCGATGCAGGACGCGCTGGTGCGGATGAACCGGATGCGGGGGAAACGCAGCCTTTGGACCCTCGGCACCGACCACGCCGGCATCGCCACCCAGGCGGTGGTCGAGAAAGAGCTGCGCAAGGAGGGAACGACGCGCCAGGAGCTCGGCCGCGAGGCCTTCGTCGAGCGGGTCTGGGAGTGGAAAGCCGAATATGGCTCGCGGATCGTCGAGCAGTACAAGCGGCTCGGCGCCTCCTGCGACTACGAGCGGGAGCGTTTCACCCTCGACGAGGGCTACGTGCGCGCCGTCTACCGCGTCTTCAAGCAGCTCTTCGACAAGGGCTACATTTACCGCGATAACTACATGGTCAACTGGGACCCGGGCTCGCATTCGGCGATCTCTGACCTCGAGGTCGAGAACCGCGAGGTCGAGGATGTCCTCTTCTCGATCGACTACCCAGTCGAGGACTCCGACCAGGTTTTGACCGTCGCCACCGTGCGGCCGGAGACGATGCTGGCCGACACCGCCGTCGCCGTTAACCCCGACGACGAGCGCTACCGCGACCTCGTCGGCAAGTACTGCGTGCTGCCGCTGGTCGGCCGGCGGTTGCCGATCATCGCCGACGAGCACGTCGACCCCGAGTTCGGGACCGGGGCGCTCAAGATCACCCCCGGGCACGACCCCAATGACTTCGAGATCGGCCGCAAGCACGGCCTCGAGGAGATCGGCGTGATCGGTCCCGACGGGCGGATGACCGCTGAGGCCGGGAAGTTCGCGGGGATGACCGCGGCCGAGGCGCAGGAGGCGGTCGCCGCCGCTCTGCGCGGCGAGGGGCGGATCCGCGCCGAGGAGCCCTACGTTCACTCGGTTCCCTTCTCGCACCGCTCCGGGGAGCGGATCGAGCCGCTGATCTCGCTGCAGTGGTTCTGCCGCATGGACGAGCTGGCACAGCCGGCGATCGAAGTGGTCGAACGCGACGAGGTGCGGATCACGCCGGCGCAGTGGAAGCGGGTCTACCTCGAATGGATGCGCGAGATCCGCCCCTGGTGCATCTCGCGCCAGCTCTGGTGGGGGCACCGGATCCCGGTCTGGTACTGCGATGCCTGCGCGGAAACGATCGTCGCCGAGGAGACGCCCGAGCGCTGCGGCGCCTGTGGTGGCGAACTGCGCCAGGAGGAGGACGTCCTCGACACCTGGTTCAGCTCGGCGATCTGGCCCTTTGCGACCCTCGGCTGGCCCGATGACACGCCGGAGCTGCGCGCCTTCTACCCGACCAGTTTCCTGACCACGGCGCGGGAGATCCTCTTCCTCTGGGTGGCGCGGATGATCATGACCGGGCTCGAGTTCCCCGGCGCCATTCCCTTCCGCGACGTCTACGTCCACTCGGTGATCCAGGCCCGCGACGGGCGGCGGATGTCGAAGAGCCTCGGCACCGGGATCGACCCGCTGGAGGAAATCGACGTCCACGGTGCCGACGCGCTGCGCTTTGGCCTGTTGGCGATGTCCTCGACCCAGGACGTGCGCTTCTCCGACGCCAAGGTTCAGCAGGGGCGCGACCTCGCCAACAAGCTCTGGAACGCCAGCCGGCTGATCCTCCTCAACACCGCCGAGGTGGAGGCGACGCCGCGGCCGACCTGCGTCGAGGACCGCTGGCTGCTCTCGCGACTGGAGCGGACGATCGCTTCGGTCACCGAGAAGCTCGAGACCTACGACTTCGCCCACGCGGTCGGGGAGGCCTACTCGTTCTTCTGGCGCGACCTCTGCGACTGGTACCTGGAGATCGTCAAGCCGCGTCTCTACGACGGTGAGGAAGAGGTCTCGGCGACGCTGCTCTACGCGCTGGAACGGGTGCTGGGGCTGCTGCACCCGACGATGCCTTTCGTCACCGAGGAGATCTGGAGCTTCCACCCGGCACGGCAGGGTCACCTCGTGGTCCACGCTTTCCCGGTGGCGGATGAGTCGTTGTTCGACGCCGCCGCCGAGGAAGACGTCGAGAGCGGGATCGAGCTGACCCAGCGCCTGCGGGCCTGGCGCGACCTCGCCGGCGTCGCGGCCGGCGCGAGCCTTGCCGCGGTGGTCGACGGGGTCGAGCCACCGGCCTTCGTCGCCCGCCTCGCCCGCTTCGAGTTCGACGGGGCGGGGGCCGAGGCTGTCGCCTCGATCGGGCCGGTGCGCGTCCTCGATTCCGCCGAGCTCGACGCCGAGGCTGTCGCTGCGCGGCTGCAGAAGCGACGCCAGGAGCTGCAGGCCGAGGTCGAGCGGGGCGAGCGGAAACTGGGCAACCAGGGATTCGTCGCCAAGGCTCCGGCCGAGGTGGTCGAGGAGGAGCGCGGCAAGCTCGAGCGCTACCGGGCCGAACTGGCCGAGCTGAGCTGATCGACGCCGACGCCTACCTCGACTCGCTGGAGCCGGTCGGCTGGCGACTCGGCCTCGAGCGGATGCGGAAGCTGACCACCGCCTTGGGTCTGCCGCAGCACCGCTTCGCTTCGATCCTCGTCGTCGGCACCAACGGCAAGTCCTCGGTCACTCGGATGACCGCGGCGCTGCTGGGGGCGCACGGCTTGCGGACCGGCGCCAGCGTCTCTCCTCACACCGAGAGCTGGTCGCAGCGGACCTTGGTCGACGGGGACGAGATCGGCGCTGAGGCCTGGGCGCAGGCGGTCGACCAGGTCGCTCGCGCCGCCGAGGGAGTCAACCGCAGTCTCGAGGAGGGCGACGCGGTCACCCAGTTCGAGGCGGCAACCGCGGCGAGCTTCGTCGCGCTCGCCAACGCCAGGGTCGAGGTTGCGGTGATCGAGGCCGGGCTCGGCGGGCGACTGGACGCAACCAACACGCTGCCCTCCAAGGTCACCGTCCTCACCTCGATCGGTCTCGACCACACCGAGTGGCTGGGGGAGAGCGAGGTCGAGATCGCGGCCGAGAAGCTGGCGGTGCTGCGAGACCAGACGACGCTGGTGATGGGGGAGGTCTCCGCGGAGGTCGAGGCGCTGGCCGAGCAGACGGCGCGGGAGCGGGGGGCAAGGCTCGTGCCCGCCCCTGCGGATCCTGGAGCTGACATCCAGCTTCGCGCCGCGGGCGAGTTCCAGCGCCGCAACTTCGCGATCGCTTGCGCCGCAACCGAGGCCTTCCTCGGGCGCCTCGAGCGCGGCTCGGTGGCGCAGGTGGCGGCGGCCCTGGTGATTCCCGGCCGGCTCGAGAAGATCGCCGCCAGTCCGACCGTCTTCGTCGACGCGGCTCACAATCCCGACGGCGCCGCCGCCCTGGCGCGGTCGCTGGCGGAGGTCGCCGATGGACGGCGGCTGATCGCCTGCCTCGCGGTTCTCGCCGACAAGGACGCCGAGGGGATGGTCGCGGCGCTGGCGCTGGCGCCGGCGCTCGACCGAGTCGTCTGCACCGAGCTGCCGCCGGCGGCGCTGGCGGGTCACGGCCGTCCCGGCGCCCGCTCGCGCCCGGCCCGGGAGCTGGCGGCGATCTGCGAAGGGCTTGGCCTGGCGGCGGAGGCCCGGCCGGACTTCGGATCAGCGCTGCAGCGGGGGCGAGAATTAGCCGCCGTCGAGCCCGAGAGCCTGCTGCTCGTCACCGGCTCCCACTACGCAATCGCCCCCGCCCGTTCCCTCTTCGTCGACGGGCCTTAAATGCGCCTATATGGAGGGAAATAGGCCCACCAACCGCTCTATGCGAGGATTCCGCCATGGATCGCCCTCGTAGCGCCGGCGCGGAACTGCTCTCGATGATGGGCCTCGTCGCTGCTGTCGTCGCGATCGTGATCCTCGTCTTCTTCGGCGTCGGCTACCTGTTCGGAAGACTGTTCCTCTGAGAACAGGGTTACCGTCGGCCGCGGCGAAGTAGACTGCCGCCCCCGTACGGAGCCCCCCCGTTCACGACCCCTCCTTTTTCTTACTTTTCCTTACTTATGCCCCTAGCGATCTTCGGCATCACCAACGACAGCCTCAACCTCGTGGCGACGCTGTTCCTGCTGATGCTGGTCGTCCTCTGGCTGGCGCTGATCGTCTACACCTACCTCGACGCGCGCCGCCGCATCTCCGACCCCTTCCTGGTCGCCTGCGCCACCGTCGCCTCCTTCTTTCCCTTCATCGGCTCCGCCGTTTACACGATCGTGCGGCCGCCGGAGTACCTGGAGGACGCGCACGAGCGCGAGCTGGAGATCAAAGCGGCCGAGCTGCGGGTGCGGCAGCTGCGCGAGCAGACCTGCCCCAACTGCGATTACTCGGTCGAGAAGAACTACTTGCGCTGCCCCAACTGCCAGCGTCGCCTCAAGGACCCGTGCCCGACCTGCCGGAAACCGGTCGACCCTCGTTGGGGTCTTTGTCCCTACTGCGAGACCAACCTTGGTGGCGGCGGCAGTGGTGGCCAGCGGCAGCGCCGCAAACGTAATGACCCCGAGGAGCGCCAGGCGCCGCAACGCGAGGCGCCACCGCGGCGTCGCAAAGCGCCCCCAGAGGCGCAAGAAGGGGCAGAGCCAACCAAAGAGCAAAGGAGCCCCCGCCGTGAGCCGGACCCTGATCCTCGTCAAGCCTGACGCCTTCGAACGCGCCCTCACCGGTGAGGTGATCGCCCGCTTCGAGCGCAAGGGCCTGCGGATCGCCGCCCTGAAGTCGATGCGCGCCGACGAGTCGATCGCCAACCAGCACTACGCGGAGCACAGCGAGAAGCCCTTCTTCGGCGAGCTCGTCTCCTTCATCACCGGCGGCGCCTTGGTGGCGATGGTGCTGGAGGGCCCTGAAGCCGTCAAAGCCGCCCGTCAGCTGATCGGCGCTACCAACCCGGTCGAGGCCGCGCCCGGTTCGATTCGCGGCGACTTCGCGCTCGAGGTGACCTTCAACATGGTGCACGGGTCTGACTCCGATGAGTCGGCTGAGCGTGAGATTGGGATCTGGTTCCCCGAGCTGAGCTAGGGAGCTCCGCCCGCAGGTGCGCATGAGCATCACGCTGGCATCTGGATCGCCGCAGAGAAAAGAGATCCTTCAGAAGTTGGGGTTGGAGTTCGAGGTCGTAGTTCCTGGGGTTGAGGAGCTGGCCGACGGGGATCCGGAGCATTTGGTGGTCGAGAACGCTCGCCGGAAGGCTCGGGCAGTCGCTGTCGCGGGACTGGTAATCGCCTGTGACACCGATGTCGTCCTCGATGGCGAGGTTCTCGGTAAACCCGCCAATGCACCCGAGGCGCGCCAGTACCTCGAGCGGATGTCGGGTCGGGCGCACACCGTGATGAGCGGGCTGGTTGTGGTCGAGGATGGAGAGGAGCGCAGTGGATTGGAGCAGACCATTGTTGCCTTCAAGGACCTCTCCGCGGACGAGAAGGAGCGCTACGTGCGCTTCGGGGAGTGGGAAGGCCGCTCCGGTGGCTACGCGATCCAAACCCTCGGCTCCAGCCTGGTCGAGCGGCTGGAGGGCAGCGTCTCCAACGTCGTCGGCCTTCCGGTCGGGCTGCTCGCCGAGCTGGTCCCGACTCTGTTTGACCGCAGCTAGTCCCTCCTAGCCGGGTCAGCTGCGCAGGTCGAGCGCCTCGTCGAGCCGCTCGAGCAGGGCGTCGACCACTTCCGGGTCGAACTGGGTGTCGCGGCCCTCTCGAATCACCGCCACCGCCTCCTCGATCGACATCGCCGGCCGGTAGGGGCGGTCGCTGAGGAGGGCGTCGAGAACGTCGGCGACGGCGACGATCCTGCCTTCGATCGGGATCTCGCCGCCGGCGAGACGGCGCGGGTAGCCGTTGCCGTCGAACCACTCGTGGTGGGTGAGGGCGATCCTTGCCGCCATCTGCAGCAGCTCGCTTTCTGAGCCGGAGAGGATTTCGTGTCCGACCCCGGCGTGGCGCTGCATCTCTGCTCGCTCCGCCGGGGTAAGCGGGCCGGGCTTTCGCAAGATCTCGCTTGAGATCGCGATCTTGCCGACGTCGTGCATTGGCGCCGCCGTTCGCAGAAGCAGGATCTGCTCGTCGTCGAGGCCGAGCTGGGAGGCGAGGTAGGAGGCGATCCGCGCCATCCGGTCGATGTGGCGCCCCGTCTCGGCGTCGTGCAACTCGATTGCCCGTGCCAGCCGCTCCACCGTCTCCTGCCGCGAGGAGCGCAGCTCCTCGATCGCCTGCTCACGGGCGGAGGCGAGATCCCGTTGCAGGCGCTCGGCCTCAAAATGGCTGGTGATGTCAGTCGCGACGCCGGTGATACCCGCCAGGTTGCCCTCGACATCGCGATAAGGGAACCGGACGGTGAGGAAGGTTCGCGTGCGGCCTCCGATGGTCACAGACGCTTCGCGTTCACATGATTCTTCGTCGCGGAGCACGCGCATATCCCCCTCGCGGATCAGCAGCTCGGACTCCGGTGCAACCACGTCGGCGTCTGTGCGCCCGATCAACTCTCCCGGCTCGAGCCCGGCCATCTCGTGGGCGATCCGGTTGGCGAGCAGGTAGCGGCGCTCCAGGTCTTTGACGAAGATCGGCACCGGAGCGCCGTCCATCGCCGCCTGGACCTGTTCTCCCAGAGTCTTGCGTTGCGTCCGCTCGATCGCCTCCAAGGTCCGCCGGCGCAAGGCGGTTTGGGTCGCCACCCGAACCTGGCCCGGCCGGAACGGCTTGACCAGATAGCCGTGGACCCCCAGCTCGAGGGCGCGGTCGACCAGGTCGGGGTCGTCTTCGGGGGTAACGAGCACAACCGCGGTCGCGGGGTGGTCGGCGATCAGCTCCTCGACCACCGGCCGCCCGGACTCGGAGCCGATCCGGATGTCGCAGATGACGAGGTCGAAGCGACCGTGGGTCAGCTTCTCGCGAGTCGCGGCAGCGCTGGCGGCGGCTTCGACCTCGAAACGGTGGCCGAGGATCCGCTCGATCAACTGCACGGTCCCCGGGTCGTCGTCGATCACGAGGATCGTCGCTTCGGCCTCCGTCATCGTCCCCTCAACTACTCGCTGGGACGGTGGCGTGCCCTGGAAAGGAAATTTCCCGATTAATCCTTATGCGGCCGATGATACGAGCACCGCGCCTTTCCTGCAGGGAGTGGGTTTCAAGCTTTGCGATCATTGGTGGCCGGAATCGAAGGCGGCGCGCATGCAAGGACTGGAGCAGCGCCCCCGCGACGAGTGCCAGATGCCCTGCCAACTGGCAGAGTCGACTCAGCCGCCGTTAGTGCCGCAGATGCGAACCCGCGAACTCTTAGGTCTTAAACGTGTATCGAAAGCAAGTACGCCGTCGTAGGGCGGTGCTCGCGCTGCTGATAGTCGGGTCTTTCGCCCTCCTCAGTCTCACCTACGGGCAGGGCTCCGACGGGATGCAGCGGAGCGTAAGCGCGATCTTCAGCCCAATCCTCGGGGTGGCCGACCGCGCCCTGAAGCCGGCCCGTGACCTGGTCAACTGGTTTGACGAGACCTTCGACGCGAAGGGGCGAAACGAGCGTCTGCAGGGCGAACTGGAGGTAGTTCGCAAAGAGGCGGTGGGAGCGAAGGTGGCGCTGGCCGAAAACGCCGAACTGCGCAAGCTGCTCGACCTCGACCGCAGCGGCGCGATCCCCTCCGGCTACACCCCGGTGACGGGACGGGTGATCGCCCGCTCACCGAGTGTCTGGTTTGCCGATGTCCTGATCGACGTCGGCTCCGGCGACGGGGTCGAGGTCGACGACCCGGTCGTCAGCGGCGATGGCCTCGTCGGCACCGTCACCGCCGCGACCGGCGGCTCGGCCCGGGTGACGCTGATCGCCGACCACTCTAGTGCCGTCTCGGCGAAGATCGTCCCTGGCGGCGTCCAGGGAATGATGAAGCCCGCGGTCGGCGATCCCGAGGACCTCATCCTCGACTTCCTCGATGCGGAGAATTTCGTCGGCAAAGGGCAGTCGGTGGTCACCTCCGGCTGGCGGACGCAGGACTTCGAGTCCGGGTACCCGCCGAACCTGCCGATCGGGGAAGTGGTCAAAGCGCCGCTGCGTGAGCAGGAGGCTCAGCAGCAGGTCCACGTCCGTCCCTTCGCCGACCTTCGCAACCTCGACTTGGTCCAAGTCCTAACCGGGGGCTCGCGCGAGTGATCCTCACCCCGAACATCCTCGCCCGCCTGGTGGCGCTGGTAGTCGGCGGCGTGATCCTGCAGCTCTCGTTCTTCTCGCAGGTGGCCCTCTTCCACGTCAGCCCTGACCTCCTGCCGGCGCTGGTGATCGTCCTCGGCCTGTTGGGGGGATCGCTGACCGGGGCAGTCTGCGGTTTCTCCGTCGGGCTGCTGCTCAGCTGCTTGTTGATCGTGCCGTTGGGAGGGCTTTCCCTGGTCCTGCTGGCAACCGGATACCTGGCCGGTCTCTTCCGTGAGCGCTTCGAGATCCACAGCTCGCTGGTGCCGCCGCTGCTCTGCATGGGCCTGACGCTCTTCGCCGAGCTCGGCTACGCGGCGGTGGAGCTGATGATCGGGGTCGACGCCTCGGTCAGCGGTCTAGCGATCTGGGACATGCTGCTGAAGTCGGTCTTCGCCTTCTTCGCGGGTTGGGCCATCTACATCGGGGTGCGGCGGGCACTGCGGCCGGCTCTGGTCGAGGAGCCGGCGCTGCGGCGCGGCCAACGGCCGAATGCCTTGGGAGCATAAGAGCGTGTACCTGCGGAGTGATCAAGGGCCCGAAGGCAGCCGCCTCTCGCTGCGGGTGGCCGTCCTCAGCGGCGTCGCCCTTGTCCTCTTCGCGATCCTCTTCTTCCGGCTCTGGAACCTGCAGGTGCTGGCCGGCGACGAGTACTTGGCGGAGGCGAAGAACAACCGCACCCGCGAGTACAAAGTGATCGCTCCCCGCGGTGAGATCCTCGACCGCAACGGCGATGTCCTGGTCGACAACCGCACCAGCCTGGCGCTGCAGCTGAACACGATGAAACTGCCGGAAGACCCGGCCGAAGAAAGGGCGCAGCTGGCGCGCCTCGGGCAGCTTCTGAAGATGCCGCTGCGCAAGGTCCGGCGCACGATCGCCGAGTCCGAAGAGGTGGCCGCCGGGGCCCCGGTAACCCTGAAACAGGACGTTGGCTTCAACCTGATCGCCTATCTGGAAGAGAACCAGGATGAATTTCCGGGGGTGACGGTGCAGCGCGTCTTCGTCCGCCACTACCCGGACGAAACCCGTGCCGCCCACGTGCTCGGCAGCGTCGCCGAGATCTCCGAAGAAGAGCTGAAAGACCCGCGCTACAAGGGCCTCGAGCCGGGCGACGAAATCGGCCAGGCGGGCGTCGAGCACAGCTACGACGGCTTCCTGCGCGGGGAGCCGGGATTCACCCGCATCCAGGTCAACGCCCTGGGTCAGCCGACGCCGGGTGGGCAGCTCGTCTCCGAGCCGCCGACGCCGGGGGAGAACCTGAAGCTGACGATCGACGCCGAGGCGCAGGCCGCCGGCGAAGCCGGGCTTGCCGCCTACGGGCACGGAGGGTTCATCTCGATGAACATCGAGACCGGCGAGATTCTCGCTCTCGGTTCGAATCCCACCTTCGACCCGACCGATTTGATCGAACCGACCCAGGCCGAGGTGGATCTGCTGTACCGGGACTCGCAGTTGGCGCCCTTGGTCAACCGCGCCACCGAAGGGGTCTATCCCACCGGCTCGATCTTCAAGTTCATTCCGGCGCTGGCAGCGCTGGAAAACGGGAAGCTCAAGCCTGAGGAAACCATCTACGACCCCGGTCTCATAGTCATCGGCGGCCAGACGTTCAAAAACGCCGGAAGCCAGGCCTACGGCTCGGTGGCGCTGGTGAAGGCGCTCGAAGTGTCCTCGGACGTCTACTTCTACACGCTCGGCGCCAGGATGTGGGACAGCGGCGAGCTGCAGGACTGGGCAAGCAAGCTGGGGATCGCGAGGCCGACCGGGCTCGACCTGCCGGAGGAGGCCGAAGGGCTCTTGCCGACGAAAAAATGGCGCGATGATCTCGCCGCCGAAGGTCTCGCCGAAGAACGTCCGTGGTCGATCGGCGACAACGTCCAGCTGGCGACCGGGCAGGGCGACCTGCAGACGAGCCCGCTGCAGATGGCGGTCGCCTACGCCGCCCTCGGCAACGGCGGCAAGATCGTCACCCCCCACGTGGGCCTGGGGGTCGAGGACGCGGCGGGCCGGGTGTTGCGGGAATTCGAGCCCGAGGTCCGGCGCAAGGTCCGCATCAACCCGGGCTACCGCAGGACGATTCTCGAAGGGCTGCACCAAGCAGCCCAAGGTCCCGAAGGCACCGGCACCGCCATCTTCGGCGACTTCCCGATCGACATCGCCGGCAAGACCGGAACGGCCGAACGGGTGGGCTATGGCGATCAGTCCTGGTTTGCGGCCCTCTCTCCGTACCCCGACCCGCGTATCGTGACGATTGCAACCGTCGAGGAAGGCGGCTTCGGCGCCGAAGCCGCGGCCCCGGTAGTGCTCCGAATCCTCGAAGCGCTCTACGACGAGCCGGTGTCCGAAGCCTCGGGCACCGGCGAAACCGAATGATGTACGCCACCCGAACCAGAAACGCCCGGACGGAGCCGTTCACGGTCCACGTCGGCATCGCCGAGCGGCTCGGCCTGGCGCACATGGACTGGCCACTGATGGCCTCGGCGCTGGGCCTGGTTGCCGTCAGTCTCCTCACCCTCGGGCAGGCGACCCAGAACGACGTCCCCGGCAGCCCCAACTACTTCCTCGAGCGGCAGTCGATCTACGCCGCCCTCGGCATCGTCGGGATGATCCTGATGACCCGGATCGACTACTCGCGTTTCCGCGAGTTGCGGGTCGGCATCTACACCTTCCTCTGCACCAGCATCGTCCTCGTCTTCTTCTTCGGCTTCGCCGCCCGCGGTTCGCGGCGTGCCTTCGAACTTCCCTTGTTCAGTTTCCAGCCATCGGAGCTCGGCAAGCTCCTGCTAGTGCTTGCGCTTGCCGGGTTCGTGATCGATGGGGCCAGGCGGGGCTCCGAGGTTCAGCGCACGGTGCGCTACCTCTGTCTCGGCCTGGCGCCGGCTGCGCTCGTTTTCATGCAGCCCGACCTCGGCACCTCCCTGGTGTTCGGGGTCGCCACCCTCGCCGTCATGTACTTCGGAGGCGTCCCCTGGACGCACTTCGCGGTGATCGGCGGCGTGCTGACCGCACTGGTCGCGTTGGTCCTGGTCGTCGCTCCGGCGACCGGGTTCCCGCTCCTCAAGGGGTACCAGGAGGAACGTTTGACCTCCTTCCTGGCCCCTGACGAGCACGCGGACGGCGCCGGATATCAGCAGAAGCAATCAGTTGTCGCCATCGGCGCCGGTGAGTTCACCGGCCGGGGCGACAAAGCCACCCAGACGCGGCTCGACTTCGTACCCGAGCGGCACACCGACTTCATCTTTGCGGTGATCGGTGAGCGCTATGGGTTCATGGGCGCCGCGTTAGTCCTATCCCTTTACGCCCTGCTCTTCTGGCGGGCGCTACGGATAACGACGCTTTCGAAGAACTCCTACGGAACCCTGATAGCGGGCGGCATCGCCGTTTCGCTGCTGTTTCAGACGTTCGTCAACGTGGGGATGAACCTCGGCATCATGCCGATCACGGGGATTCCCCTGCCGTTGGTGAGCTACGGAGGGTCCTCCGTGCTCGCTACCTTCTTGGCGGTCGGAGTTCTTCAGAGCATCAACGTCCAAGCGCATCTCGGTCAGAAGGGAAGGTTCGCCTGGTGATGCCTCTCGGAGAGGGGTCCGGCGATGCGTATCTATCTGAACTGAGCTGACTCAACAATGAAAAAAACGATTTTGGTCTCCGCCGAGCGTGGCGAGACCCGTGTGGCTGTCCTCGAGGCAAAACAGAAAGGCGGCAAAAGCCACGTCGCCGAGCTCTACATCGAGCGGCGAGGACGCCGTTCGATCGTCGGCAACATCTACAAGGGCAAGGTCGACAACGTCCTGCCCGGCATGGAGGCCGCCTTCGTCGACATCGGCCTCGAGCGCAACGGTTTTCTCCACGTCGACGAGATCGTCCTGCCCGGAGGTGAGCAGGCCCCCAAGCGCGGGCGCGGTAGCGGCCGCCGCATCAACGAGCTGATCAAGCCAGGGCAGGAGATCCTGGTCGCGGTCGTCAAGGACCCGCTGAAGACGAAGGGCGCGCGGCTCTCGATGAATCTCTCGATCGCCGGCCGCTACCTCGTCTTCGCCCCGCAGGGGAGCGGCGTCGGGGTCAGCCGGCGCCTCGCCGACAAAGAGCGCGACCGCCTGCGCAAGATGGTCGACCGCACCTACAAAGGCCCAGGCGGGCTGATCGTACGAACCGCTGCCCATGGGGCCAAAAAAGCGGATTTCGTGCGGGAGATCAGCTACCTGCAGAAGCTGAACGAGGTCCTGGAGCGGCGTTCGGAGTCGACCAAGGCGCCGGCCCTGGTCTTCCAGGAGGCCGACCTCTCGATCCGGGTTCTGCGCGACGTCTTCCTCAACGAGTTCGAGAAAGCCGTGATCGACTCGCCGAAGCAGTTCGAGCGGGTGACGAGCTTCTTCCAGCGCACGGCGCCGGAGCTGGTCGGCGGTGTCGAGCTCTACGAGGGCACCAAACCGCTGTTCGAAAAATGGAAGGTCAACGAGGCGATCGAGTCGACTCTGAACCGGCGGGTCGACCTGCCCTCGGGCGGCTACCTGATCATTGACTACACCGAGGCGCTGACCGTGATCGACGTCAACAGCGGCTCCTTCACCGGCCGCGGCAAAGGTGGCCTCGAGGAGACGATCACCAAAGTCAACACCGAGGCCGCTGACGAGGCGGTGCGGCAGCTGCGGCTGCGCGACATCGGCGGCATCATCGTCATCGACTTCATCGAC
>Ga0190275_10000115_pt1 | contig 94668 bp, 93 predicted proteins | sample Popmic550T_FD_133745 | JGI IMG/M metagenome (GOLD analysis project Ga0190275, IMG submission 133745) | Populus adjacent soil microbial communities from riparian zone of Yellowstone River, Montana, USA - 550 T | ecosystem: Environmental > Terrestrial > Soil > Riparian zone > Trees stand | place...
CAATGAGGCCGAGCAGCTCGGCGGCGGCGAAGCCGATGAACAGGCGGCCCTGCTGGCTGTCGGCGGCGGCCGGGTTGCGGATCGCGCTCTCGAGGAACGAGCCGAAGACGTTGCCGACGCCGACGGCGGCGGCGCCGACGCCGATCGCGGCAAGACCGGCTCCGATGACCTGGGCAGATGCGAAATCCATGACAATCTCCTTGGGAAAAACGGTTCGAAAGCTAGTGAAGGTTGACCGCGTCGTTGATGTAGAGCGACGTCAGAAGGGCGAAGACATAGGCCTGGATCGCGCAGACCAGGATCTCGAGCGCCATCACCCCGACGATGAAGACGAACGAGAGAAGGCTGATCGCCGGGCCGAAGCCGCCGGCGTTGATGCCCTGGACGACGAAGCTCCCGAACACCTCGACGAGAAGGTGGCCGGCGATCATGGCGACGAAAAGCCGAAGCGCGAGGCTGAACGGCCGTACCAGGAACGAGACGAACTCGATCGGGACGATCAGCAGCTTGAGGGCAAAAGGGGTGCCGTGCGGGACGAACAGGGAGAAGAAGTGGAGGCCGTGCTTCCAGAAGCCGACGACGAGGACGATCCCGAAGCTGATGATCGCCATGATTCCGGTGACGGTGAACTGGCTGGTGACGGTGAAGGGCTGAGCGCCGACGAGGGCGAAGGGCATCAGGCCGAGCAGATTGGCGAACAGGATGAACATGAAGACGGTGAACACCCAGGGGATGTACTTGCGTCCCTCGGGGCCGATGTTGGTCGTCACCATCGAGCCGACGAAGCCGGTGACGCCCTCGACCATCACCTGCCAGCGGCCGGGCACGAGCTCGCGCTTCATTCCGCCGAGCATGAACAGCCAGATGAACGCGAGGACGACGAGCATCCACAGCGCGCTGTTGGTGAAGACGAACGGGCTCCCGTCCAGATTGCCCGCGAGCGGACTGATCTGGAATTGGTGCATCGGGTCGATCTTGCTTTCGGCCGCCACTCTTTACGTCCTTCAGGCCCTCATTCGGGCTTCTGTTTCGAAATCTTCCAAACTTCCCACATGGCGGCGCCGAACCCGAGGAACAGCATCGCCACCCAGATACCCTGGGTGCCCGCAAAGCGGTCGATCACCCACCCGATCAGGGCGCTTCCCAACGGGTAGCCGACCATCACCGAGAGGATGCGCATCCCCTGGCGCTGGCCAGTCTGCGGAGCGCGCTTCCGAGTCCCGCCGGTCCTCGCCGCTTCCGCCGCCTGCGCGTCCCTCAATCGCTCATCGAGCGAGTCGAGCCGCGAGTCCGGTGGAAGCTTCGGGTCCTGCCGGGGCTCATCTTCCGCCATGTCGTTCTTCCATGGGCAGCGGCGCTGGCAAGCGGGCTGTTGAGGGTGCGAGGACATGCCGGCGAACGAACCCCGCCGAGGCGCCGCCCCTTTAGGAAAGGGGGTGGGTCAAGTCAACACGGATGGTGCGGTGCGGCAAAGGGTGGATCGAGCGGGGCACCGGCATGATTAGCGGCTTGCGTCGGCCGGAATGGCGGCCTGTGCCATGCGAGCCGATCCGCGACCGCGGTGCCGGTCGATCTTTCAACGCAAAGACGCAAAGACGCAAAGAGCGCGGAGCGCTCCATCGCCGCCTCGGCTGGCGGGGGGCGTGGCTTCATCGGACGGGTAGTGAAGTTTCTCCGCTTCGCGGAATCTTCGCGCCTTTGCGTCTTTGCGTTCAAAAATGAGTTCGCACCGCGGTGGCGACCTGGCTCGGCAAGCGCCGGCGGGCCGTCACCCCGGGGTGACCGATCAGCCGCAATAGCTCGGCAGGGGGATCGGGGTGCCGCCGTCGCGCTGGCGCCAGACGCCGTCGGGGAGTCGGTAATATTGGCCGGCGCCGACCTTGGTCCGGAACAGCTCGCAGGCGGTGGTCGCGGCCACTTCCTCGATCTTGGCGCCGCGCTTGGCGGCGAGATCGGTGTAATAAGCGCGGCGCTTGATGTTGACCGAGTCGACCTGGGAGCGGACGCCCGCGGGAGCGGAGCCGACGAGGCCGAGATAGCCGTCGGCCTGCTCGCCGACCTGGCCGGAGGCGCGAAGCTGGGCCGAGGCGTCCTGAAGCATGGCGTAAGCGGTGGTCGTGCCCAGCATCGCGCCAAGCCCGATACCCGCGGCGAGGATCAGTTTCATTCGGCGGCTCATGTCAAAACACTCCCGGATTCTCTTTGATGAGATCGCGAACGTCCTGTTGGAGACGGACGACGACCTCCTGCCTGATGTTGATATTGAGGTTGATCTCGATCGGTTTCTCCGGGGCGCTCACCTGAACGCACCCGGCCGAGCCGAGAACGACCGGCACGGCGAGGAGGATATTCATCCGTCTCATCGTGCCCTGCGTCGAATCGCAACGCATCAACGTCAACAACGACCGTTTCATCGCACTATCTCGCTTTCCTGGGGCTGAACAAGGGGAGGCTCTTCCGGTCTGCCCCGAATCAGGTCCGGAAGCGTCGACTGGATGAGCAAGGTGGGGTCGTGGAGCGAGCGCATCGTTCCGATGAGGGCCCGGAACGGACCCTTGACATTGATGTTGAACTCGAACGGTATCTTGGCGAGCTGGGTCAGTGCACGGCTTGCGACCATCCCCTTGATCCCGCCCGCCGGAGCGACCGTCAGAGCCGTATCGCGGGCGATTCCGTCGAGCTCGATCCCGGCGACGAACTCGCCTTCGAGAGAGCCGTCGAGGTCGATGGTCAGCTTGGAGTAGCGCATCGATTTCAGGGCGTCGAAGGCGAGCTTGCCGTAGACTCCGAGCGCCTTGTCGGTGAGCTCGCCGATATAGGAGAGGGTGCCCCCTTCCGGCCGGGCGATGAGGCGGCCTCCGGCGATTCGCCCGCCGCGCTCGTCGAAGACCATCGGGATCACGCCGTCGAACGTGCCGGTGGCGGTGATGTTGGCGAACTCCATCTTCTGGATGAAGAGCGCGGCATCGAGGCCCTCGACCCGGAAGGTGAGGCGCTTGGCGGAGGGCTTGGAGAAATCGAGGATCGTCTCTTCGAGGATGAGCGAACCGCCGGCGAACGGCCAGCGCCCGCTCTCGACCCTGACCTGGAGCCCGGGGAGCAATTGGTAGCGGATCCGGCCGTCGAGCACGTCGATCCCGGCTCGGACGAGGCCGATCCGAGCCTCCTGGCCGGGCGCGGTGGCGAGTCCGAGCAGGTCGGTGAAGCGAAGGGTCGTGGACAGCCCCTCGACCGGCCCGAAGGCGGCGGCGAAATCCATGTCGTCGGTCGAGAAAATGCCGCTCGAGCGCGAACCGGTCTCGTCCCAGTCGATCTCGCCCCGCCCCTTCAGAACGCCGTCGACGAGGGCGACGACCCCGGTGGTCAGCCGGGTGAGCTGCTCGGGCTGGTAATCCTTGCCGAAGCGGATTCCCGGGACGTCGAGATCCGCACGGCCGCGGCCGGTAGCGAGGTCGTGGCCGATATCGGCGCGGACGATCCGGGTCCCGGTCTCCGGATCGTCGAGCCAGCCGCCGGCCTTTATCCGATTGTCGGCGAGGGTGAGCTGGAAGTCGCGGGTGACGAGCGGATGGAAGCGGGGCGGATCGGCCTCGTCGGAAACCCGAATCTCGCCGGCCATGGCGACGTCGGCGCCCTTCATCCGCCAGGTGCCGCTCCCCTGGCTCATCAGCAGCGGGACGTTGCCGAGCTTGCCCGAGAGGCCGGCGAACCGGCCCGAGACCCCGCCCTTGCCGAACAGGCCGGTGAGCGAGCCGAGATCGAAGCGGTTGGCGGCGAGCCCGACCTCGAGGTCCGAGGCGGCGAAGTCCGGGCCGGCGAGGCCGAAGCGGAGGCGGCTTCCGGCGACGCTCAAGGGGGAATTGCCGAGGCTGCCGGAAAAGCGGGGCGAGCGAAGCTCGGCGCCGCCGGCGACCCGGCCGCCCGGCGCCTTCCAGACCAGAGCCCGGCCGGTCGGGCAGAGGGGGAGCAGGGTCCGGCCGAGACGGAGCGTGCCGACCTGAAGCGACTCGAACCGCGCCGGCGTGCAACGCTCGCCGAAAGCGAAGCCGCCGCGGCCGTCGAGCCGGCCCGAGATCGGGACCACCAGCCCGCGCACCCGGCCGTTGTCGAGCGGGCCGTCGATCGTCGCCACGGTCGAGACCCGGGTCTCGCCGCCGGCCGCCGCGGTGAAATCGATCCCGCCCAGCGCGAGCCTCGAATTGCCGGCCCGCATCGGCTGGACCCGGCCGGTCCCGCGGATCGGCGCGCCCGGCCGGGGCTGGGAGAGGCTCAGGCGCATTGCCGGGAAGCCTCCGCCCGAAACGGCGAGATCGCCGTCGAGCCGGGTGAGTCCGCTCGGCCAATAATAGCTGAGCCCCTGCCCGCCCCCAAGCTCGACCCGGGCGCCGCTTCGAGCGACGGCGCTCAGCCGTTCGAAGCGGACGCCGCCATAGCCTTGGCCGTTGACGAGCCGGAGCCCGGCATCGGCGTCGAAGCCGCCGGCCGCCCTCGAGAGCGCGGCCGCGAGCGCGTCGGCCACCGGCTCGACCGGAGTGCCCCCTGCAGAGCCCAAGGCGGCGACGGCGCCCGCCACGGCCGACCGGCCCGAGGCTCCGAGCGCGCCGGCCTCGCCGATCAGGGTGAAGCCGCCATCGGCCAGCGACAGCCCGTAGCGGCCCTCGACCGTCATTCGCGAAGCGCCGATCCCACCGACCCGTGCCGCGCCGGAGGCAAGGTCGAGGCCGCCGCGGGTCATCTGCCGGTTGCCGTCGAGGCCGAGGCGACCGCTCAGCCCGGTCAGCAAAATCGGCCCCGACCGAAGCCGTTCGGCGCTCAGGGCGGTCCTTCCCCTCCAGCTGTCCAGTCCCGGCGCGAGGCCGGCGTCGAGGTCGAGCGCGATTCCGGCGATCGCCAGCCTGTCGCCGCAGGCAAGGCGAGCGGCCTTCGCCGGACCCCGGAAGCTCGGCTTCAGGCCGGAAACGCCCACCGCCCAGCGGCCCTTCACTCCGTCGAGGCCGCAGCTGCCGGCCCGGAGCCTCGGCGCCGCCGCCGCCATCCGGCCGCGGAAGCCGTCGGCGAGATTGCCCTTGCCTTCGAGCGCGATCCCGACCCGGCCTGCGGGCGTGTCGAAGCGCACCGAAACGTCGGCGATGTCGACGTCCTGGTCCGGGAAACGGAACGGAAGGCCGGTCGGCGGCGGCAGCAGCCGGTCGATCTCGCCGAAGCCGATCCTGCCGTCCTTGCCCAGCCGGGCGTCGAGCCTGACGCCTCGGGCGGTGATCAGGGTCACCTCGGGGCGGCGAAGGCCCCAGCTCAGCCGTATCTCGACCCAGCGTGCGGTCAGGTCGGGGTTGCGCGGATCGCCGATGACGAGATTCTCGAGCCGCTGGGTGCGCAAGCCGATCGTCTTCACTTCGTAGGTAGCGCGCACGCCCCGCCGGGCCAGCTCGCGGTCGATATAGTCGGAGGCGATCGGCCGGCGCTGGGTCCAGGCGACGAGCAAGGCGAGGAGAATGACGGCGAGCAAGGCGAGCGCCGTCAGCCGCTTCACCGGGCGCCGCCGCACCGTCACTCCCGACACCTCGTCCACCGTTGTCCTCAACCTTCCGTCGACCGCTTCCGTTACCTCTACGTCGGCGACTTTAGCGCCTCTCCCGTCCTTACGGGAGAGGAGGGTCCCGCGGCGAAGCGGTGAGAGGTGAGGGTCTGTACTCCGGAGTCGGCAAGACCCTCACCTCCCAAGCCTTCGGCTCGGGCCCCTCCTCTCCCGCGAAAAGCGGGAGAGGGGTCAGCACGCCTCTCCCGTCCCGCAGGGTTAGGTCAAGCCATTTGCCTAAGAGCGTCTCCAAGCTTAATCGTTGCTGATGGCCGACGAGTCTCTCGACGGCCGAGGCCACCGGGCCCGGCTGAGGAGACGCCTGTTCGAGGGCGGGCCGGAGGCTCTCCTGGAGCATGAGCTTATTGAATATCTGCTTGCGCTCGCCCTCCCCCGCCGGGACACCAAGCCCCTGGCCAAGAAGCTGATCCACGATTTCGGCGGCTTCGGCCGGCTGGTCACGGCCGACGCCGAGGCGATCATGCGGGTCGGCGACGTCAGCGAGGGCGCCGCGGCGGCGATCAAGATCGCCCAGGCGACGGCGCTGAGGCTTCTCGAATCGAAGGTGATCGACCAGCCCGTCCTCGGCAGCTGGCAGGCCCTGCTCGATTATCTCCGCGCCGACATGGGCGCGCTCGCCGTCGAGCGGGTGCGGATCCTCTACCTCAACGCCCGCAACATGCTGATCCGCAACGAGCCGATATCGGAAGGCTCGGTCGACGAGGCCGCGGTCTATGTGCGCGAGGTCATCCGCCGGGCGCTCGAATATCATTCCACCGCCTTGATCCTCGTCCACAACCACCCGAGCGGCGACCCGCAGCCGAGCCAGCAGGACATCCGCCTGACCCGCGAGATCGTCGAGGCCGGCCGGCGGCTGGGCATCTCGGTCCACGACCACGTCATCGTCGGCGCGCGCACCTGCGCGAGCATGAAGGCGCTGGGGCTGATCTGAAATCCTGCCTCCCCATCTGCGAAGGGGAGGCAAATCGGCGGCGTTGTGATAATATTGCGGGCGTGACCGACTTCGACCGCCGAACCCTGCTCATCGGCGCCGGCGCGGCCCTCGCTCTGCCGGGTTGCGGCCGGAGCGAGGCCGATCCCGCGCCGCCCCTCCCGGCGCCGGGCAAAGCGGGAAAGCTGATCGCCGCGGCCCGAGCCCAAATCGGAGTCACCCTCCGTTACGATTCCGCTTACACCCGACTCGCCTTCCCCGGCGGCGACGTGCCGCGCGAACGGGGGGTCTGCACCGACGTCGTCATCCGGGCCTATCGCGACGCCCTCGGGATCGACCTGCAGGCGCTGGTCAATTCCGACATGCGCTCGGCCTTCGGCGCCTATCCGCGGACCTGGGGACTGCGCGCTCCCGACCGCAACATCGACCACCGCCGGGTGCCCAACCTCAAGACCTGGCTGGCACGCCGGAAGGCGGGTCTATCGATCCCCCGGGACGCCCGGGGCTGGCGGCCGGGGGATATATTCACCTCGCTCGTCGACGGTCGCGGGACCCATATCGGCCTGGTTTCGGACCGGCGCGGACAGGAGGGGTGGCTGATCATCCACAATATCGGGGCCGGAACTCGGGAGGAGGACGGCCTGGCCGTCTGGCCGATCACCGGGCGGTATCGCTGGGGTTTGGATTAAGCGGTCCTCCCCGAGACGAGCTCGGGGAGGATTTGGCCGTTATCGCCCGCCGCGCTGGCGACAGCTGTCGGTACGGGTACGGGTGCAAATCGGGTAGGCGCCCGCGGCCTGGAAAGGGCCACCGGCGCTCGCCGTGGTGCCGGTCGCCATGCCGGTGCCCATCGTACTGCCGGTGCCCATCGTGGTGCCGGTGCCCGTCGTGCTGCCGGTGCCCATCGTGGTGCCGGTGCCCATCGTGGTGCCGGTGCCCGTCGTGGTGCCGGTGCCCGTCGTGGTGCCGGTGCCCGTCGTGCTTCCGGTGCCCATCGTGGTGCCGGTCGCCTGACTGTCCTGGTCGTCGGACTGCATCGGCTCCTGGTCGTCGGTCATGGTGCCGGTCTGGCTGGTATTGGCGTCGGTGTTGCCGCTGTTGGCGCCCGTGGTCTGGGCGAAAGCGGGGATGGCGAGCAACATGGCGCCGCCCATCAGAAGGGATTTCAACATTTAATTCTTCCTCTCTTATCGACTTGTTCGGAAAAACACGGGCCCTGGGCAGTTAAGGCACTGAAGGCTCAAAGGAAAAACGAAGCCCGCAGGGCGTCGTTCCTGTGCCTCGTCCGATTGAAGCCACGGGGCGGCCCTGCCGGGCGCCTTCGCCCCAAACCCAGGTTAGGAAGTGCCGGCCGTCCCCCGGCTCCTGGTCAGCGGCATGGCGGGAGCCGGAAGGCTGCTGGCCGAAGTCCCTTATCAAGTCGACGGAACATAATATATATATCGTATGTACAAGACAGGAACTTCCTGCCGTGCAGAGACGGCGCTTGCCCTTTTTGTCGACCTCGAGCGCTGAAAGCCGTCGGCGTCTCGCTCACTTCGGTTGCCGAAAAGTCGGCACGTCGTGAACTTCATGAACTTCGTTTCGATTCCGGACGGTGGAAACGGGCCTTCCGGCTCGGTATTCCGCCCGGCCGATTGAAGCGCCGGAGCGACTTTGCTAGGCGCGCCACTCCCCATCGCAAGACAGGAAGCGCCGATGATCCCCCGCTATTCGCGGCCGCAGATGAGCAGCATCTGGGCGCCCGAAGCCCGCTTCCGGATCTGGTTCGAGATCGAGGCCCACGCCATGGACGCGATGGTCGATCTCGGCATCGTTCCGCGCTCGGCGGCCGAGGCGGTCTGGGCGAAGGGCGGCTTCGACGTCGAGCGGATCGACACGATCGAGGCGGAGGTGAAGCATGACGTCATCGCCTTTCTGACCAGCGTCGCCGAGCATGTCGGGCCGGACGCGCGCTTCCTCCACCAGGGGATGACGAGCTCGGACGTGCTCGACACCTGCCTCGCGGTGCAATTGACGCGGGCGTCCGATCTGCTGATCGAGGATCTCGACGCCTTGCTCGACGTGCTGAAGCGCCGGGCGCTCGAGCACAGGATGACTCCGACGATCGGCCGAAGCCACGGAATCCATGCCGAGCCCCTCACTTTCGGACTGAAGCTGGCTTTCGCTTATGCCGAATTCGCCCGGGCGCGGGCCCGGATGACGGCGGCGCGCGACGAGATCGCGACCTGCGCCATTTCCGGAGCGGTCGGCACCTTCGCCAATGTCGACCCGAGGGTGGAGGCGCATGTCGCGGCCAGGATGGGACTGAGGATCGAGCCCATCTCCACCCAGATCATCCCGCGCGACCGCCATGCCATGTATTTCGCGACCCTGGGCGTGATCGCCTCGTCGGTCGAGCGGCTGGCCACCGAAATCCGCCACCTGCAGCGGACCGAAGTGCTCGAGGCCGAGGAATATTTCTCGCCGGGGCAGAAGGGCTCGTCGGCGATGCCGCACAAGCGCAATCCGGTGCTGACCGAGAATCTGACCGGCCTGGCGCGGATGGTTCGAGGCTACGTCACTCCAGCGCTCGAGAATGTGGCGCTGTGGCACGAGCGCGACATCAGCCACAGCTCGGTCGAACGCTATATCGGCCCCGACTCGACGGTGACCCTGGACTTCGCGTTGGCGCGGCTGACGGCGGTGATCGACAAGCTGCTCGTCTATCCCGAGCGGATGAAGCGCAACCTCGACCTGATGGGCGGCCTCGTCCACTCGCAGCGGGTCCTCCTCGCCCTGACCCAGGCCGGGGCGAGCCGCGAGCAGGCCTATTCCCTGGTCCAGCGCAGCGCGATGAAAGTGTGGGAAAGCGGCGGGGCCTTGTCGCTGCTCGATCTGCTGAAGGCCGATCCGGAAGTGACGGCGCTGCTTCCGCCCGAGCGGATCGAGGAAAGCTTCGACCTCGGCTATCACCTGAAGCACGTCGACACGATCTTCGAGCGGGTGTTCGAAGAAGGGCGCTAGTCGGGGAAGAGGGTCTCATACTTGCACATTTTTACCGCGTCCGCGTATCGAGGATTCTGAATCAGGCAGCGGCGTAGGATCTGGGTCTGGTATTCGCGGTTTACGGGCACCCAGATTTGATCGAGACGGGCTCGATATTCCACAACCTCGGCAGCATATTGCTCCCACTTTCGCTTCCAGCTCTGGCCCACGGATAGTCCCACCAGGACATTGATCATGAGAAGCATGATCATGGCGGGGATGGCAGCCTTGAAATCGGCGTCGGATTCCTTGGCGAAGGCATATGACAGGATCCCCGAAACGATTCCGAGCACGCCTGTAATGAGTCCGCCGATAATGGACTCGAAGGAAGAACCGACGATCACACCGCAAATGCCGCCTAAGATGGCAAACGCGGCCGGAAACATCCTCGCGGATTTTGCGAGCTTGATTGACCCGATCCGCAACACGATCCAGCTCGACCCTAGCGCAATCACCATGATCGGCAGAGCAAGCTCCAACAGATCGCCGGCTACGCGAAGGAAGTGCTCGCTCACTATTGCGGGGCCTTGTACCGGGTCAGGGCATTGAGCGCCTCCGTGGTTCTCACAAGTTCCGCCGAAGCGTTCCGATCCTTCTCATATTGTGAGCTGAGCCGATAGGACGGATCGGCGTGAGCCCGCTGGCTTACGCTGAGGCGAAAAGCATCCGTCCCCCGAGCGAATTGCTCGACCTCGAACTGCCATTCCGCGCTGTCCGGTCCCGTCCTGGGAAGGCAGGGCCTGCAGGGCATGCCCCCCGCCCGAGAGCAGGGCGCCACGCAATTTCCATTATCGTTCAAACCGCGTCTTTGCGCGTGGGCGGATGCCGATACGGAAATGCAGGCGATGATGAGACAGTGTCTGAGCATAACAAGTCTCCCCCGAAAGGCACCCAAAATGCACCATCGCCAAAGCCACGGCAAGTCCTCGAGGATGCTTGCGGCCGGGCAAACTTGAAGCAGACTTGAAGCAGACTTGAACTCGCCCTTTTTCGGGCCCAAAAACAGAGCCCTCGTGACCGACCTGTCCGCCTTCCCGATCACCCGCCGCTGGCCGGCCGAGCATCCCGACCGGCTCCAGCTCTATTCGCTGAACACGCCCAACGGCGTTAAGGTGTCGATCATGCTCGAGGAGACGGGCCTTCCTTACGAGCCGCACCTGATCGACATCGCGAAGAACGAGACCTGGACGGAAGACTTTCTGTCGCTCAACCCGAACGGCAAGATCCCGGCGATCCTCGATCCCGACGGACCGGGCGGCACGCCGTTCGGACTGTTCGAATCGGGGGCGATCCTGCTCTACCTCGCCGACAAGACGGGGATGCTGATCCCTGCCGATCCGGAGCGGCGGTGGGAGACGATCCAGTGGGTGTTCTTCCAGATGGCCGCGATCGGCCCGATGTTCGGACAGGTCGGCTATTTCAACCGCTTCGACGGCAAGGCGATCGAGGACAAGCGCCCGCTCCAGCGCTACGTCGACGAATCGAGGCGGCTGCTCGGAGTGCTGGATGGCCGGCTCGAAGGACGCGACTGGATCATGGACGAGTATAGCGTCGCCGACGTCGCCACCCTGGGCTGGGTGCGCAACCTCGTCACCTTCTACGAGGCGCGCGAATTGGTCGGGTTCGACAGGCTGGTGAACGTCCCGGCCTGGCTGGAGCGCGGGCTGGCTCGGCCGGCGGTGCAGCGAGGGCTGGAGATACCGAGGCGCGGCTGAATATCCTCCCCATCGCAGATGGGGAGGGGGACCACGTGCAACGTGGTGGAGGGGTAACTGGCACCGCCCTCGGAGGATTAAGAACGCGACGGCGAAGCTTGCGCCATTTACCCCTCCACCAGGCTTCGCCTGGTCCCCCTCCCCATGCTTTGCATGGGGAGGATTTAGTGGCGATGCTTCGGCTTCTTCGTCAGGCTTTCATGGACGAAGGCGACGAACTGGTCGGGCTTGATGAAGCCTTCGGGCATCCCGTAGCCCCCCGCCGGCTTCGTCGCCTGGATCTGCGGAAGCGTTCGCTTCGCCGCGATCCCGGCCGCGACCTTCGAACGCACGTCGGCCAGCATTGCTCGATAGGCGGCGAGCTCCGACCTGGACGCGACGGGGCCGTGGCCGGGAATGATCCGGGTCGCCGCGTTGCTCCAGGCCAGGCCCTTGTCGGCCGCGGCGATCAGCCCGTCGATCGAGCCTCCGGAGCTGAGGTCGATGAAGGGGAAGCTGGCTTTGTGGAAGAAGGTGTCGCCCATGTGGAGGACGTTGGCCTTCTGCCAATGCACCAGGGAATCGCCGTCGGTATGGGCGTGGGCGACGTGGACGACATGGAGCGTGTCGCCGTTGAGGTGCAGGGTCACTCCGTCCTCGAACGTCACCACCGGCAGGGCACCGGCGGGAGAGGCCGGGACCTTGCTTCCCATCGCGGCGATGAACTGCTCGCTCGACATTCGAGTGCGGACGTTGCTGTGCGCCAGGATCACCGCCCCGCGGCTGCCCATCGCTTCGTTGCCGCCGGTATGGTCGCCGTGCCAGTGGGTGTTGACCACGAAGCGGACCGGATCGGGATCGACGGTGGCGACCGCGGCCAGGATCCTGTCGCTCATCGGCGCATATTGATCGTCCACGATGATGTTGCCGTCGGGGCCGTAGGAGAGTCCGATATTGCCGCCGGCGCCGAACAGGACCGCCACTCCGGGCGCGATCTTCTCGACCCTCACCTCGGCCTTGGAAAGGTCCTGCTGCGCGTAAGCGGGCGCGGCGGCGAGAGCGGCGATGGCGAAGACGATCGGACGCATGGATTTTTCCCTTTCAGTGACTTCAATCTTGCGCCCGCCGCTCCGGAAACCGAAGCCGCTGCGGCCCCTGGGTCGGGCCGTTCACCCGGGGCCATCCGTCCTCCCAGACGATCCGGTCGACGAGCATGACCCGCCGGGTGTTGACCTCGTCCGTTGGCTTCGTGCGCGGCCGGGCGGCGTCGACGGCATGGTAGACGATCCAGCTTTCGCCCGAGGCGTCGTCGATCACGGCGTTGTGGCCGGGGCCGATCCATTTGCCGCCGCGCTCGATCAGGGTGCCCGGCCGCGGCTCGAACGGGCCGGTGGCGCTTCGCGAGCGCGCCACCATCACGGCGTAGTGAACGCCTTTGCCGCAGCAATTGTCGCCCGAGTAGAAGAGGTAATAATAGCCCCCGCGCAATACGACCCAGGCGCCCTCGACGAGCTTGCGATAGTCGGTCCCGGCGTCGGCCCGGATCAGGTCGACCGGAGCGCTTCCCGCGGCGAAGGACAGGCGGTCGGGGGCGAGCTCCTGGACCTTGATCGGGGCGAAGCCGGAGCCCCAGTACAGGAGGCGCTTGCCGGTCGCGGGATCGTCATAGGACATCGGATCGATGTTGACGAAGCCGGGGCCGCACCGGAGCGGCCGGCCCATATCGGTGAACGGACCTTCGGGCCGGGACGAGGTGGCGACGGCGAGGCAGAGGCCCTTCTTGTCGTCGGCCAGCGCCTCGTCCGGCCTGGCCGAATAATAGAGATAGTAAAGGCCGCGATGCTCGGCGACGTGGGGGGCCCAGAAATCCTGGGTCCGGCTCGCCCAGGCCGGCTTGACGGGGAGCGCGTCGCCGAGGGCTTCCCAGCTTACGAGATCTCGCGAGCGGGCGACCTGGAAGTTGACCCACCTGCCGTCGCGCTCGGTCTGGGTGGCGTAGGCGTAGTAGAAGCCGTCCTTGGCGCGCAGGATGGCGGGGTCGGGGAAGTCGGCATCTATGACCGGGTTGGCGAAGGTGGCTGGGGAGTCGGGGACGGTCGTGCAGGACGAGGCGAGAAGGACGATTAGGGCGAGCAGTGTCCTCATGGGGGCAGCATAACGAAAGTTGAAGCTCGGCGCACCTCTTGCCTCCCCGTGCGCAGCATGGGGAAGGGGACCAGCGTAGGGGGTGGAGGGGTATTGGCACTGGCTTGAGCGGAGATTGCGCGAGAGGGCGAAGGCCTGCGCCAGCTACCCCTCCACCACGCTTCGTGTGGTCCCCCTCCCCATCTGGCGATGGGGAGGCCGCTACGCGTCGAACAGGCCCTTCAACTTGCCGAAGAAGCTCCTGCTCGCCGGGCATTCCTCGCCGGTCTCGGTGCCTCGGAATTCCTCGAGCAGCTCGCGCTGGCGGGCGGTGAGGCTGGTCGGGGTCTCGACCTCGACCTGGACGACCATGTCGCCATGGCCGCGGCCGTTGATGACGGGCATCCCGGCGCCGCGCTTCCTGAGCTGCTTGCCGGACTGGATCCCGGCCGGAATCTGGATCGAATGCTTCTGCCGGTCGAGGCCCGGAACCTCGATGCAGCCGCCGAGCGCGGCGGTGGTGATGCTGACCGGGCACTTCACGAACAGGGTCGTCCCCTGGCGCTGGAAGAAGGCATGCCGGGCCAGATGGATGAAGATGTAGAGGTCGCCATTGGGCCCGCCTCGAACGCCCGCTTCGCCTTCGCCGGCGAGACGGATCCTCGTGCCTTCGTCCACGCCTGCCGGGATCCGCACTTCGAGCGAGCGCTGCCGCTCGACCCGGCCTTCGCCCCGGCATTTGTCGCAGGGATCGGCGATGACCTGGCCGACGCCGCGGCACGTGGGGCAGGTACGCTCCACGACGAAGAAGCCCTGCTGGGCCCGGACCTGTCCGCGGCCGTGACACATGGTGCAGGGCCGCGCGCTCGTGCCCGGCTTGGCGCCCATGCCGCCGCAGGGCTCGCATTTGGCGGCGGTGTCGATCTTGAGCTCGACCTGCTTGCCGGCGAAGGCGTCCTCGAGGCTTATCTCCAGATCGAAGCGAAGGTCCGAGCCGCGAAGCGCGTTCGAGCGGCGGTCGGACTGCTGGCCGTTCATGAACTCGCCGAAAATGTTCTCGAAGATGTCGCTGAACGAGCCGAAGTCCTGGGCCCCCGCCCCGCCGCCAAAGCCTCCCTGCCCGCCGTTTCGGAAAGCGGCGTGGCCGAAGCGGTCGTAGGCGGCGCGCTTCTGCGGGTCCTTCAGGCAGTCATAGGCTTCGCTGATCGCCTTGAACCGGGCCTCGCTGTCCTTGCAGCCCGGGTTGTAATCGGGATGGCATTCCTTGGCGAGGCGGCGATAGGCGTTCTTCAGCGTCCCCTCGTCGGCGCCGCGCTCGACCTGAAGCAGCTGGTAATAATCGGCGTCGGTCACTTCATCCCTCTCCCTGCAGGGGAGAGGGACAGCCGCCGCGCAGCGGCGGCAGGGTGAGGGCCTTGGCCCTCACCTCGATCCGTTCCCAACCAGACTCGCTCATACCTGCCCTCACCCTGCCGCTTCGCGGCTTTCCCTCTCCCCTGCAGGGAGAGGGAGGGATCCTCAGCCCTTGTTTTCGTCGTCGACCTCGGAGAATTCGGCGTCGACGACCTCCTCTTCGGTGCCGCCCGCTTCCGCGCCCTCGGCCGCCCCGGACTCGTCGGAAGGCCCGCCGGCCGTATTGGCCTGCTCCTTCTCGTAGATCGCCTGGCCGAGCTTCATCGCGACCTGGCTCAGAGCCGCGGTCTTGGACTTCATCGCCTCGATGTCGCCGCCCTCGATCGCCTGGCGGGTCTCGTCGATCGCCGCCTGGATCTCGGTCTTCAGAGCCTCGTCGACCTTGTCGCCATGCTCCGCCAGCTGCCTTTCGGTGCTGTGGGCGAGGCCCTCGGCGCTGTTCTTCGCCTCGGCGCCCTCGCGGCGCTTCTTGTCCTCCTCGGCGAACTGCTCGGCTTCGCGGACCATCTTCTCGATGTCGGAATCGGCGAGGCCGCCCGACGCCTGGATCCGGATCTGCTGCTCCTTACCGGTGCCCTTGTCCTTGGCCGAGACGTGGACGATGCCGTTCGCGTCGATGTCGAACGTGACCTCGACCTGGGGCACTCCGCGCGGCGCCGGCGGGATGCCGACCAGGTCGAACTGGCCGAGGATCTTGTTGTCCGCGGCCATCTCGCGCTCGCCCTGGAAGACTCGGATGGTGACCGCGTTCTGATTGTCCTCGGCGGTCGAGAAGGTCTGGCTCTTCTTCGTCGGGATGGTCGTGTTGCGGTCGATCATCCGGGTGAAGACCCCGCCCAAAGTCTCGATTCCGAGGCTCAGCGGAGTGACGTCGAGGAGGAGGACGTCCTTGACGTCGCCCTGGAGGACTCCGGCCTGGATGGCGGCGCCCATGGCGACGACCTCGTCCGGGTTGACGCCCGTGTGCGGCTCCTTGCCGAAGAAGTCCTGAACGATCTGGCGGACCCGCGGCATCCGGGTCATTCCGCCGACGAGCACGACCTCGGAGATGTCGGCGGACTTCACGCCGGCGTCCTCGAGCGCCTTCTTGCAGGGATCGAGCGTGCGCTTGATCAGATCCTCGACCAGCTTCTCGAGATCCGAGCGGGTGATCGTCTTGACCAGATGCTTGGGCCCGTTCTGATCGGCGGTGATGAAGGGCAGGTTGACCTCGGTGGTCTGGGCCGAGGAAAGCTCGATCTTGGCCCGCTCGGCGCCTTCCTTGAGGCGCTGCAGAGCGAGGCGGTCGCCGCGAAGGTCGATGCCTTCCTGCTTCTTGAACTCATCCGCGAGGTAATCGACGATCTTGGCGTCGAAATCCTCGCCGCCCAGGAAGGTGTCGCCGTTGGTCGACTTCACTTCGAACACGCCGTCGCCGATCTCGAGCACCGAGATGTCGAAGGTTCCGCCGCCGAGATCGTAGACCGCGATCGTCTTGCCGTCCTGCTTGTCGAGGCCGTAGGCGAGCGCCGCCGCGGTCGGCTCGTTGATGATGCGCAGGACCTCGAGGCCGGCGATCTGGCCGGCGTCCTTGGTCGCCTGGCGCTGCGCGTCGTTGAAGTAAGCGGGGACGGTGATCACCGCCTGGGTGACGTTCTCGCCGAGATAGGCCTCGGCGGTTTCCTTCATCTTCTGGAGGATGAAGGCGGAAATCTGGGACGGGCTGTAATCCTTCGCGCCGGCATTGACCCAGGCGTCGCCATTGGGGCCTCGGCTGATCGTGTAGGGGACCAGCTCGGTGTCCTTCTTGGTGATCGGATCGTCGAAGCGGCGGCCGATCAGGCGCTTCACCGCGAAGACGGTGTTCTCGGGGTTCGTGACCGCCTGGCGCTTGGCCGGCTGACCGACCAGCCGCTCGCCGTCCTTGGCGAAAGCGACGATCGAGGGCGTGGTGCGCGCGCCTTCCGCATTTTCGACCACCTTGGGCTTGCCGCCTTCCATGACGGCGACGCAGCTGTTGGTCGTGCCCAGGTCGATTCCGATGACTCTAGCCATGCTTATTCCTCTTGTGCCCCAAAAGTTTACCGCACCCCTGCGGCCTTCGAACGAGGCACGCGGAGTGTTTCGGAAGCGATATAGGGGTGGATTCCGAGGCGACAAGAAGTGCGGTCGCAGCTAGGAAGCGGCGGCGATGAAGAAGATGCTCGAAAGACACGTTTTTACCGCCATGGCCGGAGCGGCGCTGCTGGCGGGCTGCAGCCGGCCGCCGCCGGACGGGACGGTGATCGTGAGCGACGTCTGGGTCAGGCTGCCGGCGGTGAAAAGCCGTCCGGGCGGGGCTTATTTCCGGATGGAGGCGGGGAGCGAGGGGACGAGGCTGCTCGGCGTGTCGAGCCCGAGCGTTCGCTGGATCGAACTCCATGAAACCACGACGACGGGCGGCAAGACGAAGATGAAGCCGCGCAAGGAGCTCGAGTTCCCAAGCCGCGGCGAACTCGTCTTCGAGCCGGGCGGCCGTCACGCGATGCTGTTCGGGATCAATTCGAAGGTGAAGGCCGGCGACATCATCCCACTCACCTTCTCGTTCAACGTGGCGCCGCCGATCACGGTCGAGGCCGAAGTACGGGCTGCGGGCGACGAGGACCCGCACAAAAAGCACTGACCTGATCCCCGCTCGAACGTCACCCTGAACTTGTTTCAGGGTCCAGGCTTCCGCTTCGCTGTCGCATCCACCTGGGATGCTGAAACAAGTTCAGCATGACGGCATAACAGGCTAACCCATGTTTGCCATAACAGGGGGAAGCAAAGATGTCGGGATTCAGGGCGTTCATCGCGAAGGGCAACGTGCTCGACCTGGCGGTGGCTGTGATCATCGGAGCGGCGTTCGCGACCATCGTCTCCTCGCTGACCGACGACATCCTCATGCCGGTAATCGGCTGGCTGTTCGGAGGCCTCGATTTCTCGAGCTATTTCATCCGGCTCGGGCCGATCCCCGCGGGCTATGCCGGCGACCCCAACAATTATGCGGCCCTGAAGGCCGCGGGCGTGCCGATGATCGGCTACGGCCAGTTCGTCACCGCCGTCGTCGCCTTCCTCATCCTCGCCTTCGTCATCTACCAGCTGGTCCGGGCGGCCAGCCGGGTCAAGCTGGCGCCCGCCGAGGTGGCGGCCGGGCCGAGCGAGGAGCTGCTGGTCCTGCGCGAGATTCGCGACTCGCTCAAGGCACGGTCCTGAGCCGTTGAAAAGTTAAGCTTTTCCCGCTAGCGATCGGCAAAATTGAGCGGGGAATGGAATGAAGCTTCGTGGGTTTGGCCGAGCGCTTGTCGCGGCCGCGGCTTTGGCGGTCGCTTGCGGCCCGGCCCGGGCCATCGATCCGTTGCCCGCCGATTCGAAAATGGCGGCGGATCCCGCGGTAAGGACCGGCACGTTCGCCAACGGCCTGCGCTACGCGATCATGCGCAACGGCTCGCCCGCCAAGGCGGTCTCGCTTCGACTCGCCATTCGCGCCGGCAGCTATGACGAGGAGGAAGCCGAGAGCGGCTTCGCCCATTTCGTCGAGCATATGGCGTTTCGATCGACCCGTCAGGCGCCGGAAGGCTCGCTCGATACCCGGTTCGCCAGCCTCGGGGTCGCCTTCGGCCGGGACGAGAATGCGGCGACGGGGATCGAATCGACCATCTACCAGATGGACGTGCCGGTCGCGGATCAGGCCGCGGTCGCCAAGGTCCTCGAATGGCTTCGCGGCGCCGCCGACGGAATCCTTTTCGCCCCCGCCGCCGTCGAGCTGGAGAAAGGGGTGGTGGTCGCCGAAATCCGCGCCCGGACGAGCCCGACCACGATCGTCGGACGGGAAGCCGCTCGCTTCCAGGCGCCGGGCCTGCGCTCGGTCGCTCGCGACGTCGGCGGGACCGAGGCCTCGGTACGCGCCGCGACCCCGGCCGCGCTCCAGGCCTTCTACGATCGCTGGTACCGCCCGGACAACGCCGTCCTGGTCATCGCCGGCGATGCCGATCCGGACGCGATGCTGAAGGCGGCCGAAGCGGCGTTCGCGAGCTGGACCGGCAGAGGCGCGCCCGGAACCCGGGCGAAGCCGGCCGCGCCGGCCCAGCGCGGCCTCGACAGCTTCACGAGAAAAGGTCCGTCGCTCCCGCTCGCCGGAAGCGCCTGCCGGGTCGCGCCGCTCGACGGACCCCGCGACGCCAGCCTCGAACGGATGCGCCGCGAGACCCTTTCCCAAATCTGGGTGACGATCCTTACCGACCGGGCCGCTCGAACCAGTGCCAAGGCCGGCTCGGCGCTCCTGGGAACGGCGCCGATGGTGAACCGGAGCCTTCCCGACGCCCGAATCGCCTGCCTGATCGCGGTGCCCAATCTGGGCAAATGGCGCGAGGGCCTGGCCCAGGCGCAGGCCGAGCTGCGCCGTTTCGCCGAAACGGGCCCGACTTCCGCAGAGGTTGAAGGCGCGGCCGAGCAGCTTCGCTCTCGGCTCCGCGCCGCCGTCTATCAAAGCGGCACCCGGGCCACGCGCGACCTCGCGCAGGGGATGGTGGATTCGGAGCTGGACGGGACCCCGTTCGCCCATCCCAGGGAGGCGATGCGGATCTACGACTTGCTGGTCGCGGGGCTGACCCCGGCCGACGTCAAGCGCGCCTTCGAAGCGGACTGGAGCGGCAGCGGGCCTCTGCTGGTCCTGACCGGCCCCGACGAGGTGAGCCCGGCGGAGCTGGCGGCGGCGTGGCAAGCCAATGCGCTCGCGGCGCCGCTTGAGACCTTCGCGGATCCCGAGGCGGCCCAATGGGCCTATTGGAAATTCGGTAAGCGCGGCAAGGTCGCTTCGAGGGAGGCCGGACCCGAATTCACCCGCCTCGTGTTCAAGAACGGCGCCGTCCTCAATTTCAAGCAGACGGATTTCCAGTCCGGCGGGGCCGAGATCCGGGTCCGCTTCGGGCATGGCGAGCGCAGCCTCAGCGTCGCCGACAGGACTCCGATGATGCTGGCCGCGACCCTGTTTCCGAACGGGGGGCTCGGGAAGATGGACTATGAGCAGATCGGAAGCGCGCTCACCAATTCGACCTGGGCCTTCACCCTGGAGCCGCGGCCGACCGCGTTCGTGCTGAGCAGCAGCACGCTCAACGACAATGTCGCGGCGCAGATGCGCCTGCTCGCCGCCTACATGACCGACCCCGGATTCCGTCCGCTGATCGACGAGAAGCTGCCCACCGCGCTCGACCTCAGCTACCGCATGTGGGATACGGACCCGTCGTTCGTGGCGACCCTCGCCCTCGAGCGCACCCTCTTCCCGGGCCGTGAATCGCTGCCGCCGCGCGAGCGCATGGCCGCCTATCGAGCCGCCGATTTCGAGCGCATGCTGAAGCCGGCACTGACCCGGTCGCCCGTCGAGGTGACGATCGTCGGCGACTTGACGGAAGAGACGGCGAAGCGCGCGGTGGCGGCCACGTTCGGCGCCTTGCCGCCCCGGCCCGCGCTTGCGCCGGCGCCGGAAGGCAAAGGCCCTTTCCGCTATTTCCCCGAGCGCCTGCCGCCGCCGGTGACCGACACCCATCGCGGCCCCGCCGACAAGGCCGCGGCGATCCTCGCCTGGCCGCTCTACGTCGCGAGCCCCGAGCGGCGGAAGGAGGAATATGCGATCCACCTGCTTCGCTCGATCTTCGAGACCCGGCTGCTTCGGCAGGTTCGGGTGGTGATGGGCAAGGTCTATTCCCCCGGAGTCGCCCTCGCCACGCCCGACGATGCCGATCAGGGCATTCTCACCGTCGTCCTCGAAGCCGCTCCCGACGACATCCGGCCGCTGGTCGAAGCGGCGAAGAGCGTCGCCGGCGATCTGGCCGGAAGCCGGATCAGCCAGGAAGAGCTCGACGCTGCGCGGACGCCGATGCTCGCCTCGGCCGACCAGGCGTTGGGGGAGAACGGCGCCTGGGCGTCGATGATCGCCCTTGCCGGGGCGGACCGGTCCGCGCTTCGCGAGCTCACCGGCCTCCGCTCCGACCTGGAGGCGATCACCCTCGACGACGTCCGGCGCGCGGCGACCACCTGGCTGACTCCGGAACCGATGCTCGCAAGGGCCCTCCCCGCCTCGCGCTGAGACGAAGACTCTCCGTTTATTTGCCTCCCCATCGAAGATGGGGAGGGGGACCACCGAAGGGGGTGGAGGGGTGATTGGCACCGACTCTTGCCGTGTGGCAGCCGATCTTCGGCGTCCGGCGCCAGGCCACCCCTCCACCATGCTTCGCATGGTCCCCCTCCCCATGCTGCGCATGGGGAGGCAAACGGGCTAGAAACGCTTGCGTACCGTCAGTCCCATGGTGCGCGGCTGGCCGACGTGGAAGCCCAGGCGGGCTCGCCCGCCGCGCTCCCGGTCGAAGGCCAGGATCGCATTCTCGTCGAACAGATTGTTGACGTAGACGACGGCGCCGAAGCCGTCCCCGAGCTCGATTCCGGCGCTGAGGTTGACCAACTGATAATCGGGCAGCTTGAGGTTCAAAGTCGTCGAGGCTCCGGCCGGAGCGCCGCCGAACGGAAGCCCGTGGACGAAGGTCCGGGGATTGTTCTCCTGGTCGCCGGGCTGGGTGAACCGGCTCCCGTTGTGCTGGAAGGTGATCCCCACATAGGCTTCGCCGCCGTCTCCGGTCGGGACGGTGTAGAAGGCGCTTGCGGCGACCTGGAAATTGGGCACCGAGGGCAGCCGGTTGCCGTCGCGGATTCCCTCGAGCACCGTGCCGTTCTGCTTCAGCCTGGTCTCGTCGAACTGGGCCTCGACCCAGCTGCCCGCGATCGACAGGTCGAGGCCCCTGGCCGGCCGGGCGCTGAGCTCGAACTCGACTCCCATCGTGTGGGCATCGGCGTTGAACACGACCCGCGACGAGCAGGAACCCGCGTCGGCGGTGACCTGGAGGTTGTCGATCTTGGTGTAGAAGGCCGCGGCATTGACGGTGATCGGTCCGAATTTGGACTTCACTCCGGCCTCGTAATTCCACAGGGTCTCGTCGTCGTAGCGGTCGAAGCCGCCATAATCGATCCGGTCCTGGGCGCTGCACAGGCCCTCGTTGAGCGGATCGTTGACTCCGCCGAGGCGGAAGCCCTTCGACGCCTGCAGGTTGACGATCACGTCGTCGGCGGCTTCGTAGCTGAGCAGGAGCCGGGGCGAGAAGCCGTCCGACTTGGTCTCGTCGGTCTGGTTGTCGCCGTTCGCGAAGAGGCCGCCCGACCTGAAGCCGCGCTCCTCCTTGAAATCGTAATAGCGAAGCCCGGCGGTCGCGGTCAGCTGTTCGGTGATGTCGTAGCTCGCTTCGCCGAAAAGGGCGGTCTGCCTGATGTCGTAGGGCAGGTCGGCATTGTAGGGCGAGTTGAGCGGGAAGCCGTTGGCGACGGCCGCCGAGGTTCCGGCGCCGAGCGCGGCGTCGGTGAAGGCGTCGTAGCCCGGGGTCGGCAGGCGCTGGGCATAGACTCGGTCCACGTCCGAATAGAAGGCGCCGACCAGCCACTGGAACGGGCCCTCGCCGCTCGAGGCGATGCGCAATTCCTGGGTCCAGGTCTTGAGGTCGGTCCTGTCGACGAGGTTCGACGGCAGCAGCACGCCTGCCGCCGGGAAGCCGAGATCGACCGAGACGCTTCCGGTCAGGGCGCTGGCGTCGCGGCTGACGAGGATGTCGCGGTTGATGTAGGTCGTCACCGAGGTGAGCTCGACTCCGCCGAGGTCGGCGCTGGCGGTGAGATCGGCGATCAGCGTGTCGTCCTTGAAATCCTCGTCGAGGAGAAGGAATTGCTCGCGATCGCGGAAGTTCACCGCGGGCCGGGTCGTCGTGAAGGGATTGGCGTAGAGATTGTACACCTCCTGCCGGTTGAAGCCGTTGGCCCGGACTTCCTGGTAGACGACGCGCGGAGTGATCGAGATGTCGGGCGTCGGCTGAAACAGAACGGCGATCCGGCCGCCGGTGCGGCGCCCGTCGTTGACGTCCTCGCTCAGGCCGTTGCCCGGGCGCCGGGCGTTGATGAAGCCGGCATATTCGGTGTGGTAGCCGACGACCCGGACGGCCGCCAGGTCGCCCATCGGAACGTTGATCGCGCCCTTGAGATGGCCGCCGAAACTGTCCTCGCCGACGATGTGGACGTTCGCTTCGGCCAGGCCTTCGAGCTTGTCGACGTTCGGCTGGTTGGTGATGTAGCGGATGGTGCCGCCGACCGAGCCCGAGCCGAACAAGGTGCCCTGCGGCCCGCGCAGGGTCTCGACCCGGTTGAGGTCGAACAGGTCGAGGTCGGGCTGGAACAACGACAGCGAGACCACCGATTCGTCGAGATAGACGCCGACCTGCTCCTTGACGCCGGGCTGGTCGCGGATGATCTGCCCGGCGGAAACGCCGCGGATCGAAATCTGGCTCTGGCCGGGGCCCAGATTCTGGACGTTGAGGCCGGCGACGTTGCGCGACAGATCCTCGATCGTTCCGGCGCCGAGCCGCTGGATGTCCTTTTCGGTCTGCGCGTTGATCGAGAAGGGCACTTCGAGCAGGGTGGTCTCGCGCTTGGTGGCGGTGACGTAGATGGTCGAATCGTCGCCCGCTTCGTCGGCGGCCTCGTTGGCCGCCTGGGCGGCTTCCTCGGCCTCGGTCTGGCCGTAAGCGGGCGAGGCGGCGGCGACGCAGGCGGCGAAGGACGCGCCGGCCAGGAAGACGGCCTTGCCGACGCGATTGCGGTTCCAAAGACGAGCCATCACCATTCCCCTTCGTTGTGGCAGCGCAACAATCTCCCTTTCCGCGACGCGAAGATCAAGGCGGAGAAGACAGGAGCGCGGAAAATCTGCCACACTGTTGCAGAAGCGTTACAGGAGGGCTCTTCAGCACCGTCATGCTGAACTTGTTTCAGCATCCAGGTTCGAACCGCCTCGCGGGCGGAGGGCTGGACCCTGAAACGAGTTCAGGGTGACGGCATTTGTCCATGGCCCGAGCGCTTGACTAATCGCCGCCCAGCCCAAATGCTGCTGCCCTTCCGGAGGGGTGGATGGCCAGGATGACTCGGCGAGCGGCGATCAAGGCGGGTGCGGCGGCGGCGGTCGCGGCGGGCGCTCCGGCCCTCGCCGCCTCCCGGCGGGCCGACACGATCGTCGTCGGAGCCGGGGTGTTCGGGGCCTGCACGGCGCGTGCCTTGCAGCGAGCAGGGCACAAAGTGCTCCTGCTCGACGCCTGGGGCCCCGCCCATGCCCGCGCCTCCTCCGGCGGGGAATCGCGACTGACCCGGGGGAGCTACGGCGCCGACGAAGTCTATACGCGCATGGCCTGGGACTCGCTCGCCGAATGGCGCGCTCTCTCCGACCGCGCCGAGCTTCCGCTCTTCCACCGGGCGGGAGTGCTCTTCTTCTTTCCCAAGGCGGAAGATTATGTCCATCGGACGGTGGAAGTGCATCGCCGCCTGAAGCTGCCAACGCAGCTGCTGGAGCGGAGGGAGATGCGCGCTCGATTCCCGATGATGGATTTCGACGGGATCGAGCTCGGCCTGTGGGAGCCGGAGTTCGGCGCCCTGATGGCGCGGCGAGCGGTGCAGACGATCGTCGCCGAATTCGTCGCCGCCGGTGGCGACTATCGGCAAGCGGCCGTGAAGCCACCGGACCGGGGCGCCGGGCCGCTCGAGCGCATAATTATGCAAGGCGGTGAGAAATTATACGCCGACCGCTACTTCTTCGCCTGCGGTCCCTGGCTTCCGAAGCTGTTCCCGGACCTGCTCGGCCGCCGCATCTTCCCAACCCGCCAGGAGATATTCTTCTTCCGACCGCCGGCCGGCGACGATTGTTTCGGGCCCGGGGCCCTGCCCGGCTGGGCGGACTTCAACGCCGGCGACATTTTCTACGGCTTCCCGGACCTCGAGGGCCGCGGCTGCAAGGTCGCCCACGATCTGCACGGACCGCCGATCGATCCGGACCAGGGCGACCGTACCCCCTCCCCGGCCGCTCTCGCCGAGGTGCGCGCCTATATGGAACGCCGCTTCCCGGGCCTTCGCGGCGCTCCGCTGAGCGAATCCCGGGTCTGCCAATATGAGAATAGCGCCAATGGCGATCTCCTGATCGACTGGCATCCGCGGCGGCCCAACGTCGCCCTGGTCGGCGCCGGCTCGGGCCATGGCTTCAAGCACGGCCCCGCCGTCGGCGCTTATGCCGCGAAGATGATCACGGGCACCTTGGCCGCGCCCGAACCCCGCTTTTCGCTCGCCTCGAAAGGCGAGCGGAAGGACCGGGCGGTGCATTGAGATTTGCCTCCCCATCGCTTCGCGATAGGAAGGCGGGAACAGGAGAGATTGATGGACCAGCCGCTCGACACGTTCCGCTCCTCGACCTGGGGCTGGCTTCGCGGCACGCTCGCCGGCTGGGGGACCGTGGCGCTCGTGCCGGTCGCCCTCCTGCTGACCGCGGTCGCGCCGCCCGAGATCGGACGTTGGCCGCTGCTGATCGCCGGCCTGGCTTTCGGAATCGTCATCTGGAAATGGTTCGAGAGCCTCGCCGCCCGCTACGACATCTGCCCGGACCGGCTGATCGTCCGCGAAGGCATCTTCATCAAGAGCCTGGACGAGGTCGAGCTGTATCGGGTCAAGGACGTGCGTCTCGACTTCAGCCTGATCAACCAGATGGCCGGGATCGGCACGATCACCGTCACCTCGAGCGACGAGACGACCCGCGGCGAGCCCTTGATCCTCCGCCACGTCGAACGCGCCGCCGAACGCCGCGAGGAACTGCGCCGGCTGGTCGAGACCGCCCGGCAGAAGCGCCGGGTGCGCGAGATCGACATGATGCACGAGGATTATTGAGGATTCTTGCCTCCCCATCGGAGATGGGGAGGGGGACCATCCGAAGGGCGGTGGAGGGGTGAAGGCGCGAAGCTAGGGGATTGTGGAGAGGACTACCGACGCGTCGGCAACTACCCCTCCACCATGCTTCGCATGGTCCCCCTCCCCCCGCTTCGCGCGGGGAGGCAATTCACCCCTTCCGAGCCACTCCGACCATCGCCGGCCTCAGCAGCCGGTCCTTGATCATGTAGCCGGCCTGCATCTCCTGGACGATGGTGCCGGGCTCGGCGTCGCTCGGGATCTCGACCATCGCCTGGTGGCGGTGCGGGTCCAGGGGCTGGCCCATCGCTTCGACCCGGGTGATTCCGTTGCGCTGGAAGACGGTGTCGAGCTCGCGCCCGGTCGCCTCGATTCCGGCGATCAGAGCCTTCATCCGCTCGTCCTGGCGAAGATCCTCGGGAATCGCGGAGAGGGCGCGGTCGAGATTGTCCTTCACCGACAGGACGTCGCGGGCAAAGCCGGTCGCCGCATAGGCGGCCACGTTCTGCTTCTCCTGCTCGAGCCGGCGGCGGACGTTCTGGATCTCCGCCTGGGCGTAGAGGACGTGCTGGCGAACCTGCTCCAGCTCCTTCACGAGCTCGGAGAGATCCTGCTCCTGGGCCTGCGCCTGCTCCTCGGCCGTAGCCTCTTCGACCTCGTTCGTCTCTTCGTGCAGCTTTTGTTCGTCGTTCATGCCATCAATCTCGATAGTGCCTGTGCCGTGAAATCCACCATGGGTACGACTCGTGCATAGTTCAACCGAGTCGGCCCGATCACTCCGACCACTCCGACGACCTTGCCGTCCCGTCCCGAATAAGGCGCGGCGATGACGGAAGATCCGGAAAGTGCGAACAATTTATTCTCCGAACCGATGAAGATCTTCATCCCCTGGCCGGCCCGGGCGCTGTCGAGCAGCCGGACGATCTCTTCCTTGCCGTCCAGCTCCTCGAGCAGCTGGCGCACCCGCTCGAGGTCGGCGACGGCGCCGGGCTCGAGCAGATTCGCCTGGCCGCGGACGATCAGGACCGGCCGCTGCGCCCCGTCCTGCGACCACAAGGCCAGGCCGCGGTCGATCAGCTGGCGGGCGGCGTCGTCCAGAGCGGCCTTGCCGGCCTGGATCTCGGCGGCGAGCCGGCGCTGCGCCTCCGGCAGGGTGAGGCCGGACAGGCGCGCGCTGACGTAATTGCCGACCTCGGTCAGGGTGGAGGCGGTGATCCCCGGCGGCAGGTCGACGACCCGGTTCTCGACGCTGCCCTCGGCCCCGACCATCACCGCCAGCGCCTGGGTCGGCGAAAGCTGGACGAAGCCCAATTGCCGAAGCACCGGCTCGCGCTTGGGCACCAGGACGATCCCGGCGCAGGCCGAGAGGCCGGACAAAGCGGCGGTGGCGGCGGAAAGCGCCTCCTCGATCGGACCGCCGCGCTCAAGCCGGGCTTCGATCGCGGCCCGCTCCTCGGCGCTGGGCGCGGCCGCCTGCATCATTCCGTCGACGAACATTCTAAGGCCGCTCTCGGTGGGCACCCGGCCGGCCGAAGTATGGGGATGGGCCAGCAGCCCGAGCTCCTCCAGATCCTGCATGACGTTTCGGATCGAGGCCGGCGAGAGGTTGAGGCCCGGCAGCCTGGAGAGGGTCCGCGATCCGACCGGGGCGCCCGACCCGAGATAATTCTCGACCACCATCCGGAACACTTCCCGGGCACGATCGGTGAGCTCGCTGACGGGAGTCGGGGTCATGAAGGGGGTAGATAGGTAAGCTGCGCGCTGCCGTCACCCTGTCATCGTCACCCTGAACTGGTTTCAGGGTCCAGTCCTCCACCCGCGAGGCGGTTCGACCCTGGATGCTGAAACAAGTTCAGCATGACGGTATGGATGACAGTGGATTACCTGCCCCGCTCTGGCTAAGGCGCGGCCTTCAAACCGAAAGGAACATCATGCGCCCATCCGGACGCGCGCCCGACCAGATGCGGGAGATCGTGATGGAGGCGGGCTTCACCCGTCACGCCGAGGGCAGCTGCCTGATCAGCTTCGGCGACACTCGGGTGCTGTGCACCGCCTCGGTCGAGCAGAGCCTTCCGCCCTGGCTTCGAGGCAAGGGCAAGGGCTGGGTCACCGCCGAATATGGAATGCTTCCCCGGGCCACCCATACGCGGGGCCGGCGCGAGGCGGCGTCGGGCAAGCAATCCGGGCGGACCCAGGAGATCCAGCGGCTGATCGGGCGCTCGCTGCGCGCGGTCGTCGACCTCCAGGCGCTGGGCGAGCGCCAGATCACGGTCGATTGCGACGTCATCCAGGCCGACGGCGGCACCCGCACCGCGGCGATCTCGGGCGGCTGGGTGGCCCTTCGGATCGCCGTCGACGGACTGCTTCGCCAGCAGCTCCTCACCGTCGACCCGATCCGCCAGAAGATCGCGGCGGTGAGCTGCGGAATCCATAACGGCGCCGCCGTTCTCGACCTCGATTACGACGAGGATTCGACTGCCGGGGCCGACGGCAATTTCGTTCTCACCGGCGACGGCAACATCGTCGAGGCGCAGGTCACCGCCGAGGGCGAGACCTATGACGAAGAGGGCCTGCTTCGACTGCTCCGACTGGCGCGGATCGGCTGCGGCGAGATTTTCGCCGCCCAGGACCGGGCGACCGGGCGATGAGGAAGCTCCAGCCGGGGCGGCTGGTCATCGCCAGCCACAATGAAGGCAAGGTGCGTGAGATTCGCGACCTGCTCGGCCCCTATGGCGTGGAGCCGGTTTCGGCGGGCGAGCTCGATTTGCCCGAGCCCGACGAGATCGGGACGACCTTCATCGACAATGCCGATTTGAAGGCGCGCGAGGCGGCGGATCTGTCCGGCCTGCCCGCGCTCGCCGACGACAGTGGGCTGTGCGTCGAGGCGCTGGAGGGACGGCCGGGCATCTTTTCGGCACGGTGGGCACTGGCCGCCGACCCCCGGGTCGCGCCGTCCGCGGGGCCCGGCGAGGTTGAGGGGCCGCGCGACTTCGGACTGGCGATGCGCCGGGTCTGGGAAGAGCTGGAGGCGCTCGGGCCGGACTCGAGCCGAAACGCCCATTTCGTCTGCGCCCTCGCGGTCTGTTGGCCCGACGGGCGCAGCGAGTGGTTCGAAGGCCGGGTCGAGGGGACCTTGGTATGGCCGCCGCGGGGGGACCGGGGCTTCGGCTACGACCCGATCTTCGTCCCGGCCGGCCATGACATCACCTTCGGCGAGATGGACCCGGCGGACAAGCACCGGATCAGCCACAGGGCGGACGCGTTCGGCAAGCTGGTCGCGGCGCTGCTGTGAACGCCGTCATGCCAGCGAAGGCTGGCATCCCGGGGGGTGAAGAGCGTGGGCGTCTTTCACCCGCTGGAGCCCCAGCCTTCGCTGGGGCGACGACGGCCCTCTATATCCACTGGCCGTTCTGCGTCTCCAAATGCCCTTATTGCGACTTCAACAGCCACGTCCGCGAGTCCGTGGATCAGTCGGCCTGGCGCGAGGCGCTCCTCCGCGACCTGGCCTGGGAGGCGGAGGCCTTTCCCGGCCGTCCGATCACCTCGATCTTCTTCGGCGGCGGAACGCCCTCGCTGATGGAGCCGGCGACGGTGGCGGCGCTGATCGAGGCGGCCCGGGGGCATTGGGGACTGGCCCCGGACGCCGAGATCACCCTCGAGGCGAACCCCTCTTCGGTCGAGGCGGCGCGCTTCGCCGACCTCGCGGCGGCGGGTGTGAACCGGGTGTCGCTCGGCCTTCAGTCGCTCGACGATGACGCGCTGCATTTCCTCGGACGAGCCCATGGCGCTGCGGAGGGGCTGGCGGCGCTGGAGACGGCGCAAGCCTGCTTCGGACGAGTCAGCTTCGACCTCATCTACGCGCTCCCCGGCCAGAGCGAAACGGCCTGGGCCGCGGATCTCGGCCGGGCGCTCGGCTTCGGCACCGGCCACCTCTCGCTCTATCAGCTGACCATCGAGCCCGGCACCCGCTTCGCCGCCATGGCCGCTCGCGGAGCGCTCGAGCCGCGCGATCCGGACGAGGCTGCGGCGCTATACGAACTGACCCAGGCGATGACGGAGGGCGCCGGGCTTCCCGCCTACGAAATCTCCAACCACGCCCGACCGGGCGAGGAGAGCCGCCACAATCTCGCTTACTGGCGCTACCGGCCGTATCTCGGAGTGGGCCCCGGAGCGCACGGCCGGCGCGGCGGGACGGCGACCCAGCGCCACCGCAAGCCGGAGAATTGGCTGGCGGCGCTGGAGCGCAACGGCCACGGAATCTGCGAAGAGACCGAACTTAGCGCGGGCGAGCAGGCGAGCGAGGCGCTGCTGATGGGGCTTCGGCTCAGCGAAGGGGTCGAGATCGCAGCGGTGGAGAGCCGGCTGGATCTCGGAGCGGTCGAGCGGCTGGAGGGCCATGGGCTGCTGGCGCAGGGGGATGGCCGGCTAATCGTGACGCCGGCGGGGCGGCTCCTGCTCGACGGCATACTCGCGGAGATCGTCACCTCGCCGTCACCCTGAACTTGTTTCAGGGTCCAGCTTTCCGCCCGCAAGGCGGTTCGACCCTGGATGCTGAAACAAGTTCAGCATGACGGCTTGGCCGTCCCCTGCCCCCTCAGTCGAAGCTTCTCGGCGCCTGCGACACGACGATCGTCCCGCTCGCCGTGACCTCGCGCACCTCGAGCGAGCGATCGGCTATTCCGGACTCGGTGAAGCGGAAGGGACCGTCGACTCCGGAGAAGCCGGTCGGGTCGCGAAGCTCGCGCTCCGGGAAGGGGCGGCCGAGGCGCCAGGTCTTGGCGATCCGGACGGTCAGGAGCACGGCGTCGTAGCCGAGGCTGGCGAGCCGGTAGGGATTGGCGCCGTAGCGGGCGCGATAACGGGTGCGAAGCTGATTGAACATCGAATCGCCGACGCTCGCATACCAGGCGCCGCGAAGCGCCGCGGTTCGGCCGAGGCCGGTCTCCGTCGCCCACAATTCGGTTCCGAGCAGCCGGGTCCGCGCATTCGCTCCGCTCTTCAGGAGCGGCGCGGCGGCGGCGGCGCCACGGCCGCCGTCGGCGATCAGGACGGCGTCGTAACCGCCCTGGGCGTAGAGCCTGGCGACGGCGGTCCTGACCGCCGCCGGCCCGCCGTCGTAGCTCTGCATGGCGACGAGGCGTCCGCCTTCATCCTCGACCGCTCCGACCATCGCGTCCGAGGCGCGGCGGCCGTAGACGCCCACCGGCGCAAGCGCTCCGAAACGCTCGAGCCCGGCGCTTCGCGCATGGCCGACGACCCGCGCGATCGACTGGCCGGGCGTGAAGCCCATCAGATAGACCCCGTTGCCGGCGACGCTGCTGTCGTTCGAGAAGCTGATCACCGGGACGTCGGCGCGGCGAGCGACCGGAGCGACCGCCCGGACGTCTTCGGCGAGGAGCGGGCCGAGGAACAGGCCGTTGCCGTCGGCAAGCGCCTGGTTGGCCGCCTCGACCGCGCCGCCTCGGGCGGTGTCGTAGACGGTGATTCGGATCCGGTCGCCGCCGGCGTCGAGCAAGGCGAGGTTGGCGGCGTTGGCGATCGACTGGCCGACCCCGGCGTTGGAACCCGAGGTCGGAACCAGAACGGCGACCCGGTTGCGGGTCTCTTCCGGCGGAAGCTGGGGACCCGGCGCCTCTTCGCGCGGCCGCTCGATTTCCTCCGGCGCCGCCTCCGGCGGCAGATCGGGGCGAGGCTTGGGCACGAGCTGGCAACCGGCCAGGGCCATGGCCATCAGGGCCGAGGCGCCGAGGCCGAGAATGTTGCGCCGCGCTTGCGACCCGGGGGATTGCTCTGCCATGACCCTCATCCTCATGAACGCGCTACCACCCGGCCTCTATATCGTCGCGACCCCTATCGGCAATCTTTCCGATCTCAGCCCCCGCGCGGCCGAAATGCTGGCGCAAGCGGATCTGATCGCCGTCGAGGACAGCCGGGTCACGGCCAAGCTCCTCCATCATATCGGGGTGAAGCGCCCGATGTTGCCTTATCACGACCATAATGCCGAGCGGGTGAGGCCGCAGCTTCTGGAGCGGATGCGGCATGGGGCGGTGGCCCTGGTCTCGGACGCGGGCACTCCGCTCATTTCCGATCCGGGCTACAAGCTGGTGCGCGACGCCCGGGCCGCCGGGATCCCGGTGACCACCCTTCCCGGCCCTTGCGCCGTCGTCGCCGCCCTGACCCTGGCGGGGCTCCCGACCGACCGCTTCCTGTTCCTCGGCTTCCTCCCGCCCAAAGGCGGCGCCAAGGCGAATGCGATTGCCGAGGTCGCTTCGGTTCGGGCGACCCTGGTCCTTTACGAAAGCGGCCCTCGCCTCGCTGCCACGCTTCAGGCGCTTCGAGCCGGCCTCGGCGACCGCGACGCGGCGGTGGCTCGGGAGATCAGCAAGAAGTTCGAGGAGACGGTGACCGGGACGCTCTCCGAGCTTGCGGAGCGCTATTCGGAGGCGGCGCCCAAAGGCGAGATCGTCATCGTCGTCGCGCCTCCGGGCGAGGCGGAAGCCGCCAGCGAGGCGCAGGTCGACCTGGCGCTGCGCGAGGCGATGGGGCGGCTCTCGGCGTCGCGGGCGGCGGCCGAGGTGGCCGAGACGCTCGGAGTGCCGAGGCGCCAGGCCTATGAGCGGGCGCTTAAGCTCAAATGAAGCGGCAGCGGGCGGAGCGAGGCGGGCGGCGGGCGGAAAAGCTCGCCGCTCTCTGGCTCCAGCTCAAGGGCTGGAAGATATTGGGCCGGAGGGTCCGGACTCCGGTGGGCGAAGTGGACCTCGTCGCCCGGCGCGGAACGATCGTGGCGTTCGTCGAGGTGAAGGCGAGGGCGACGGCGGAGGAAGCCGGCCTGGCGCTCGACGAATGGCGGCTTCGGCGGGTGGCGGCCGCGGCCGAGGCGCTCGCCCATCGCTATACGCGCGCCGGCGACGACATCCGGCTCGACGCCATTTTCATCGTGCCGCGGCGGCTGCCCCGGCACCTGGCCAATATCTGGCACGGATGACAGCGCCGCCCAGCCCCGCTAAGCGCGCGCCATGAGCCTTCGCGTCGCCGTCCAAATGGATCCCCTGGAGGGGATCAACATCGAAGGCGATTCGACCTTCGCCATCATGCTCGGAGCGCAAAAGCGCGGCCACGTCCTGTTTTATCATAAGGCGGAGGATCTGACCTATGCGGAAGGGCGCCTGTGGACGATGGCGTGGCCGGTGACGGTTCGGCCGGTCCGGGGCGATCATTTCACCCTGGGCGACCCGCTCCTTCTCGACCTCGGCCGCGACGCCGACGTCGTGCTGATGCGGCAGGATCCGCCGTTCGACCTCGGCTACATCACCGCGGCCCACCTGCTCGAGCGGATCCGGGGGGAAACCCTGGTCGTCAACGATCCCGCCTCGGTGCGCGACGCGCCCGAGAAGATCTGGGTGCTCGATTTCGCCCGCTTCATGCCCCCTACCCTCCTCACCCGATCCCTCGGAGCGGCCCGCCACTTCCTCGAGAAGCATGGCGAGATCGTGATCAAGCCGCTCCACGGCAACGCCGGCAAGGCGGTGTTCAAGGTCGGCCGCGACGGCGCCAACCTCTCGGCTTTGATCGAGATGTTCAACGCGGCCTATCGCGAGCCCCATGTCGTCCAGGCCTTCCTCCCCGAGATCGCTCAGGGCGACAAGAGGATCGTCCTCGTCGACGGCGAGGTGGCCGGGGCGATCAACCGGATCCCCGGCGCCGGCGAGATCCGCTCGAACCTGGCCGTCGGCGGCTCGGCGGCGAAGACCGAGCTCACCGGGACCGAGCGGGAGATTTGCGCGGCGCTCGCGCCCGAGCTCAAGGCGCGCGGCCTGCTGTTCGTCGGGATCGACGTGATCGGGGGCAAATGGCTGACCGAGATCAACGTCACCTCGCCCACGGGAATCGTCGCCATCGACAAATATAACGGCACCGACACTCCGGGAATGATCTGGGACGCGATCGAAGCGAAGCTTTCCTGAACATGGGCGACTGGACGATCCGCCTCATCGACCAGACGGGCTATGTCGGCATCTTCCTGCTGATGTTGCTCGAGACGATCTTTCCGCCCATCCCTTCCGAAGTGATCATGCCGGTCGCGGGCGCTCGGGCGGCGCGGGGACCGCTGACCCTGTGGGGAGTGATCGCCAGCGGAACCGCGGGCGCAATGCTCGGCAACCTCTTCTGGTACGCGCTGGCGCGGGTGATCGGGATGAAGCGCTTCCGGCCGTTCATCGAGAATTATGGGCGCTGGCTGACGATGGACTGGGACGATGTCGAGAAAGCCGAGCGATTGTTCGGCCGCTTCGGAGGGACGATCGTCTCGGTGGGCCGGATGCTCCCGACCATCCGCTCCGTCATTTCGATCCCGGCCGGCCTGCTCAGCATGCGCCTCAAGACCTTCCTCATCTGGTCGACCCTCGGCACCGTGGCCTGGACCGCGATCCTGGCGACGGCGGGATGGGGCCTGGGCATGGCGTTCAACGATGTCGAGAAGATATTGGGGCCGCTGTCGACCGCGATCATCGTCCTGATCGTCGTCGCCTACGTCTGGCGCCAGCTGACCTGGCGGAGACGGCATCCCTGATTTGCCTCCCCATCGAAGATGGGGAGGGGGACCAAGCGAAGCTTGGCGGAGGGGTAGATGGCTCGGCCTCCGCCGTCGCCCGCCCGATCCACCGCGCTCGGTGCCTTGTACCCCTCCACCACACTTCGTGTGGTCCCCCTCCCCATCGCTTCGCGATGGGGAGGCAAATCAGGCCCTTGGATGCGTAATCGGTGCTTGGCACCGATTACGGTCACGCCCTCGGATGGGCGTTTCGGTAGACGTCGAGCAGGTGGGCGGCGTCGACGGCGGTGTAGATCTGGGTCGAGGAGAGGCTGGCGTGGCCGAGCAGCTCCTGAAGCGAGCGCAGGTCGGCGCCGCGGCCGAGGAGGTGGGTGGCGAAGCTGTGCCGCAAGGCGTGGGGCGTCGTTCGGTCCGACAGGCCGAGGCGCGCCCGGGCCCGGCGGACGACCCGGCGGATCATCTCGCCGTTCAAGGGCCCGCCGCGGGCGCCCCGGAACAAGGGCTCGTCGCTCGCCATGGGATAAGGGCAGATCGACAGATAGCGCTCGATCGCTTCCCGCACCGGCACGAGCAGGGGAACGATCCGGGTCTTCGCCCGCTTGCCGGTGACGCTCAACGCCTCGCCGAGGGGCAGAGCGGCGCCGGTGAGGCCGAGCGCCTCGGCGACCCGAAGGCCCGAGCCGTAGAGGAGTAGAAGCACCGCCTGGTCGCGCGCCGCGATCCATTCCGCGCTGGAGTCCTCGCCGACTTCCTCGGCGAGGGCGACGACGTCGTCGGGCGCGACCGGCCGGGGCACGCTCCGGGGGCGCTTCGGGCCTTTCAGCCGGGGCAGGCTCGGCTCCCCCCCGCGCTCGCCCGCGGCGAAGGCGAGAAAGGCGCGGACGGCGGAAAGCTCGCGCGCGGCCGAGCTGTTGCCCAGCCCCTCCCCCCGCCTGTGGGCGAGAAAGGCGCGAAGGTCCTTGGCTTCGAGGCCGGCGAGGGCGGGGCCGTCGACCGCTCCGCCGAGATGCCGGGCGAGGAAGTCGATCAGGCGATGCGCGGTCGCGATGTAAGCCCGCACCGTATGGGGCGAGCGGCGGCGGTCGTTAGCGAGATGGTTCCGCCAGCGAAACGCGGTTTCGGCGGCGGGATGGCCGGTCAGGGGATCAGCCACCGGCCCATCGAGCGGGTGAGGACTCGGCCCAGGAACATGAGCAGTTCGGAGCCGTGTCGGGTCTCGAAGCCCTGCTCCTCGCGCTGGCCGAGGGCGAGGAGGCCGCTCGGCAAAGGCGGCTCGCTGTCGAGGCGCACCAACGCCTCGGCCCGGATCAGCTCGCAGGCGGGGCCGAACAGGGGATGGCCGCGGCCAACTCCGCGAAGGACCACTCCGTCGAGACCCTCGAGCGAGCGGCGGATGACCCGGACGTCGACGAACTGGAGGCCCGAGGCGTCGGCCCGGACGCCCTTGTCGCCCGCGAACAAGGCGACGGCGACGGCGTCGAGGCCCAGGATCTGGGGCCATTCCTGGGTGACGATATGGATGAGATGGTCGAAGCCCTCCGCCTCGATCGCCGCCAGCACCGCCTCATGGATCGAGGCGACGGCGCCCGAATGGCCGCGGGCGAAGGCGATGAGATCCTGATTGGCCTCCTCCGCCGCCGCGACCCGGGCGCGAAGCTTGGCGACCGCCCGGTCCTCGAAGTTGATCACCTTGCCCACGGCGAGGAATCTAAACCGGATAAGATTAAGTAGCGATGGCCATTTTTTGCCGCGAAAAATATTTTCTGCTTTTGTTCTTGTATTGTAGGATTCTTCCTATTATATCGGGTCGTGGGCGAGTCGCGGACTGCCCTGGGCTCTTTGACATCGTGAGATGAGGGGTCGTCCTCCCGGCGAAAGCCGGATCCATAAACACGGGTGCGCAGATTCGCGACCGGCGGTGCTCATGGATCCCGGATCAGGTCCAGGATGACGAGACCGGCGACTGCGTCATCCCGGCGGAAGCCGGGACCTCGGGGAGACCCTCTGTGTCTTCTCGACCTGAGGTCCCGGCTTTCGCCGGGATGACGGAGGGGGTGTACCTCCCTCCCCAGCTTCAGCCGATCTTCTGGCCGGTCTTGGCCCAATCGGCGGCGAAGCCTTCAAGGCCCTTGTCGGTCAGCGGATGCTTGAAGAGCTGGCGGATGACGGCGGGCGGCGCCGTCATGACGTCGGCGCCGATCATTGCCGATTGGAGGACGTGGATCGGGTGGCGGATGCTCGCGACCAGGATCTGGGTCTCGAAATCGTAATTGTCGTAAATGGTGCGGATCTCGGAGATGATCTGCATTCCGTCGAAGCCGGTGTCGTCGTGGCGGCCGACGAAGGGCGAGATGAAGGTGGCGCCCGCCTTGGCCGCGAGCAGGGCCTGGTTGGCGGTGAAGCACAAGGTGACGTTGACCATCGTCCCCTCCCCGGTCAGCGCCTTGCAGGTCTTCAGCCCGTCGAGGGTGAGCGGAACCTTGACCGCGATATTGTCCGCGATCTTCCTGAGCACCTCGGCCTCGCGGATCATCTCGGAGTGATCGGTCGCGACGACCTCCGCCGAGACCGGCCCGGGAACGATCGAGCAGATTTCGCGAACCACTTCGAGGAAGTCGCGTCCGGCCTTGTGGATGAGTGACGGATTGGTGGTGACCCCGTCGAGCAGGCCGGTTTCCGCAAGGTCGCGGATCTCGGCGGTGTCGGCGGTGTCGACGAAGAATTTCATGGGTGTCAGTCCTTGAATCGGGATTTGCCGGCCTTCTAGAGCTGGGCGGTCAATAGGGAAACACCGTTCGGGCTGAGCCTGTCGAAGCCCTCCCTTCCGGTCAAGGAGAAGGAAAGGGCTTCGACAGGCTCGGCCCGAACGGAATAGGGCATCCATCCCACAGAGTATCGAATCGGCGGAAGCGAACCTTGGCGACCTTAGATGAGCGGCGGGAGCTGAACCGGGCGATCTGGGCGATCGCCTTGCCCTCGATGCTGACCAACGTCGCGACCGCTTTGTTCGGGATCGCCGACCTGTGGGTGATCGGCCAGCTCGGGCTGGCCGAGCCCCAGGCGGGGGTCGAGCTGGGCGCCAAGTTCATGATGGGCCTGCTCATCGTCTTCAACTTCCTGAGGACCGGAACGGTCGCCCTCACCGCCCAGGCGGCCGGCCGCGGCGACGAGGCGGCGCAGGCGGCGACCCTGGCTCGGGCGCTGGGGCTGTCGCTGGCGATCGGGCTCGTCCTGCTGGCGCTCAAGCCGCTGCTCGTACCGTGGGGGATGGAGCTTCTCCACGCCCGCGGCGGCGTTGCCTGGGAGGCCGGAATCTATGTCGGGATCCGCTATTGGGGCGGCCTGCTCTGGCTCGCCAACGTCGCCCTGATGGGCTGGCTGATCGGGCGGCGGCGGGTCCGGGCGGTGCTTTGGACCGAGATCCTCTCCAACCTCATCCACATCGCGCTCGACCTGCTCTTCGTCCTGAGCTTCGGCTGGGGCGTTGCGGGCGTGGCCGCCGCCACCTTGCTGTCGGAGGGCGGCAAGACCCTCGCTTTGCTGGCCGTGACGGCGCGCCAGGCGCCGGCGCGGGCGGCGCTGGCTTCGGCCGGGCGGCGCGAAACCTGGAATGCGGCGAGCATCGGCGCCCTGCTTCGGCTGAACCGCGACCTTTTCCTTCGAACCCTTCTCCTCACCGCGGCCATCCTGCTGCTCACCCGCCAGGGCGCCCAGCAGGGTCCGCTGGTGCTGGCGGCGAACGGGATCCTCTATCAGCTGTTCATCCTGTCGGCCCTCATCCTCGACGGCTTCGAAAGCTCGGCCCAGGTGCTGTGCGGCGAGGCCGTGGGGGCGAAGGACCGGCGCCGGTTCGACGCGCTGGTGAAGGCGCTGCTGCTCTGGGGCCTTGCGGGGGGCGCCCTGTTCAGCCTGCTCTATGCGGCCGCCGGAGGGAGCTTCGCCGCCACCTTCAGCACCGATCCGGGAGTGGTCGCGACGACGCTCGTCTACGTCCCCTGGGCGGTATTGCTGCCGGTGCTGGGCGTCAGCTCCTACGTGTTCGACGGAATCTATATCGGCGCGACCTGGACCCGGGCGATGCTCCTGACGATGGGGGCGGCCTGCATCGTCTATGCGGGATTGCTGTTCGCGGCGGCGGATCGGGGCAATCACGGCCTTTGGCTGGCGTTCAGCCTGTTCCTGGTGGCTCGGGCGGCGGCTCAGGCGGCGATGCTTCCGGGGCTGCGGCGGCGGACTTTCGAATGATTGCGTCATTCCGGCGAAGGCCGGGGCACCAGGCCGGAAGGTCTCGGCGGGTCTCCCCGAGGTCCCGGCTTTCGCCGGGATGACGGATTAGCCGAACAATCCCGCCAGCAGCGGGTCGCCGGCCCAGTTCGGATCGGCCCGGATCGCGGCTTCCTCGCGGCCGATGGCTCGGTAGAGGGCGGCGGCGGTCTTGCGGGTGACGTCGGCCTGGAGGCCGGGGAAATTGATCCCGGTCGCATATTCCAGGACCCGCTGGATCACGCCATTCTCTGCCAGGCGAAGCGCCTCGCCGACGCCCGGAAAGATCGCGTCGAAAATCCGCTCGCCCATCGACCGGGCGAGATGGTCGGTGGCCGCGGTCGGCCCGCCGCGGGCGATCCTTCGGGCGTCGGCGATCGTCATGTCCCGGATCGAATCGTAGACGATTGGCGCCGCCCGGCGGGCGCCCTCCGCCGCCGCTTGGTTGACGACCCGGAGCAGCCGATCCTGGACCCCGCGAGTCCCCAGCGCCACCGCGAGCGCCGCCGTCACCGCCCTTCCGCCGAGCTGGGGCGGCGGCTGGATCCGGGCGATATCGTCGCGGAAGAAGCCCTCGTCGGCCAGCAGCCGGGCGAAGGCGCGCTGCGAGGAAAGGGTGAGCAGGCGCCGGATCGCAGGCTCGAGATCGGGGACGTCGCCGAGGCGGGTGACGCAGCCGGGAAGCGCGAGGAGCGGGACAGCGAGGCCGGCGGCGATGAGGCTTCGGCGGGAGAGTGGATGGGTCATGGCGGCGTAACGGCCTGCTGCGCGGCTTGTTGCACTCCCTCCCCGTATCGATTCCGCATTCCGCTACCCTGCAGGTTGTGTTTTCCCGCGCGCGACTCGATCTAGGCCCAGATGAACCGCTGCCGAGTCCTCCTGCTCAACGCCGCTCTGGGCCCGCTCGATTACCGGGTGCCGCACGGCATGGAGGTGGCGCCGGGGTCGATCGTGCTCGCGCCCTTGGGGCCTCGGCAGATGGTGGGGGTGGTTTGGGAGCCCGACAAGCTGGCGACCGAGGAAGTCGGCGACAACCGCCTTCGGCCGCTGCTCCAGGCCTACGACCTGCCGCCGCTGGCCGGCTCGCTGAGGCGGCTGATCGAGTGGACCGCCGATTATTATCTCGCTCCGCTCGCCTCCGTGCTTCGCATGGCTCTGGCCTCGGCGAGCGCCTTGGACGGGGGCAGGACGGTCACCGAATACCGGGCCACCGGCTTCGTTCCGGAGCGGCTGACCGCGCAGCGGGCGCAGGCGCTGGAGCGGATCGGCGAGCGGCAGGGGCTGGTCCGGGAGCTGGCGATCTCGGCCGGGGTGTCGGACGGGGTCATTCGCGGCCTCGTCAAGGCGGGCGCGATCGAAGCGGTGGAAGTGTCGGTGGACGATCCCTTCCCACTGCCCGACGCCGACCATTCGCCGCCCGAGCTCGAGCCGGCGCAAGAGGCCGCGGCACTGGTCTTCGTCGAGGCGGTCCGGAGGGCCGAGTTCGCGCCCTTCCTCCTCGACGGAGTCACCGGCTCGGGCAAGACCGAAGTCTATTTCGAGGCGGTGGCCGAAGCGCTTCGCTTCGGGCGTCAAACGCTCGTCCTGCTGCCCGAGATCGCTCTGACCGAGCCCTTCCTCAAGCGCTTCGCGGCCCGCTTCGGGCATGAGCCGGTCGCCTGGCATTCGGGCCTTAGGCAGTCGCAGCGCCGCCGCGCCTGGCGGGCGATCGCGAGCGGTGACGCCAAGGTGGTGGTCGGCGCCCGCTCCTCGCTTTTCCTGCCCTATCCCAAGCTCGGCCTGATCGTCGTCGACGAGGCCCACGAGACCAGCTTCAAGCAGGAAGAAGGCGTTCCGTACCACGCCCGCGACGTCGCGGTGATGCGGGCCAAGCTCGAGGCGATCCCGATCGTCCTGGCCTCGGCGACGCCCGCCATCGAATCCCGGCAGATGGCGGAGATCGGGGTCTATACCGAGGTGAAGCTGCCCGAGCGCTACGGAGTCGCGGAGATGCCCGAGATCGAGGCGCTCGACCTCACCGCCGATCCGCCGCCGCGCGGGCGATGGCTGGCGCCGCGGCTGGTCCGGGAGCTGGAGCAGATTCTGGAACGGGGCGAGCAGGCCCTGCTCTTCCTCAACCGCCGCGGCTATGCGCCTTTGACCCTGTGCCGCCATTGCGGCCACCGTTTCCAATGCCCCAATTGCACCGCCTGGATGGTCGAGCACCGGCTCGTCCACCGCCTCGCCTGCCATCATTGCGGGCATATGATGCCGCCGCCCAATGCCTGCCCGGAATGCGGCGAGGAAGGGAGCCTGGTTCCGGTCGGACCGGGGGTGGAGCGGATCGCCGACGAGGTCGCCGCCTTGTTTCCGGACGCTCGAACGGCCGTCGTCACGTCGGACACGATCTGGTCGCCGGCCAAGGCTGCCGAGTTCGTCGGGCGGATGGAAGCGGGCGAGATCGATATCGTCGTCGGCACCCAGCTGGTCACCAAAGGCTATCATTTTCCCAACCTCACCCTCGTCGGAGTCGTCGACGCGGACCTCGGCCTTCAGGGCGGCGACCTGCGCGCGGCCGAGCGGACCTTCCAGCAGATCGCCCAGGTCGCCGGGCGCGCCGGGCGCGGCGAGAAACCGGGCCGGGTCCTGGTCCAGACCCACGAGCCTTCGGCGGCCGTGATCGAGGCCCTGGTCAGCGGCGATTCCGAGAGTTTCTACGCCGCCGAGACCCAGTCCCGGCGCGAGGCGGCGATGCCGCCCTTCGGTCGGCTGGCCGGGATCGTCATCTCCTCCGAGGATTCGGGCGAGGCGACGGAAGCGGCGAAGCTGATCGGCCGGTCGGCGCCGCGGGTGGAGAATATGGCGGTGTTCGGCCCGGCTCCGGCGCCGCTCGCAATGCTTCGCGGCCGCCACCGCCAGCGCCTCCTCGTCCACGCCGCCCGATCGGTCGACATGCAGGACGTGATCCGCGACTGGCTCGGCAAGCTGAGCTGGCCACGCGGAGTGAGGGTGACGGTGGACGTCGACCCTTATTCCTTCCTTTGACGGGCCCTAGCCCCGCCAGCCCTCCCGCTCCAGCAGGCTGGCCTTGCGCTCCAGCCCGTAGGCATAGCCGCCGGGCGAGCCGTCGCCGCGGCGGGCGCGGTGGCAGGGGATAAGGATCGCGATCTGATTGGAGCCGCAGGCCGTTCCGGCCGCCCGAACCGCTTGCGGCCGCCCCGCACGCGCCGCCAGCGCGGCGTAGGAGAGGCTCTCGCCCGGCGGAATCCGGGCGAGCTCGCGCCAGACGGCTTCCTGGAAGGCGGTGCCGCGGACGTCGAGCGGCAGATCGTGCGGCCGCTCCGGCGCTTCCACGGCCGCGACGGTGCGGTCCACCAGCTCGGCCATGGCCGCCCCGCCCGGAACGATCGAGGCGTTTGGAAAGCGGCGCTCCAGCTCGGCCTCGCCCTCGTCGAACGAGAGCCGGCAGATGCCGCGCGCCGTAGCGGCGACCAGCATCGTTCCGAGCGACGTTTCCGCGGTGGCCCAGCTTATCGTCTCACCGCGGCCGCCGTCGCGCCAGCGCGTCGGAGTCATTCCGAGCCGGTCGGACACGTCGGCGTAGAAGCGGCCGGGGCCCGAATAGCCGGAATCGTAGATGGCGTCGGTGACTCGGCCGTCGGCGGCAAGGGTTTCGGTCATGGCTCTGGCTCGCTTTCCTCGGGCGTAGGCGGCCGGAGTGATCCCGGTCGCGCGCTTGAACAGGCGGTGGAAGTGGAAAGGGGAATAGCCGGCGCGGGCGGCAAGCTGCTCCAGCGAAGGCGGTTCCTCGGCCATGTCGATCAGCTGCAGAGCCGCTTCGACCGCCGCGCAGTCGCGGCTGACGTCGTCGGGCCGGCACCTCAGGCAGGGCCTGAGCCCCGCCGCCGCGGCCTCGGCGCCGTCGGCGAAGAAGCGGACGTTCTCGCGCTTCGGATGCCGGGCGGCGCAGGACGGGCGGCAGTAGATTCCGGTGGTGAGCACGCCGGTGACGAAGCGGCCGTCCATGGAGCGATCGCGGCGAAGCACGGCGGTCCAGGCGGAGTCGGGATCGGGGGTGAGCGTCTGTTCCATTCAAACCTTCTAGGCTCGTTTCTCGGGACCTACATCCCGAGCCTTGCGATCAAACCCGATCCGTCATCCCGGCGGAAGCCGGGACCCCAGGACGAGAAATCCCGGCGGGTCTCCCCGAGGTCCCGGCTTTCGCCGGGATGACGAAGCAGCTCCGCAAGACGGACGCCGCCTTGCATCGCAGCAAAGCCCCTGCTAGGGCGCCCGCGACCTGACCCGAGGCGCCGAGCGCGCTTCATATCATGGGTCAAATTCCGATCTGGGAGTAGAGGCGCGCGTGGAGAATTCCGGCGGCATTCAGGCAAGTCTGGCGGGGCGTTATGCGATGGCCCTGTTCGAGCTGGCGCGCGACGAGCGGCAGCTGGAGGCGGTCGGCGCGAGCCTCGCCTCGCTGAAGCAGGCGCTCGCCGATTCGGAGGATCTTCGGTCGCTGACGACCAGCCCGCTGACCCGGCGCGACGACGCCCTGAAGGGCGTGGCCGGCCTCGCCGAGGCGATGCGGCTCGACCCGGTCACCACCAATTTCCTCGGCGTGCTCGCCCAGAACCGGCGGCTCAGCCAAATCGGGGCGATCATTCGCAACTTCAACCTGCTCGCCGCCCTCCACCGCGGCGAGGTTACCGCGGAGGTGGTCTCCGCCCACCCGCTCGACGATTCGCAGGTCACCGCCCTCAAGGCCAATCTCAAGAGCCGGCTCGGCCGCGACGTCGCCGTTGATTTGAGCATCGACCCCACCATCTTGGGAGGGCTGGTCGTCAAGATCGGCTCCCAGATGATCGACGGCTCCATCCGAACCAAACTCAATACCCTCGCGCAAGCGATGAAAGGCTGAAAATGGACATCCGCGCCGCTGAAATCTCCAAGGTCATCCGCGATCAGATCGCGAGCTTCGGCACCGACGCCGAAGTCTCCGAGGTCGGGACCGTGCTCTCCGTCGGCGACGGCATCGCCCGAATCTACGGGCTCGACAACGTCCAGGCCGGCGAGATGGTGCAGTTCGACGGCGATATCAAAGGCATGGCGCTCAACCTCGAGGCCGACAACGTGGGCGTCGTCATCTTCGGCAACGACAGCGCCATCCGCGAGGGCGACACCTGCCGCCGCACCGGCACCATCGTCGACGTCCCCGTCGGCAAGGGCCTGCTCGGCCGGGTCGTCGACGGCCTCGGCAACCCGATCGACGGCAAGGGCCCGATCGAGGGCGCCGATCTGCCCGAAAACCGCAAGCGCGTCGAAGTGAAGGCCCCCGGCATCATCCCGCGCAAGTCGGTCCACGAGCCGGTCCAGACCGGCCTCAAGGCGCTCGACGCGCTCGTCCCGGTCGGCCGCGGCCAGCGCGAGCTGATCATCGGCGATCGCCAGACCGGCAAGTCGGCCGTCGCGCTCGACACCTTCATCAACCAGCGCGATACCAACAAGGCCGGCGCCGAGAGCGAGAAGCTCTATTGCATCTACGTCGCCATCGGCCAGAAGCGCTCCACGGTCGCCCAGATCGTCCGGGCGCTCGAAGAGAATGGCGCGATGGAATATTCGATCGTCGTCGCCGCCACCGCTTCCGAGCCGGCTCCGCTCCAGTTCCTGGCGCCTTACACGGGCTGCACGATGGGCGAATATTTCCGCGACAACGGAATGCACGCCGTCATCGTCTACGACGACCTTTCCAAGCAGGCGGTCGCCTATCGCCAGATGTCGCTCCTGCTCCGCCGCCCGCCGGGCCGCGAGGCCTATCCGGGCGACGTCTTCTATCTCCACTCTCGCCTGCTCGAACGCGCCGCGAAGATGAACGAGGCCAACGGCTCCGGCTCGCTGACCGCGCTTCCGATCATCGAGACCCAGGCGGGCGACGTGTCGGCCTATATCCCGACCAACGTCATCTCGATCACCGACGGCCAGATCTTCCTCGAGACCGAGCTCTTCTACCAGGGCATCCGTCCGGCCATCAACGTCGGCCTCTCGGTCAGCCGGGTCGGCTCCGCCGCCCAGACCAAGGCGATGAAGAAGGTCGCGGGCTCGATCAAGCTGGAGCTCGCCCAGTATCGCGAGATGGCCGCCTTCGCCCAGTTCGGCTCCGACCTCGACGCCTCGACCCAGCGCCTGCTCAACCGGGGCGCCCGGCTGACCGAGCTTCTGAAGCAGCCGCAGTTCCAGCCGATGCCGGTCGAGGAACAGGTCGTCTCCATCTATGCGGGCGTCAACGGCTTCATCGACACCGTGCCGGTCAAGGACGTCACCCGTTTCGAGAGTGCGCTGCTGAGCCACTTCCGCAGCGATCATGGCGACATTCTCGGCAAGATCCGCGACACGAAGACGCTCGACGACGACACCGCCGGGCAGCTTAAGAGCATCATCGGCGATTTCACGAAGAATTTTGCGTAGGCGATAACGCTCCCTCCCCCGTCACCCCGGCGAAGGCCGGGGTCCATGAACACGGACGGTGGAGATTTCGAACGACGGTGTTCATGGATTCCGGCCTTCGCCGGAATGACGAAGGAAACAGAGGACTAAATGGCCAGCCTCAAGGCGCTCAAAGGGCGGATCGCGTCGGTCAAGTCGACGCAGAAGATCACCAAGGCGATGAAGATGGTCGCCGCCGCCAAGCTGCGCCGGGCGCAGCAGGCGGCGGAGGCCGGTCGCCCTTATGCGGAGCGCATGGAAAGCGTGATGGCGAGCCTCGCCGCCAAGGTGACGATCAGCCCTCAGAGCCCGAAGCTTCTCGCCGGGACCGGACGCGACCAGACCCATCTGCTCGTCGTCGCAACCTCCGACCGAGGCCTTGCCGGAGCTTTCAACTCGAACATCGTGCGCGCCGCCCGAAAGAAGGCCGAGGACCTCACCCGCGAGGGCAAGCAGGTCCTCTTCTATCTGGTCGGACGCAAGGGCCGGGCGGTGATCCAGCGCCTCTATCCGAAGCAGATCATCCATCAGCACGACACGAGTGCGATGAAATATGCGGGCTTCGCCGACGCCCAGGCGATCGCCGAGGATCTGGTCGACCGCTACCAGACCGACGGGATCGACGTCGTCCACCTCTTCTACGCCCGCTTCCAGTCGGCCCTGGTCCAGGAGCCGGTGGGCCAGCAGATCATTCCGGTGACCCTTCCGCAAAGCGACCAAGCGACCTCCGGCTCGAGCGCCGCGATCGAATATGAGCCGGACGAGGAGGAAATCCTCGCCGCTCTGCTTCCGCGCAATATTGCCGTCCAGATCTTCCGCGCCTTGCTCGAGAACGCCGCGTCCGAGCAGGGCAGCCGGATGACCGCGATGGACAACGCCACCCGCAATGCCGGCGACATGATCCAGCGCCTCTCGATCGCCTACAACCGGCAGCGCCAGGCCGCGATCACGACCGAGCTGGTGGAGATTATTTCAGGGGCCGAGGCTCTGTAGGATTAGCCCTGACCGTCACCCCGGCGAAAGCCGGGGCCCATGAACATCGGCGGTGCAGGATTGAAAAAGACGGTGTTCATGGGTTCCGGCCTTCGCCGGAATGACGAAGAGATTGAGCAAAGAGGAACGAACATGGCAACCGCCCCCACCAACAATATCGGCCGAGTCAGCCAGGTGATCGGCGCCGTCGTCGACGTGACGTTCGACAGCGACCTGCCGGAGATCCTGTCGGCGCTGACGACCGACAATAACGGCAACAAGCTCGTGCTCGAGGTCGCCCAGCATCTCGGCGAATCGACCGTTCGGACGATCGCGATGGATTCGACCGAGGGCCTCACCCGCGGCCAGCCGGTCACCGACACCGGCGACCAGATCCGGGTTCCCGTCGGCCCGATGACGCTCGGCCGGATCATGAACGTGGTCGGCGATCCGATCGACGAGCGCGGGCCGATCGGCCACAGCGACACCTCGCCGATCCACCGCGACGCCCCCCTCTTCGTCGACCAGTCGACCGAAACCAGCATCCTCGTGACGGGCATCAAGGTCATCGACCTGCTCGCGCCTTATGCGAAGGGCGGCAAGATCGGCCTGTTCGGCGGCGCCGGGGTCGGCAAGACCGTGCTCATCCAGGAGCTGATCAACAACATCGCCAAGGGCCATGGCGGAACCTCGGTGTTCGCCGGGGTCGGCGAGCGCACCCGCGAGGGCAACGATCTCTATCACGAGTTCCTGGAGGCCGGAGTCATCGCCAAGGACGCCGACGGCAATCCTACGCCGGAAGGCTCGAAGGTCGCCCTGGTCTTCGGCCAGATGAACGAGCCGCCGGGCGCCCGCGCCCGGGTCGCTTTGTCCGGCCTCACCCAGGCGGAATATTTCCGCGACGTCGAAGGCCAGGACGTGCTCTTCTTCGTCGACAACATCTTCCGCTTCACCCAGGCCGGCTCGGAAGTGTCGGCCCTGCTCGGCCGAATTCCGTCGGCGGTGGGCTACCAGCCGACCCTGTCGACCGACATGGGCGCGTTGCAGGAGCGGATCACCTCGACCAACAAGGGGTCGATCACCTCGGTCCAGGCGATCTACGTTCCCGCCGACGATCTCACCGATCCGGCGCCGGCCACGTCCTTCGCCCACCTCGACGCCACCACCGTGCTGTCGCGCGCCATCTCGGAGCTGGGCATCTATCCGGCCGTCGATCCGCTCGATTCGACCTCGCGCGTGCTCACCGCCCGAACCGTCGGCCAGGAGCATTACGACACCGCCCGCGCCGTCCAGGAGATCCTTCAGCGCTACAAGTCGCTCCAGGACATCATCGCCATTCTCGGCATGGACGAGCTTTCGGAAGAGGATAAGCAGACCGTCAGCCGCGCCCGCAAGATCCAGCGCTTCCTGTCCCAGCCCTTCTTCGTCGCCCAGGTCTTCACCGGCATTCCCGGCAAGTTCGTCCAGGTCGAGGACACCGTCCGCTCGTTCAAGGCGGTGGTCGACGGCGAATATGACCATCTTCCCGAATCCGCTTTCTACATGGTCGGCGGAATCGAGGAGGCGGTCGAGAAGGCCCAGCGCCTCGCCGCCGAAGCGGCGTAAGCGCGATGCGCCGCCTTGCCTTGACCTTGCTCTTCGCGGGCGGGACGGCGGCGGCGCAGGTCCCTGCCCCGGTCATCGGGTCGCAGGAAAGCGAGATATCCTCGCTGGCCCGGAATCTCGACAACGTCGTCAAGCTGTGCGGAGAGCTGGCGATTCGCGCCGCCGTGGGCGACACGGCGTACGGACGGGTCGAGACCGCTTCCGTCGCGAGCGGGGTGCTCAAGTTCGTCGCCAATCCGCCGCCGGGGCTGGCCGCCGCGGCGAATCCGAAATACGGCGCGGCGCGCTTCGGCCAATGGTTCGATCCGCACGCCGCGATCTGGATCATCGGCTACGAGAAGACTCCGGTCTGCCGGGCTCTGGTGACCCACTCCAAATGGGCCGCCAAAGTTGTACCCGAGCTTGAGAAGCTGGTACGGGTCGGCGACTTTTGGAAACCGCAGGCTTCCGCCGACCCGCTTCCGCCCGGCCTCGTCCGGTCGGTCTTCGTTGCCGAGTCCGCGCGCCGTGACGGCGTCGTGCCGTGGCTGACGATCACCTCCCTTCCCAGCGCCGAGGCGACCGGGAAGGTCCAGCTAACCCTGTCTGTCTCTCTAGTGCGCGAAACGGAAAAATAATGGCCGACCTGCATTTCGAACTCGTCACCCCCGAGCGGCTGATCCGCTCCGAGGAGGTCTTCATGGTCGTGGTTCCGGGCACCGAGGGCGATTTCGGAGTCCTCGCCGGCCACGCGCCCTTCATGTCGACTCTGCGGAACGGTGACATCGCCGTCTACCGAAGCGGCTTCGGGGATACGCCCGAGAAGATCGCGGTCGAAGGCGGCTTCGCCGAGGTCGGCGAGCGCGGGCTGACCGTGCTGGCCGAGAGGGCCGACGTTCCCGCCTGAGCTCAGGCGCTTTCGATTGCGCGGCTCGTCCTGCCGATTGTAGGCTGCTCGTAGGTGCCGAAGCCGTTGGGAGGGGCCCATGTTCTCGATTTCTGTTTCTAGCTTGCTGACGGCGGCCGCTCTGGCCTTCGCGACCGTGTCGACGCCCGCTTTGGCGCAGCCGGGCGCGATGCCCCCGCTCCGCGAGCAGCCGATCGACGAGATCGCTGCCGATCTCGCCTACGGCTTTTGCCCGCTCTTCCTCGCCGGCCAATTCTCGCTGACCGGGCCGGAGCTCGCCGAGCGCGGCTTCGGCAAGACGGTCAGCAAGCAGCCTCACCCGCGCGTCGGCGAGATGAGCCTGGTCGAGGCCAAGCTGCCGGACGGCCAGGTGCAGTTCGGCGGGGCGGCGGGCAAGGCCTGCACCGTGATCGTCAATGCGCCGAAGTCGACTCGGGGCGCCGTTCTGGCCAGGCTGCGCTCGAACATGGCCTTCATGGGCCTCGACTTCAAACCGGCCGCAAGCCCCGGCCCGAGCGTTCCCGCGCTTGCCGGAGCGAAGATCGAAACCTTCCGGGCGCCGGTCGAGAAGCAGTTCCTCTATCTCCAGCACATCCAGATGGACGACCCGGCCGGAATGGTCGTCGCGCAGCTCTTCGCGACGGACCAATAAGACGGCAGACCTCCCATCCGCTCCGAGGCGGCCTTCATGGTGGGCATACCCTTCAACGCTCTAGCTCCCGTCCTGCGATACCGCCAGCGCCGCGGCCTGCTGCCGTCCTTCATCGCGATCTCCGCCATCAAGCTGTCGCCGTCGCGCCAGTAGCGGATGCGCTGCGGATAATCGTTGGCGAAATTGTAGAAGGTCACGCCCGGCCCCTTGTTCGAAGCCCCGGCGAAACGGGTCCAGCCCCGGCCTCCCGGCGCCGCGAAATACGCGAGGCGAACGATGGGGCCCTCGCCATTGGGTGCGTCGCGCTCGATCCTGAGCGATTCCCATTCGAGGATCGAACCGCCCCGGCCGGTGCGGCCGCTTCCAAGCATCAGGCCGCCGCGCATTGTGGTCCAGCACTCCTCGGTCCAGCGGTCGCCGTCGCGCTGCTCCCAGCAGCCCGCCATCCAGCTGAGCTCTCCAGCGTCGGGCGGGGCCGCGCCAAGCAAAGCGGCGGCCGCCAAAATGCGAATCCACATCGCTTCCCTCCCTCGATTCTTGCGGCCGCCACGATATCAGACCGCCGCCGATGATGAGAGCGGCGCCCGCGATATGATGTCATTCCGGCTGCTCGCCGAGCGGTTAGGCAATTGTCAAAGTTTCCGCCTTATTCACCAGTCCGAGTGGAATAGCTTCACCGGTGAGGATCTGAGCGCAATGAGTGCTTTTGGACGGCGACCAGGAAATAGCGGCGCGAGCGGGGGACGGCCCAGCTTCGGCGTCGCGAGGCCGATGAAGGGGCCCGGCGGCGCTCCGGCACCGGCGTCGCCCGAAGGCGGCGACCAGTTCCCGCCGCTCGACACGATCGCTTTCTCGGACACCGACACCGACAGCTTCACGCCGTCTTCCGGAGACCGCGGCGCCGACGCCATGTCGAGGCTGGCCGACCGCCAGGCGGCTTCCTCGGAAGCGCCGACCAGCAAGAACGAGGGCTTCGAAGCCTCGATCCACCGCATCAAGGAGCAGGTGCTTCCGCGCCTGCTCGAGCGGGTCGACCCGGAGGCGGCGGCGACTCTAAGCAAGGACGAGCTCGCCGAGGAATTCCGGCCGATCATCGGCGAAGTGCTCGCCGAGCTGAAGATCAACCTCAACCGCCGCGAGCAGTTCGCGCTCGAGAAGGTCCTGGTCGACGAGCTTCTCGGCCTCGGGCCGCTGGAGGAATTGCTCAGCGACCCCGACATTTCGGACATCATGGTCAACGGGCCCAACCAGACCTTCATCGAGAAGCGCGGCAAGCTCGAGATCGCCCAGATCCAGTTTCGCGACGAGGAGCATCTCTTCCAGATCGCCCAGCGCATCGTCAACAAGGTCGGCCGCCGGGTCGACCAGACCACGCCGCTCGCCGACGCCCGACTCCAGGACGGAAGCCGGGTCAACGTCATCATCCCGCCGCTCTCCCTGCGCGGAACGGCGATCTCGATCCGTAAGTTCTCCGAGAAGCCGATCACCGTCGATATGATGAAGAATTTCGGCTCGATGTCCGACAAGATGGCGACGGTGCTGAAGATCGCCGGCGCCAGCCGCTTCAACATCATCATCTCGGGCGGCACCGGCTCGGGCAAGACGACGATGCTCAACGCTCTGTCCAAGCTGATCGACCCGGGCGAGCGGGTTCTCACCATCGAGGACGCCGCCGAGCTCCGGCTCCAGCAGCCGCACTGGCTTCCGCTTGAGACCCGCCCGCCCAACCTCGAGGGCCAGGGCGCGATCACCATCCGCGACCTCGTCATCAACGCCCTTCGAATGCGACCCGACCGGATCATCCTGGGCGAGATCCGCGGCCCGGAATGTTTCGACCTCCTGGCCGCGATGAACACGGGCCATGACGGCTCGATGGCCACCTTGCACTCCAACTCCCCGCGCGAATGCCTGGCGCGTATGGAAAACATGGTGATGATGTCGGACATCAAGGTGCCCAAGGAAGCGATCTCGAGGCAGATCGCCGACTCGGTCGACCTCATCGTCCAGGTCAAGCGCCTGAGGGACGGAAGCCGCCGGACCACCAACATCACCGAGGTGATCGGGATGGAAGGCGACGTCATCGTGACCCAGGAGCTCTTCAAGTTCGAATATATGGACGAGACCGCCGACGGCAAGATCATCGGCGAGTATCGGAGCATGGGGCTGAGGCCCTACACGCTGGACAAGGCCAAGCAGTTCGGCTTCGACCAGCCTTATCTGGAAGCGTGTCTGTAGGGCTTTTCGGCGGCGAGGCTTGGGAAGTTCAGGGCGGTTCATGAAAAACCCCCTTCCCAACCACCCTTCTTCAAAAAGTCGCGAATTTCAGCCATTTCCCGGGCCGAAAACCGCCATTAATCGCTTCAGAAGTCGACGAAACCGCCGCGTTTCCGCGCTCGGCGCGCCCCTTATCCGCCGGCCGGCAACGGCGGACGGCCGAAGCCAGCCTGATCTATAGCGAGGGTGCGCCAACCGAGAATGGCAAGAACGGCCACGAACGTGGTTTCGCCGGACAGGGACGCGGCCAGCGGATGATCGATGAGCCAATTCGATGCGTCAAAGTTGTTCAGCAAGTCCATCACCCGCTCCCCAGCCGCGCCGGCCGCAAGCCCGAGGCGCACAGGCCGGAGCTCGATGCTCATGTTCAGTCAGACTGGGGACGCAGTTCGCTGATGTCGACGTCGACAAGCTTCGTCTCGAGTCCGTCGGGATTGTCTGCCGCAACAGCGCACTCGACCGTCGCGAAGCCGGCGCCGTCGACATACCAGACGATGGTCCCATGCGGAACGATCTCAAAGCTTTCGGCGACATGAGTCGGAATGGTTACTTGATCTAATTCCCGCACTTCTGTTTCCGCATCAAGAATTACAATTCAATCGGCAAATAAAGCACTATTCACAAAATCTCCCCAAGCAGAATAATTGATCGTATTATAACTCGTGGCGACAAAATACGGTGTTAAAATAGCTACAAATCAGTGCGCCCTCAAACCAATATCCCGAGCGCCACGCACACCACGCTCGCGATCATCGCCAGGACCAGGATGAGCTGCCACGGGACCCAGCCGGGCTTGTCGACGTCGCGGCGCCTGGCTCGGCGGTGGTCGGACCAGCCGGCGAGCACGGCCAAGGCGGCGAAGGCGGCGGCGGCGAGCCAGAAGAGGGTCGAGGGGTCGTCGGGCATGGTCGCGCCTTAGCAACATGGCGGGCGCGATTCAGCCTTCTGTTTTCTTCCGGCCGTCGCTGCAGGCTTAGCCGACGCGGCCGGGCGCTGCGGAGGAAGTCCGGCCTTCGCGCAGGTTGCGCCGCCCGTGCCGCTCGGCCATGAGCGCCCGACGGCACGCCAACAAATTCGGAGACAGTTCATGACCGCCAGACGCCTCGCCGCCTCGGCCGCCCTCGCCTTCGGGCTCCTCGCCGCCGCGGGCTGTGCGCCTTCGCCGCGGGCGGTGGCCGCGGCGGAGGCCGATCTTCATTCCGACACCGCGATCGCGGCGGCGGTGGGGGCGGCGACCCGGACCGAGGCGAACCGGGCGCGCGATCGATACCGGCATCCGCGCGAGACATTGGGCTTCTTCGGGGTGAAGCCGTCCGACACGGTCGTCGAGATCTGGCCGGGCGGCGGCTGGTACACCGAGATCCTCGCGCCACTGCTCCGCGAGAAGGGCACTTATTATGCCGCCGCCAACGGGCGCGGGCTCGGCGGCGCCCGGGGGCTCCAGGCGAAGGATCCGGCGACCTACGGGGCGATCCGGTTCGCCGCTTTCCCGGCGGGCGTGGCCGGAGCCGAGGCGGCGGCAGTGCCGGCCGGGACCGCCGACGTCGTCCTCACCTTCCGCAACGTCCACAATTGGATCATGCCGGACCCGCCCTTCGGCGAGGAGGCGTTCCGGCAGATGTTCGCGATGCTGAAGCCGGGCGGCATTCTCGGCGTGGCCGAGCACCGGCTTCCGGAGGGCGCCGACCCGGCGCTGGAGAAGTCGTCGGGCTACATCAAGGTCTCGACGGTCAGGCGGATGGCCGAGGCGGCGGGTTTCCGGCTGGCCGCTTCGAGCGAGATCAACGCCAATCCGGCCGACACCAAGGACCATCCCGGCGGCGTCTGGTCGCTGCCGCCGAGCCTTCGCGGCAAGGACGTGGACCGCGAGCGCTTCCTCGCCATCGGCGAGAGCGACCGGATGACCTTGAAGTTCGTCAAGCCGAAGTGATCGTCATCCCGGCGGAAGCCGGGACCTCGGGGAGGCCCGCCGAGACTTTCCGGCCCGAGGTCCCGGCGTTCGCCGGGATGACGGAGATCAGCGCCCGCCCTTGACCACCCGCCCCCGCGCCATGACGAAGCCGACCCGCTTCAGGACGCGCACGTCGGCCAGCGGGTCGCCCTCGACCGCGATGAGGTCGGCGCTCTTGCCGGGCTCGATCGATCCCACTTCGCCGGCCAGGCCGAGGAGGTCGGCGGCGCCGGTCGTGGCGGCCTGGATGGCGGCGGCGGCGGACATCCCATGGCGGACCATCAGCTCGAACTCGTCGGCGTTGCGGCCGTGCTTCGAGACCCCGGCGTCGGTCCCGAAGGCGATCTTGACGCCCGCCGGATAGGCCTTGGCGACGTTCTGGCCGGTGATCGAAATCCGCCATTTGATCTTGGGAAGGACTTCGGCCGAATAGGCATCGGGGTCGGCGGCGAGGCGTTCGAGGTAGCCGTTCACGGTCGACAAAGTCGGTACGAGATAGGCGCCGCCCCGCTTGAACAATCGGACGCTTTCGTCGTCGAGCAGGGTGCCGTGCTCGATCGAGGCGGCGCCGGCGGCGAGCGCCAGGTTGATCCCGTCGGCGCCATGGGCGTGGACCGCCACCTTCTTTCCGTAGAGGCGGGCGGTGTCGACGATCGCCTTCGCCTCGTCGTCGAACATCTGGGCGCCCAGGCCCGCGCCGATTCGGCTGTTCACTCCGCCCGTCGTCGCGATCTTGATGACGTCGACCCCGCGGCGGACCTGCAGCCGCACCGCCCGGCGGCAGGCGTCGGCGCCGTCGCACAGATTTTCCTGGGGGATGGCCGAATGGAGGTCGTCGGCCAGGCCGAGGGTGGAATCCATATGGCCCGAGGTGGTGGAGATGGAGCGGCCGGCGTCGACGATCCGAGGGGCGTCGACCTCGCCCCGGGCGGCGGCATCGCGAATGGCGAGGGTGGCGCCCGAGCCGTCGCCCAAATTGCGCACGGTGGTGAAGCCGGCCTCGAGCGTCTTCCTGGCGTTGGCGAGGGTTCGAAGGGTCTTGCGGGGGGCGTTCTCGCCTATGTCCTCGACCAAGGCGGCGGTTCCGCCGGCGTCGGACTCGAGGTGGACATGGCTGTCGATCAGGCCGGGGAGGACGAAGCTTCGGGAGAGGTCGACGAGGGTCGCTCCGGCCGGGGGCGCGACGAGGCCGTCCTCGACGGCGACGATTCGGCCACCCTGGACGGTGACGGTCGAGGGGCCGCGGGGCGGGCGGCCCGGGCGGTCGAGCAGGCGTCCGGCGTGGATGACGGTGACCGGGCCGGAGGGCGCGGGCGGCTGGGCGGAAGCGGCTCCGGCGCAAGCGAAAAAGAAAATAGTGACAGTTACCAATTTCCTCGCGGGGCGGCGTGACATTGGCGGAGCTCCTTCAGGGGAAATTGGTAACTGTCACCATTTTTTACGGCGGGGACGACCTTAGCGCTTCAGCTTGTCGACCTTGGCCTGGAGGTCGGCGAGCTCGGCGCGGAGGCGTTCGAGCTCGTCGCCGCCGGGACTGTCGGCGGCGGCGGCGGCGGCGGGCGCGGCACCTCCCGGCGGGGGCCCTCCCGACGCAGCCGGCCGGCCGGCGGCGGCGGACTGGAACAGCTCCATGTTGCGGCGGGCGAGCTCGGCGAAGGGATTGGCGGTGAAGGCTCCGGCGAGCGCGTCGCGCATCTGGCTCTGGCCCTGCTGGAAGGCCTCGAGGCTGGCTTCGAGATATTGGGGAAGCATCGAGGGCACCTGGCCGCCGCCGTAGAGGCCGATCAGCTGGCGAAGGAAGCTGACCGGAAGGACGGTCTGGCCGCGGCTTTCCTCGTCCATGATGATCTGGGTGAGGACGTTGTGGGTGATGTCCTCGCCCGAACGGGCGTCGACGACTTTGAACTCGCGCTTCTGGCGGACCATCTCGGCCAGGCGCTCGAGAGTGATGTAGGACGAGCTTTCGGTGTCATAGAGGCGCCGGTTCGCGTATTTCTTGATAATGACGACGTCGTCGCCGGATCCCGAGGCCGCCATGAATGATCCCTCAATGGAGACGAGCGCTCTAGCACCGAAGCATGACGCGCCGCAACACAGGCCGCGGCCCCTGCCTCTGTTTCTGGCCATGCTGCGCCGCGAGACGGACGGGACGCCGGAGCGGCTGGCCCGGGCCCTGGCCGGGCTCAGGCGCTATCAGGAGGCGCCCCGCGCCGAGCCGCCGGCGCCGCGGCCGGCGGTGGCCGAGCGGCTCGGGGCCAGGATCCGCGACTATGGCGGGTCCGGGCCAGCGGTCCTGTTCGTCCCCTCGCTGATCAATCCGCCCTCGATCCTCGACCTGCCCGAGCGATCGCTTCTGCGCTGGCTGGCCGAAACGGGCGGGGTGCGCCCACTGCTGCTCGACTGGGGCTGGGAGGTCGAGGCACGCTCGAGGCTTTCGGTCGCCGGTCACGTCGACGAGGTGCTCCTGCCCCTGATCTCGGCGCTGGGCGAGGCGCCGGCTTTGGCCGGCTATTGCCTGGGGGGGACGATGGCGCTTGCGGCGGCGCGGCCGAGCGGGGCGCCCGCGGTGGCGGCGATCGCGGCGCCCTGGCGCTTCTCGGGCTTTCCGGACGAGGCGCGAAAGACCCTGGCCCGGCTTTGGGGAGGCGCTTCGGCGACGTCGGAGGCGCTCGGCTGCCTGCCGATGGAGGTGCTTCAAAGCGCCTTCTGGAGCCTCGACCCGGGCCGCACCGTCGCCAAGTTCGAAGCCTTCGCCGCCATGGCGGAGGGGAGCGCCGAGGCGAGGGCGTTCGTCACCCTGGAGGATTGGGCCAATGACGGGCCGCCGCTGCCGCACGCCGCGGCGCTCGAATTGTTCGAGGACATGTTCCGCCGCGACGTCACCGGGCGAGGCGAGTGGCGGCCGGCCGATCCGGGCGCCCTGCCCTGCCCCTTCCTCGACATCGTCTCGACCAGCGACCGGATCGTTCCCGCCGCTTCGGCGACCGGAGCGGGCGAGCGGCTCGAGCTGGCGCAGGGGCATGTCGGGATGGTCGTCGGAGGACGGGCCAAGTCGGCTTTGTGGGAGCCGCTCGCGGGCTGGCTTTCCCGCAATGCAGCAAACTGCTAGGGCGCGCCCCTGCCCTTCAGACCAGGAGTCCTCCCGACATGACCGACGTCGTCATCACCGCCGCCAAGCGTACGCCCGTGGGCTCGTTCCTCGGCGCCTTCGCCTCGACCCCCGCGCACGAGCTCGGCCGGACGGCGATCCTGGCGGCGCTCGAGCAGTCGGGAGTCGCTCCGGAAGAGGTCAGCGAGGTCATTCTCGGCCAGGTGCTGACCGCCGCCCAGGGCCAGAATCCGGCCCGGCAGGCGTCGATGGCGGCGGGCGTCCCGAAGGAGGTCCCGGCCTGGGGGGTCAATCAGGTCTGTGGCTCCGGGCTTCGCGCCGTAGCGCTTGCGAGCCAGGCGATCCAGACCGGCGACGCAAGCATCGTCATCGCCGGCGGCCAGGAGAGCATGAGCCTTTCCGCCCACGCCCAGCATCTGCGCGGCGGAACCAAGATGGGCGGGCTCGAGCTCATCGACACGATGATCCGGGACGGCCTGACCGACGTCTTCAACAATTATCACATGGGCATCACGGCCGAGAACCTCGCCGAGCAATATCAGGTCACCCGCGACGACCAGGACGCGTTCGCCGCCGCGTCGCAGAACAAGGCTTCGGCGGCCCGCGCCGAGGGCCGCTTCCGGGACGAGATCACGGCGGTGACGGTGAAGGGCCGCAAGGGCGATACGATCGTCGAGAATGACGAATATATACGCGACGGGGTCGAGCAGGCCTCGCTCGCCGGCCTTCGGCCGGCTTTCCGCAAGGACGGGACCGTTACCGCCGGCAACGCTTCCGGCCTGAACGACGGCGCCGCCGCGTTGGTGGTGATGAGCCGCGAGGAAGCGGAGCGCCGTGGCTCGAAGATCCTCGCCCGGGTGGCGAGCTGGGCGTCGGCCGGGGTCGATCCCTCGATCATGGGCATCGGCCCGGTGCCGGCGACCCGGCGCGCGCTCGAGAAAGCCGGCTGGACGATCGCCGACCTCGACCTGATCGAGGCCAACGAGGCGTTCGCCGCCCAGGCGCTGGCGGTCGGCAAGGAGCTCGGCTGGGACCCGGCGAGGGTCAACGTCAACGGCGGCGCCATCGCCATCGGCCATCCCATCGGCGCCAGCGGCGCCCGGGTGCTGACCACCTTGCTCTACGAAATGGGCCGCCGCGACGCCCGGAAAGGCCTCGCCACCCTGTGCATCGGCGGCGGGATGGGCATCGCGCTTTGCCTCGAACGCTGACGCCGACGCCGGCTTCGAGCCAAACGCTTCTCCGCATTTGCGCTTTTGGTTTCTGTGCCCGGCGCATGTTGCAGAACGGCTACACTCGCTGAACTTTCGATTAATGGCCGGCGCGCCAGTCTTGCGCGGGGGGGCTGAATCGTCTCTGCGTTCATGCAGAGGCCGCGCGCAGCAAGCGCGGCTGATTCAGAGGGATGATTCGGGATGAGAAAATTTGGCCTGCTGGGCACCAGCGCGCTCGGCTCTTTTACGTTTATTGGACTCTCCATCGCGCTTGCGAGCCCTGCCGTTGCGCAGGAAGTCGCTGAGGACGATGCCTCGGCTCAGGGCGAAGTCGGCACCAGCGAAGCGGAAACCGAATCGGGCACCGACGCGACTCCGGCCGCCGGCGAGACGATCACCGTCACCGGTTCGCGCATCCGTCGTCCCAATCTCGAATCGGCCGTTCCGATCACCTCGATCGGCGGCGAAGAGTTCTTCCAGACCGCCCAGACCTCGGTCGGCGACGTCCTGAACGAGCTGCCGCAGCTGCGCAGCACCTTCAGCCAGGCGAACTCGACCCGCTTCCTCGGAACGCGCGGCCTCAACCTCCTCGACCTTCGCGGCCTCGGCACGAGCCGTACCCTGGTGCTGGTCAACGGCCGCCGCCATGTCGCCGGCGACGTTCTCAACAACGCCGTCTCGCCGGACGTGAACACCTTCCCGACGGATCTGATCGAGCGCGTCGACGTCATCACCGGCGGCGGTTCGTCCATCTACGGTTCGGACGCCATCGCGGGCACCGTCAACTTCATCCTGAAGGATAATTACGACGGCATCCAGATCCGCGGGCAGAGCGGAATCACCCAATATGGCGACGCCGGCAACCAATATGCCTCGCTGCTCGCCGGCCGCAATTTCGCGGGCGATCGCGGCAACGTCGCGATCAACCTCGAATATGCGCGCCAGGAAGATTATTACGCCTCGGGCGGCCGCGGCCTCCAGCAGGTCGACGGCTTCCTGATCGTCGACACCGATGGTGCCGGCTCGGTCAACGGTTCCGACGGCAACCCGGACCGGGTCTTCTTCCGCGACATCCGCGCGGGGACCATCTCGATCGGCGGCCTGACCAACGTCCGCTTCGCCAATACGACCCCGGTCTGCGGCGCGGACACCACCGCCGCCGCCTTCACCTGCACCGCCTTGTTCGACGCGAGCGGCAATTTGGTCCCGCAGACGGGCAGCCGCGTCGGCCTCGCGCCGAACGGCAGCTTCATCGGCGGCAACGGCTATAGCGGCCGCGAGGGCCGCCTCGTGGCGCTTTCGCCGCAGCTCGAGCGCTATTCGGCGAACCTGATCGGCCATTTCGAGATCTCGCCGGCCCTCGTCCCCTTCGTCGAAGCCAAATATGTCCGTGCGGACGCCTTCGGCTCGCAGAGCGGTCCCTTCTTCTCGCAGGGCACGACTCTGGGCGACAACAACCTCATCCCGGGCATCTTCGATCCGTCCTTCGTCATCACCGGAGCCAACGCCGGAGCGGTGAACCGCGAAGGCATCCGGATCGACAACCCGTTCCTGTCGCCGCAGGCCCGCGCGCTTCTGACCTCCCAGCTGCTCGCGACCACCGTCAATCCCAACACCGGCGCCACTCTCACGGCCGCTCAGCTCGCAACCCAGCGCGCGGCGATCAACAACGGCTCGTTCCGCTTCGCTCTGCGTAAGAACTACGTCGAGCTCGGCATTCGCGACGAGCAGTTCCGCCGCGAGACCTATCGCGCCGTGGTCGGTATCCGCGGTGAGTTCAACGACGATTGGAACTATGAGCTGTCCGCCAACTATGGCGAGCATCACGAGTCCAACCTCATCGAAGGCAACATCAACCGCCAGCGCTTCCTTCTGGCGAACGACGTCGCCGTGAATGGGGCCGGCCAGATCGTCTGCCGCTCGCAGATCGATCCGCGCTTTGCCGGCACCGACCGTGGCGGCAATCCCGCCCAGCTCGCCGCCGACATCGCGGCCTGCGTTCCGCTCAATCCGTTCGGCGACGGCGCTTCGTCGCAGGCGGTCCGCGATTATCTGACGATCAGCTCCTCGGCGACCGGTAAGATCACGCAGTTCGTGGCTGGCGGCTTCGTCGCCGGTGACCTCAGCTCGTTCTTCGAGCTGCCGGGCGGCCCGGTGGCCTTCTCCATCGGCGGTGAATATCGCAAGGAGACGGTGCGCTACGATCTCGACGACCTGACCCAGGCGGGCTACGCGTTCTACAACGCCATCCCGACCTTCACGGCGCCGTCGTTCGAGGTGAAGGAAGCCTTCGCCGAAATCTCGATCCCGCTGCTCAAGGACATGCCGCTCTTCCAGGAGCTGACCATTTCCGGATCGGGCCGCGTCTCCGACTACAAGGGCGCAACCGGCACGGTCTATACCTACGGCGGCGAAGTCACGTGGCGGCCGATCCAGGATATCCGCTTCCGTGGTTCCTACAACCGAGCGATCCGTGCTCCGAACCTGACCGAGCTCTTCTCGGCTCAGGGTCAGAACTTCGCTCCGAACTTCACGGATCCCTGCTCTGCCAGGAACCTCGCCCAGGGCTCGTCCACGCGTGCAGCCAATTGCGCCGCGGCCGGCGCCCCGGCCGGCTACGACTTCGTCTACAGCTCGTCGCTCGACTTCGTCACGGGCGGCAACCCGAACCTGACGGAGGAAAGCTCGGACAACTACACCGCCGGCTTCGTCCTGACGCCGCGGTTCATCCCCGGGCTTTCGATCTCGGCCGACTATTACGACATCACGGTGAACGACGTGATCGCGACGGTCGGAGCGCAGACGATCGTGAACCAGTGCTACGACTCGCCCACCCTGCAGAATCCCTTCTGCGACTCGTTCCAGCGTGCGGGTGCGGGCGGCGGTCCGCGTGGCGAGCAGGCCTTCCGGATTCTCGAAGGCTCGCTCTTCTCCGGGTCGCTGAACTTCGCTCAGCTGAAGGTTCGCGGTGTCGACACCGAGGTCGCCTACCGCAAGAAGTTCGGCTGGGGCACGGGTAGCCTTCGGGCCACCTGGACCCACATCCTTCAGAACGACACCTTCCTCAATCCGACGGATCCGACCTTCGCGAACCGTATCCTGAGGGAATTGGGCGATCCGCAGGACGAAGTGAACGTCAACGCCAGCATCAAGGCGGGCAAGTATTCGCTCGGCTATCAGGTGCGCTACATCGGTAAGCAGTACATCAACACCTACGAGGACTATAACGCGCTGAACGGCCTGCCGCCGCAGAATGCCGATTATGCGGACCGTATCTACTATCCCACGGTCTTCTATCACGACGTGCGTTTGGGCATCGATGTCACCGAGAGGTTCAACTTCTACATGGGCATCGACAACATCACCAATCGCATGCCTCCGCTCGGTGCGACCGGCGTCGGCGCTGGCTCGGGCATCTTCAATGCGCGCGGCCGTAACTTCTACGCGGGTGCCATCGCCAAGTTCTAAGGCGAGGCCAAGCCAACTCCCGGGGGCCGGAACGAAAGTTCCGGCCCCTTTTTTTGCGAATGACGGAAAAATGTCGTTCCGGCCGATGCCGGATCGGAGGCCGCGGGCCGGAGAGGCAGGTTCGGGACCGGTTGCCGCCGGCGCGGAGGCCCGGTCGGGCGCGGTCAGGCGAAGCTGAAGTCGACCCCGGCGGGTTTGACCTGGCCGTCGAAGGCGTGATCCCGATAGGGCCCGCCGCGCTCTACCCAATGAAGGAAGAGATGCACCGACCAGCGGTTCGGGTTGGGCGTCGTTCGTCCGTGGCGGTGGTGTACGCCCTGGTAGAGCAAGGCGTCGCCGACCTTCAGGGTCACCGACGAATAGGATTCCTCTCCGAAATCCGGATCGACCTTGGAGGAAGGATCGCTGCGCGCTTTCTCGATCTGGAGGTCCCAGACCCGGTCGTCGCTATAGCCGAGCGTCAGCGACAGGCTGTGCTCGCACGAATAGCGGTCGGAATGGACTCGGCAGACGTCGCCGGAGCGGTAGATCCGCAGGTAATCGTAGGTGGGGAGCAGCTCGCGCCCGACGATCCCGCTCATGATCGGGGTCAGGCCCCAGAGGAAATGAAGCATCGGCGGGTAATGATGGCCGTAGACCTCGAACGCCGGGCGAGTCAGCAGGTTAGAATGGCCGGGGACCCTGTCGACCGGAATCGGCGCCGGACCGATGGCCGCCTTCAGGGCCTGGAGGAACGCCTGGGCGACCTCGACGGGGATCAGATCCTGGATATGGGCATAGCCTTCGTCATGATAGCTGCCGAGCATCTTCATGGGCGGCAGCGCTAATCCCGGGACCCGAGAAGCGCAAGCGGAGGGGCCCTGCGGCTTTTTTTGTTCGGCTCTTGCGCTTAGGGACAGGCATGGCTCCCGGCGGCACGCTCGATCAGGTTGACGGACTGCTCGCGGCCCGGCGCTTCGCCGAGGCCGCTCGGCTGCTCCTCGCCGCGGCCGACGGCGGCGAGACCGCGGCCGTCGCCGAACTCGCCCATTGGCGGATCGTCGGCAATCTCATCCGGCGCGATCTCCCCGAGGCGCGGCGGCGGCTCGCTTCGGCGACGGCCAAAGGCGACGATCGGGCGGCCCTGCTCCACGCCGGCTTCCTCGCCTGCGGCGTCGGCGGCCCCGACGACTGGCCCGGCGCCCTGGCCGAGTTGCGCGGTCTTGCGAAACGCGAGGCGCGGGCGGCAGCACAGCTCCGGCTGCTCGACGCGATGGACCTGGACGGCGAAGGCTTTCCCGCGCGGCCGATCGAGCTCCGGCGCCTCGGCGACGCGCCTTATGTCGCCGCCGCCGGGAATTTCATGACGAAGGCGGAATGCGATTATCTGATGGCGGCGGCCGAGCCGGGCCTCCAGCCGTCCGTCGTGGTCGATCCGATCACCAGCCGGACGATTCCGCACCCGATCCGCAGGTCGGAAGGGGCGGTATTCGGAGTCTATGCCGAGGATCTCGTCGTCAACGCCCTCAACCGGCGGATCGCGGCGCTCAGCGGCACCCGGCTCGACCAGGGCGAACCGCTGCAGCTGCTGCGCTATCGGCCGGGAGGCGAATATAAGCCGCATATGGACGCCCTTCCGGCCGAGCCCAATCAGCGGGTGTTGACGGTGCTCGTCTATCTGTCGGACGATTATGAGGGCGGCGAGACGCGCTTCCCGCACACCGGCCTGTCCTTCCGTGGGCGGGCCGGGGAGGCCCTGCTGTTCCGAAACGCCGGCGCGGACGGCCGGTCCGACCCGCTCAGCCTCCATGCCGGGCTTCCCGTCACGAAGGGGGCCAAATATGTGGCGTCGCGCTGGATCCGCGCGGACAGGTTCACCTATCCGCCGCCGAAGCCGATCCTGGATCTGTAAGCCTTCCCCCGCCTGGTTACCCGCGCGACCGGAAATCCGACGGCCCCGAACGGGGAATGACGGTCTTCAGGCCGCAGCTTCGCCGGAGGCCGGCTCGGGACGCGCCGCCATCTGCGCCGCGGCCTCTTCCGCGGGGCTGTCGTGCGGGATGGATTTCGAAGTCCAGTTCTCGCCGTCATGGGCGAAGCGGACGTGGTTGCCGCGGCGGAAACCGGTGCCGTCCCAGGCGATCACCTGAAGCTCGACGTCGTTGTGGCGGTGGGCGTGGATCCAGTTGAAGCTCTGGAGCTCGTCGTTGCGAAGCCGGGTCGAGGTCGCCGTGCCGGCCTGGATGACGAGGGCGCCGCCCGCACTCTCGACCATTTTGCGCGCCGCTTCGGCATAGGTGCGGTGGAAATGGCCGGCGAGCGCGATATTCACCCCGGCCCGGCACACCGCCGTCACCGCATCCTCGTGGCGCCCAACCGCCTCGGTCAGCTCCGTCCCCTCCCCGATCGGCATGGAGAACAGCGGGTGGTGGGTGACCAGGATCTTGGTCTTGCCGGGCGCCACCGCCGCGAAGCGCTCCTCGATGATCTTCATCTGGTCGCGGTTGATCCGGCCGTCCTTGATGGTGAACGAGCGGGCCGTGTTGATCCCGAGCACCGCGACCTCGTCATTCTCGAACCAGGGGCACAGGTCGTTGGATATGTATTTCTTGTAGCGGTGGAGCGGCGCGGCGAAGCGGGTGGCGACGTCGTAGAGCGGGATGTCGTGATTGCCCGGGACGGCGAGGACCGGCCAGCCGGCGGCGCGGAGCTTGTTGACCCAGGTCGAGGCCAAACGGAACTGCTCGATCCGGGCGCGCTGGGTAAAGTCGCCGCTGATGATGATGAGGTCGGGCTGCTGCTCCTGGAGCCAGGCGTTGGCGCCGTCGACGACCTTGTCGTCGTGGCGGCCGAAATGGACGTCGGAGAGATGCGCTATACGGGCCATGATGGGCTGAACCCGCGTCCTTCCTCAGAGTTTCCGTCATTCCTGCGAAAGCGGCACTCCAGCCGACGTGAACGGCCGAAAATGGTGACAGTTACCAATTTACAGCCCCTCTCGGCGGAGCAAAATTGGTAACTGTCACCAATTATTTCGCGTCCTACCTCAGAGTTTCCGTCATTCCTGCGAAAGCGGCACTCCAGCCAACGTGAACGGCCGAAATGGGTGACAGTTACCAATTTACAGCCCCTCTCAGCGGGCCGAAATTGGTGACAGTTACCAATTTACAGCCCCTCTCGGCGGAGCAAAATTGGTAACTGTCACCAATTATTCCGGTTTATTTCCAAACCCTTGCGTGCCTTGCCCCCAGCGTCGTCAAAAGCTCATATTGCGACAGCCCCGACTGGGCGGACGCGCTCGGCAGGTCATAATCGAGCTCGACCCAATCGCCTTCCTTGAGCTCCGGAGCTTCGTCGACGAGGAGCGCGGTCAGGTCCATCGAGATCCGGCCGACCACCGGAGCGTAGCCGCGTTCGAGCCGGGCCCGGCCGGTGCCGGAGAAGCCGCGAAGATAGCCGTCGGCATAGCCGATGTTGAGAATGGCGAGCTCGGCCGGGGCCTTCGCCGTCCAGGTCGAATTGTAGCCGACGCCGCCGCCCGCCTCGACCCGCCGGCGCTGAACGATCCGGGCCTCGACCCGGACGACCTGGCGGATGTGACCGGCCGCCTCGCGCCGGGGCACTCCGCCGTACAAGGCCAGGCCGGGGCGGGTGAGGTCGAAGGCGTAATCGGCGCCGAGGCAGATGCCGGCGCTGTTGGCGAGGCTTCGACGCTTCGCCGGCACCCGCCCGGCGATCTCGCGAAAGGCGGCCAGCTGGCGGCCGTTCATTGCCCCGTCCTCGTCGGCCGAGGCGAGGTGGCTCATCACCGTATCGATCTCCAGGCCGTCGAGAAGCCCCTCCCCCACTTCGCCCGGGCTCAGCCCGAGCCGGTTGATTCCGGTGTCGATCATGACGTCGCAGGGACGGCCCTTGCCCGCTTCCTTCCAGCGCAGGGCCTGGAGGGGAGTGTTTAGAACCGGGCGGGCGGGAGAAGCCGCCGCTTGCGGCAGATCCTCCGCGGCGAATCCGTGAAGCACCGAGACGGAAGCCGCGCCGAGCCAGGGGAGCAGGGCCTCGGCCTCGGACAAGGTGGCGACGAAGAAGTCGCGGCAGCCTTCATCGGCGAGCCGAACGACGATTTCGCGGGCGCCCAGCCCATAGCCGTCGGCCTTCACCGCCGCCCCGCAGTCGGCGCCGGCGCTTTGCCGGTCGAGCCACCGCCAGTTGGCCACGAGGGCCTCCCCGTCGAGGATTAGGCGCAGGGGGGAGTGGAGATCGGTCACGTCGAGGCGGATACGTCTCGCCGGGGGCCCGAGCAAGCCGTCATCCCGGCGAAAGCCGGGACCCCGGGGGGTGAAAGGCGCGGGATCCTTCACCCGACGAGGCCCCGGCTTTCGCCGGGGTGACGGTTGGTCCAAATCGCTTCCGCGCCTATTCCAGCTCCTTGCCCGCCGTCTCGGGCAGCCAGAAGAGGGTGACGACGAGCGCCATCGCGACCACCCCGACCGTGTACCAGAGGCCGGCGAAGGGATCGCCGGTCTTGGCGACGATATATTGGCTGATGAAGGGCAGGAAGCCGCCGAAATAGCCGGTGCCGATGTGGTAGGGGATCGACATGGACGTGTAGCGGATCCGCGCCGGAAACAGCTCGACGAGCAGGGCCGCGACCGGGCCGTAGGTCATTCCGGAGCACAGGCCGATGAGGATTATGGCGAGGACCACCTGCACCGCCTGGCCGAAGGTGGGCGAGGTCTTTTCGAGCTTGTAGCCTGCGATCTTGAGTCCGAATTCGAGCGAGGCGGGATCCGAGGCGTCGACGGCGACCCCGCCGATCGTCACTCCGGCAGGGGTGCCGGCGGGCGCTTCGGCGGTCGAATAGGCGATGCCCTTCTTGGACAAAGCGTCGAGCAATTTGCCGCACTCGGTCGGCTGGACCTTGGCGAAGGGCGCGTAGGTGCAGTCGCTGCCGGTGACGACCACCGGATTCTTGCGCATCGCCGCCGACAGCTCCGGATTGGCGGCCGAGGCCATCCAGTAGAACAGGGGGAATATGAGGATTATGGTGAGCGCATAGCCGATGACGATCGGGCCCTTCCTCCCGACCCGATCCGAAAGCCAGCCGAACAGGATGAACCAGAGCATGGAGAAAGCCGCGGCGGCGCCGATCATCGCCCGGGCGGCGGTATCCTCGATCCTCAGCGAATTCTGAAGGAAGTACATCGCCTGGAACTGGGCGGTGTACCAGATGACGGTGAGTCCGGCGGCGATCCCGAACAAGGCGACGAGGATCAGCTTGACGTTGGAGCGGGTGGCGAAGGTTTCCTTCAAGGGGTTCTTCGCGATCTCGCCCGAATCCTTCATCGCCTGGAAGACCGGGCTCTCCTTCAGCTTCAACCGAACCCACAGGGAGATGGCGAGAAGCACGACCGAGAAGAGGAAGGGGATTCGCCACCCCCAGGATTCCCATTCGCCCTTGTCGACGAACAGCTCGGAGATGAGCACGACCGCGACCGAGAGCAGGAAGCCGCCGATCACTCCGGCCTGGATGAAGCTCGTGTAGAAGCCGCGCTTGTGCCTCGGCGCATGCTCGGCGACGTAGATCGCCGCTCCGCCATATTCGCCGCCGAGCGCCAGCCCCTGAAGCACCCTCAGGAAGACGAGAAGGGCGGGCGCGGCCATCCCGATCACCGCATAGCCCGGCAGGAGCCCGACCGCGGCGGTGGCGACGCCCATCAAGGTGATGGTGACGAGGAAGGTGTATTTGCGCCCCCATTTGTCGCCGAGATAGCCAAACAACGCGGCGCCGATCGGTCGCACTCCGAAGCCGACTCCGAAGCTGGCGAGGGCGAGCAGGAATTGCGCCGTCTCGCTCTGCGCCGGGAAGAATTGCTTGCCGATGACCGCGGCGAGCGTCCCGTAGATGAAGAAATCATACCATTCGAAGACGGTGCCGAGCGTCGAGGCGAAGATGACGAGACGGTCCCGCTTCGCGTCGATCACGTAATTGCCGGATACCGCCGTCGCCATTCCTGCCCCCTGCCCTTTCGGCCTGTGTAAGCGGCGCGGCGGGGGCCGGGCAAGCGCAAGAAAATCCCTCCTCCCGTTCTGGGGAAAGGGGCTCAGCTACGCGGATCCCGACCGCCTTCCAATATGATGGCGATCGTCTGCACGACGCCGTCGACGTTCTGGAGAATGTCGTGGTTCCAGAAGCGGATTATGCGGAACCCCTGCTTCCGCAGGTAAGCGGAGCGGCTGCGATCTGCCCCTTCATTGTGCTGACCACCGTCGGCCTCGACGATCAACCGGCGCTTAAGGCAAACGAAGTCGGCTACGAAGGGACCGATCGTGTGCTGGTAGCGGACCTTCCAGCCGAGACGGCGCCCTCGAAGGCGCGACCAGAGGAGTCGTTCGGCGTCGGTGGCGAGCCGGCGGAGAGGCGCGGCGTTGGGGCTGATCTGGCGCTTCACTGGAGGCATGGTTCGGAAGCTACCGCGACTGTCGAAGTATCCCAAACTCGCTTGCGGTCTCGTTAGTCCTCTCCCGTCCTTTACGGGAGAGGAGGGGCCCGCCGCGAAGCGGTGGGAGGTGAGGGTCTGTACTCCGGAGTCGGAAAAGACCCTCACCTCCCAAGCCTTCGGCGTGGGCCCCTCCTCTCCCGCGAAAAGCGGGAGAGGAAATCCCCTCACACCGCCAGATGATCCAGAACCGCCGGCAGCAATTCCTCCACCGCCGCTTCGGTGGCGCCGGGGGCGGTTCCGAAACCGCCGTCCAGAGCCAGGGTGGCGAAGCCGTGGACCATTGCCCAGCAGGCGATCGAGGGTGCGGTCTCGGGCTCGCCCGGGGCCTTTGCCGGTCTCTCCCCGCCCCGCACGGACCGGTCGAGCAGGAAGAAGGCTCGAGCGGCGGCGGCGGCGTAGTCGGGATCGTCCCGCTTCAGCAGCGCAGCGCGCCACATGAGGTCGAAGCGGGCGCGATTGGCGAGGGCGAAGCGGACATAGGCGATGCCCTGGGCCCGGATCCCGGCTTCGCGGCTTCCCGCCGATTGCGCCGCCTCGAGCGAGTCGCCGAGGTCTCGAAACGCCCCGGCGGCGACGGCGGTAAGAAGGCCCGAGGCGTCCTTGAAATGGTGGGCGGGCGCGGCCGGCGAGACTCCGGCGCGGCGGGCCGTCTCGCGCAGGCTGAAGCCGTGCACCCCCCGCTCGGCCAGCACCGCCCCGGCGGCCTGGATCAAGGCCGTCCGAAGCGATCCGTGATGATAAGCGCGCTCGGACTTGACACTGTTCAGATCGTCATTCATACGTCAATCTATACAGCGTCAAGATAGGAGTGGCAACCTTGCTCGATCCCGCCTTCGCCTTCGGCTTCGCCAACAATTTCGGCCTGTTCGCCTGGGCGGCTTTGCTGCTCTCCCTGTTCGTTCCGAAGGTCCGCGATTTCGTCTGGCCGGCCACCCAATATGCGATCCCCCTCGCCTGGGCGGCGCTCTACGTCATCCTCCTGGCGCAGGGCCTGCCGGAAGCCAAAGGCGGCTTCGATTCGATCGAGGGCGTGCGCGGCCTCTTCGCCAATGATTCCGCGCTGGCCGCCGGCTGGCTTCACTATCTTGCCTTCGACATGTTCGTCGGCACCTGGATCGCCCGCGATTCCGTCGATCGCGGCGTCCATGCCCTGCTGGTCGCCCCCTGCCTGGCCCTCACCCTCATGTTCGGCCCCGCCGGATTGCTCGCCTACGTCCTGCTTCGCGCCGCCTTCGCTCGGAGCGCCGAAACGGAATCCGCGAAATGACCGCCCTCGTCCTTCCCGCCCCGGTCAGGCGCCTCCCGTTTCTCTCTGAGCTGGTCGAAAGGCAGCGCACGCTCGCCTTCTACGGCCTTGCCACCTTCCTCCTAGCGCTCCCCGTACTGGCCCTGCAGGCGATCGACCCGCGCACGCTCCACGGAGTCGGGATCTGGCTGAAGCCGGCCAAGTTCCTCGTCTCGGTGGGCGTCTTCTCCATCACCATGGCCTGGTTCTGGGGCTACGTCCGGCCCGAGCGCCGCGAAGCCCCGGCGCTTCGCTGGGCGGTGCGGCTCCTGATCGCGTCGGCCAGCTTCGAGCTTCTCTATATCGGCCTCCAGGCCGCCCGCGGCCTGGACTCGCACTTCAACTTCAGCTCGGCCTTCCACATCGCCCTGTACGCCCTGATGGGCGTCGCCGCCGTCATCCTCACCGCCACCACCCTGCCTCTCGCCTGGGAAATCGCCCGGCGTCCGCGTCAAGGCCTCGGCCGAGACTTCGTCGCCGCCGTCGGCATCGGCCTCCTTCTCACTTTCCTCCTCGGCGCCGGCCTGGGCGGTTATATGAGCACTCAGCCGGGCCATTCGGTCGGGACCGAGGGCGGCCGGATCTTCTTCTTCGGCTGGAACCGGAGCGGCGGCGACCTGCGCATCGCCCATTTCCTCGGCATCCACGCGCAGCAGGCGATCCCGCTGCTGGCGGCCCTCGCCGCCGGCTGGAGCGTTCGGGCGCGCTGGGCGACGCTTGCGGCGGGCACGCTCGCCTACGTGGCGCTGACGCTCGCAATCTTCTTCCAGGCGGTCGCAGGGCGTCCCCTGCTCCCGGCCTGACCCCTCCCCGTTATTGCGGAAGAGGGAGGCCACCCCGCGGGTGCACCCCCCTTTCTTCCGGGGAAAACGGAAAAGGGCGTCTCTCATCCTCACAATGTCAAAGAGCCGGCCGAGCCTCGCGACTCGACTGGCCTCCTATTTAGTAGGACATTTCCTACAAGTCAAGAACAAAAAGGGAATTCCTAAAGTCGGCCGTCAGCTTCCCAGCGCCGATCGGGCCTGTTCCCAATTGCGCCCGTCGAAGGCTCGAACCGTCATCGAGAGGCCGGACAAATCGTCCAGCACGTTGACGTTGAGGCTCCAAGCCTCCGGGTGCGAGCGGGGCTGGTAGAAGCTTTTCACGCCGCAGACTGAGCAGAAGAGATGATCGGCGGCCCCGGTGCCGAAGCGGTAATGGGTCAGCGCATTCTCGCCCGACAGCAGTCGGAAGTCGGAGTGCGGGACGATGAGATGGCGAAATCCGGTCGCGGCGCAGATCGAGCAATTGCAGTCGAGCACCTCCACCTCGGGCGGCACCTCCGCTTCGAAGCGCACCGCGCGGCAGTGGCAGCCGCCCGAAATCGTGATCCGGTTCATGGCTCAGCTCTCTACGCCGTCCAGCGGCTCCAGCCAGCCCCGGTAATGGACCAGCAGCCCGAGCAGGGGCAAAGCGATCGGCACGTCGAAGTGGAAGCGCCCCCCTTCCTCCCATTCCCGAGCTTCGGATCGCGGGGCGAGGAAGAGCGGAAGCGGAAGCGGGCCGAGCCACCAGCGCCGGATCACCATGCGCAGCCCCGCCTCGTCGCAAGGCCCAGCCTTGCCTGACGGAAGCTCGAAAGCGAAGCGGAGGACGCCGAAGCGCTCGGTGAGCCGGCCGTCCCGCTCGGACAACCGGCTCGAGAAGCTCCGGCCGGAGAAGTCGCGGGTCCAGCGCTCCGTCCCGCCGCGTTCGGCGAAGACGACGTGGAGGCGATGAAAGCCCTCGGTCGGAAAGCCGAAGAGGGACGCGATCGAACGGGCGAGCGGATTGTTGCCGCGGCGCACCTCCGCCTCGCCGGCCGCGCCGCCGTCGCGAAGCACCTCGTGCATTGCCCGCACCGCCGGAGGCAAAGCTTCGAAGCGAGCGCCCATCACCCGGGCGTGGAGCGGGGGCCCAAGCGCCCGCTCGATGAGCTCATGCCGGGCGGCGAGGCCGGCAAGGCTCGGCTCGAAATCCTCGAGGCTGAGCAGGCCGCCGCAATCGCGCGCGCCGGGGGCGATTGCGCCGGCGGCGAGCTTGCCGAGCAGGAGCGGGACGGCGAGGCTGGGGATTTCAGGGCCTTCGCCGCGCTCGACGATCAGGGTCCAGCGCCGCTCCACCCTCCTGCCCTTCGCAATTCCGAAAAGGCGTATCTCGAAGGCGGAGCGAAGCGAGCCCGGCCCTCGGGTCCAGCGCTGAAGGGTCGAGAGCAGGCCGGCGAAGCGCTCCGGCCGGCGAAGCAGGTCCCAGCGCACCGGCCAGCTCAGCAGCCAGAGCCCCAGATTGTGCCAGGGCGCATCGGTGCCGGCGAAGAAGCTGACGGCGGGATTTCCGGGCAATCGGAGGGGGAGCAGTGCCAAATCGGGCACGTCGGCGAGGGCTGCGAGGCGGCGGCGGAGCGGCACGGCGCCTTCGATCTCGAAATCGAAGCGGCGAAGGTCCTGCCAGCCGTGAGCGTGGGTCCAGCGCCCGCCGCGGCGCAATCGCATCGGACGGCCGATGTAGGAGAGGATGGCGGCGGTGACCGAGCGGCCGGCCGTGCCCCGGCTCGACGCGCTGAGCGCGATCTCGACGGCGGCCACGCGCTCGAGGTCCTCGGCGAGTCGGGCGGCGACCGCCCCGGACAAAGCCGGAACGCTGGATACGCCTGAAACGACGGACACCCCCGCCGCCTTCGCCTCGGCGTCCAGGGCGCCGATTCCGGCGACGAAGGCGGAGCCGTCGGCAATGTCGAGATAGTGGCAGCCGGCCGCGATCGCGGCTCGAGCCGTCTCGTAACCCGAGCCCTGGAACGGCCCGGCGGCGTCGACGAGCGCGAACGGGCGGAGACGCTCGAGCGTTTCGGCGAGGCTTGGATCGAGATCCACGGCAACGAGCCGTTCCCGGCCGGCGCAAAAGGCTTCGGCGCGCTCGACGCTTCGGCCGGCGACGAGCATCTCGAAGCCGGCCGCCGCGCCCCGCTCGGCGATTCGCCCGCCGAAATTTCCGTAGCCGCCGAGGACGAATATCCGCTTCACGGGATCCGGTCTGATTCTGCCGGGGGCGGCCTTCAGCGCGGAGTCGGCTTGCGGGGCGGGCGGCCGCCGCCGCCTTTCCCGGTCGGGCGGGAGGGCGCCGGGCCGTCGCGCTTGGGCGGGGGGCGGCGGAACGGGCGGTGCTGGCCGGCCGGCGGCGCGGCCCCGGGCCGCGGCGGGCGGGGCGCCGCGGGTTCGCCGCCCGAGACCGAATAGCCTTCCTTCTGAAGCCGGGAGAAAGCCGCTCGAACGCTCGCGGAGACGGCGCTTTGAACTTCGGCCGGCAGGTCGGCCAGGGTCGTGTTGGCATGGATCGCGTTCAGGTCGCGAAGCAAATTGTTGGGCAGCCCCTTCGAGGCCGCCTTGAGGGCCGCGATCGCGTCGAGCACGGCGGCGGCGACGATCTCCTGCATGATCTCGGTGGCGGATTTCCTCATGACTTCCGCCTTAGCCCAGTGCCGCCGCCCTTGTCGCCGTCAGAAAACAAGCGGCGACGTCGATTGCCCCTTTTTCCGGCGCTCGGCGGGACGGCCCGGTTCGCGCCCTACCTTCAGGAGGCGAAAAAGGATGTAGAGACCGAGAAGAAGGGCTCGGCGGGGACGGCCGGCGCGACACGAGCTGCGGCCCGAATTGGGGAGCTACGATTGCCATTTCTTTGAGTGGGCAGTCCGGTCTTGCATTTGCCGGCAATTTACCCTGAACTGATCGCACAGAAGGGGGCTGCTGTCATGAAAATCCGATTCGTCGCGCTTGCCGCGTTACTTCCGCTCGTCGCCAATTGCGACAGCTTGGCCAAGCCAAGTCTTACATGCACCGATGAGGACGCGGTCGCTACGACGTTGCAGGTGGTCAACAATAAGGTGGAGAAGCAGGTGCGCAACGCGCTGGAGCGCGATGACGGCACCGCCGTCGTCGGAGTGGCCAAGATTAGGGCAACGTTGAAGCAGCTGAGATTGAGCATCCAGGACATCAGGACATCGAAAGAGGATCCGAACAGCACCAAGAAGTTCTGCACGGGCCGGTTCAAGGTGGTCGTACCCGCGGAGGTTCTCGAGGATGCCGAAAAAGGCCGGGAGCTGGCCGAGCAGGGCTCCGTCGCTGACCTGGCGGAGCAACAGAATTTCGAGGCCGAAGCGAACGCCTTCACCTCGGACATCAGTTACGATGTGCAGCCCACCGACGAAGGCGACAAGGTCTATGCGCAGGTCGAGGATGGCGACAACGTCTACAGCTTCGTGAGCGGAGTCGTCGCCTCGCATCTCGCCCGCAAGGCCCTCGAGAATGAGAAGGCTCAGCAACAGCAGGCCCTGGCCGCCCAGCAGCAGGAGGAAGCCTCGGCGCTCGCCGATCAGAGAGCGGCGACCCTTGGTGAAGCCAAGGCCGAGAACCAGCTTGCCGAGCAGACGATCAACACGGTGTGGAGCAATATACCGTCGGAAACCCGCTCTTCGCTGCTTCCGCTGCAGCGCGCCTGGATCAAGAAGAGGACAGCGGATTGCCGGATCGAAGCCGCGGCCAATTCGACCGACCCGCAGGAGCGGGAAGCGAGCCGGCTGCGTTGCGACACTCGCCTCACCTACGACCGGGCGAACCAGCTTCGTGGCTACGCAACCGAGACCACGGACGGAATGTAAGCCCGAGCCGGCGTGGTTAACCCGCCCTTTACCCTGCCCGTTTACCATGGCGGACGAGATGAGGGGGATTCGACCATGATGGGAATTTTGATGTTCGCGGCCGCCGCGAACGCGCCGGTGATGCTCGCCAGCAGGGACGAGGCGCAGTGGCGCCTGTTCGTCCGCACCAGCCTCCAGCGGCCGGCGGCGGAGCGGGGAACGAGGCTCAGGCAGCTCGAAGGGGCGGTGCGCCGGCTCGGGACCGAGCAAGACGCGCAGCGCCTGGCGGGCCCCGCCGGACTGTAATCGGTGCCTGGCACCAATTATGGCGAGGGTGGAAAATCAAAGCCTTAGAAATTGGTGCCTGGCACCAATTTTTGTTCAGCTGTAGAAATTGGTGCCTGGCACCAATTTCCGTTCAGGTCGGGGAGGGTTTAGCTCTAGCCCCGGTTCCGGACGTAGGTCCCCGGCGCCGGCTCGAGCGCCTTGAGCTTGCCCTTGCCGGGCACCCGCGCCTTCACCTTCGCCGCCTTGCCGCCGTCCGAGAGGCGCGCGTGCCAGTGCGGCCACCAGCTGCCTTCCTGGCGGGTGGCGCCTTCCAGCCAGGCTTCGGACGTCTCCGGCATCGCCGCGTTGGTCCAGAAGCCGTGCTTGTTGGCGCTGGGCGGGTTGATCACCCCGGCATTGTGGCCGCTGCCGCCGAGCAGGAAATCGACGTCGCCGCCGACCAGCCGGGCGCTATCGTAGGTGGCCTGCCAGGCGCTGACATGATCGTCCTTGAGGCTGATCGCCAGTAGCGGAGTCTTCACCGAGCCGAGATCGATCTTCACGCCGTCCAGCTCCAGGCCGCCTTTGGCCAGCTTGTTGTCGCGGAGCACGTCGCGCGCCCATTCGAGCAGGAAGGCGCGCGGGATATGGGCGCCGTCCGCGAACCAGTGGAGGATGTCGCTCGGCGGCGCCTCGCGGTCGAGGAGGTAGTGGTTGACCACCGACGACCAGATGAGGTCGTTGGCCCGGACCGCGCTGAACAGGGCCTGGAGATCCTGCGCGGCCATGAAGCCCTTGTGAAGGAGATGGCGCTCCATCGCCCGAAGCTGCTCGGGCTCGGAAAAGGTCGCCCACTGGCCGAGATGCGAGAAATCGAACATCGTCCCGATCGTGGTGGCGGAAGCGACCCGGCCGCTTTGCCCTTTCGCCGCGAGCGAGGCGAGCGCGATCGCGGCGAGCGTTCCGCCCATGCAGAAGCCGAACAGGTCGACCTCCCGCTCCCCGGTCGCCTTTTCGATGGCGTCGAGCGCCTCGATCGGGCCCTGGCGGATATAGTCGGCGAGACCCTTGTCCGCGAGCTCGGGCCCGGGATTGACCCAGGAGATCACGAAGACGGTATGGCCCTGCTCGACCAGCCAGCGGATCAGCGAGGATTTGGGCTGCAGGTCGAGGAGGTAATATTTGTTCACCAGCGGCGGAACGTAGAGGATCGGGCGCTTCCACACCTGGTCCGTCGTCGGCGCATATTGGAGGAGCTCCATCATCTCGTTGCGGTAGACGACGCTGCCCGGGGTGGCGGCGATGTCCACTCCGAGCTCGAACTCGGCGGCGGCCCGGCGCTGGACGATGCCGGGAGTCTCGGCGGCGTCGGCGAGAAGGTTGGCGAGGCCCGAGAGAAGGCTGATCGAGCCGGTGTCGATGGCTTTGCGGATCGCTTCGGGATTGGTCAGAGCGAAATTCGCCGGCGAGATGGCGTTCAGATATTGCTGGGTGAAGAATTCGAGCCGGGTCCGGGCGCCTTCGTCCAGCCCCTCGGCCTCCTCGACCATTTCCAGCGCGCGCTTGGCGGTGAGCAGATAGGCCTGCTTCAGATAGTCGAAGACCGGCTCCTCGCTCCACGCGGGGTCGTTGAACCGGCGGTCGCCGCGCTCGGGGGCGGCAACGGGGTCGACAGGCTTGCCCGAGGCCCGCGAGGCGGCGGACTGCCACAATTTGAGCCAGTCGGACGCGGCCTTCTGCTGCGCCTTGATGAGCTCGCCGGGATGGGTCCACAAATGCGTGGCGAACTCGCCGAAGGCGCGGGCCGGAGCCGCGGCGTCGAAGGGCTTGGGAACATGCGGGTCGAGCGGCCTGGCGGCGGCGCTGGTCGCGAGATGGACGGCGTTGGCGACCACCTTCGACCAGGCTTCGGCCAGATCGGCCGGGTTCGGCAGGGTTTCGGGGAGCTTGAAGACGGTGGAGGGGGTCTCGGTCATCGGGCTCCCTTACCCCGCCCGTCATCCCGGCGAAAGCCGGGACCTCGGCCCATCTGGCAGGGCCTTTGTTGTCCTGAGGTCCCGGCTTTCGCCGGGATGACGACTAAAGCGCCATCAGCTCCTCGAGCGCGCCGCAGTCGCGGGGACTGACGAACAGGAACAGCATGGCGCGGTCCGGGTTCCGGGCCGCCCAGCCCGCTTCGGGACTTGCCGGAGTGCGGAAATCCGCAGCCAGGACCTTGGCGGGGGCCTGATGATTGGCAAGCACAGCGGCGGTCCGAGCGTCGAACATGAAGTTTCTGCCTCTTGAAAGGATGATCCTCTCTCTCACGATCGTTCCGTCCCCGCCACCGGGATTGCACAGAAACCGTTGTGCATATATTCCCATACCCCATGGCCGACTTCGACTGGAACGACCTTCGCGCCTTCCTTGCCGTGGCGCGAAGCGGCCGGCTGACCGCGGCGGCGGCAAGGCTCGGGGTCGACCATTCGACGCTGTCGCGGCGGATCGCGGCGCTCGAGCATTCGCTCAAGGCCAAGCTCTTCGACCGAAGCCCGTCGGGCTATTCGCCGACCGAGCCGGGGCGTCGGCTGATGCCGCTGGCGGAGGAGATGGAGCGGCTCGCCCTCGGCGCGGCCGAGACCGTCGGAGGGAGCGCCGGCCTCGTCGAGGGGGTGGTGAGGATCGGTTCGCCCGAAGGCTTCGGCAGCTATTTCCTCGCGCCCCGGATCCAGAAGCTGAAGGCGCAATATCCCCAGCTCGTGGTCCAGCTCGTCGCCGCGTCGGCCGTCTTCAGCCTCGCCAAGCGCGAGGCGGACATCGCCATCTCGGTCAGCCGTCCGCCGACCGGCCGGCTCCAGGTGTCCAAGCTGATCGACTATGATCTCGGCCTCTATGCAGCGCCTTCCTATCTGGCGGGGGTCGCGGCCATCGGCGGCTTCGGCGACCTCAAGGGCCATCGTTTCGTCAGCTATATCGGCGACCTGCTCCATTTCCCGGAGCTCGACTTCCTTCAGCAGGTCGTCCCGGGCGGGATCACGTCGATGGAGAGCAGCAACCTCGTCGCCCAGACCCGCGCCACCCTGGCCGGGGCGGGACTGTGCGTCCTTCCCGCCTTCCTGGCGCGCGAGGAGCCGGGGCTGGTGCGCGTATTGGCCGCGGAAGTGAACCTTACCCGCTCGCTCTGGCTGACCGTCCACCAGGATCTGGCGGAGCTGGCGCGGGTGCGGGCGGCGGTGCGATTCATCAAGGACGAAGTCGAGGCGGCGCGGGGGCTGTTCAAGCTTTAAATCCTCCCCGCCGCGAAGCGGTGGGGAGGGGGACCACCCGAAGGGTGGTGGAGGGGTAATCGCCGAGGCTTCTGCCAGCTACCCCTCCACCAGGCTTCGCCTGGTCCCCCTCCCCATCTCACGATGGGGAGGATAACTTCCCCCCGCCTCAGGCCAGGGGCCTTTCATCGAATCGCTTGTCAACTGCACTGGTTGACTCACAAGCTGCCGCTACGGCGCGAATCGGCGTGCCCATGAGGGAGGGTGAAGATGCGGATCGCGACCATTTGCCTGGCCCTTCTCGCGGCGCCGGCGCTGCCCGGCTGCTCGGACGGCAGGTCGGCGGGCGAGGTCGAGCTGCTCAACGTCTCCTACGATCCGACCCGCGAGCTCTATCGCGACGTCAACGCCGCCTTTGCCCGCCAGTGGCAGTCGAAGACCGGCCAGGCGGTCCGCTTCAACATGAGCCACGGCGGCTCGGGCAAGCAGTCGCGGGCCGTCCTCGACGGGCTTGACGCCGACGTCGCGACCCTGGCGCTCGCCTACGATATCGATGCGATCAGCCAGCGGCGCCCCGAAGTCCTTCCCGCAGGATGGCAGGCGCGGCTTCCGAACAACAGCGCGCCCTACACCTCGACCGTCGTCTTCCTCGTCCGCAAGGGCAATCCGAAGGGGATCAGGGACTGGGGCGATCTCGTCCGGCCGGGCGTGCAGGTCGTCACTCCAAATCCCAAGACCAGTGGCGGAGCGCGCTGGAACTTCCTCGCCGCCTGGGGCCACGGGCTCAAGAGCGGCGGCTCCGAAGCGGCGGCCCGGAGCTTCGTCGCCCGCCTCTATCGCAACGTGCCGGTGCTCGACACCGGTGCGCGCGGATCCACCACCACCTTCGCCGAGCGCGGCATCGGCGACGTCCTGATCGCCTGGGAGAATGAGGCGTTCCTCGCCCAGCGCGAATTGGGCGCCGGCAAGTTCGAGATGGTGACCCCGTCGCTCTCGATCCTGGCCGAGCCGCCGGTCGCTTTGCTCGAGGGCAATGCGAAGCGGCGCGGCACCGCCCGGGTCGCCGAAGCCTATCTGCGCTTCCTCTACACGCCGGAAGCGCAGGAGATCATCGCCCGCCATCACTACCGGCCGCGCGACCCGGCGGTGGCGGCGAAGCATTCCGGCACCTTCCCACAGGTGGCGATGCTCCAGATCGACAAGGATTTCGGCGGCTGGGGCTCGGCCCAGAAGAAATATTTCGACGACGGCGGCATATTCGATTCCATCTATTCGGGCATCAGGCGCCGATGACGACCGGCTCGCTCGCGCTGGCCGCGAGCCCCCCGCACGGATCGAGGCGACGCGGGTTCGTCGAGCGCACCGCCTTGCCCGGCTTCGGCCTCACCTTCGGCTTCACTCTGGCCTGGCTGTGCCTGATCGTCCTCATTCCCCTGAGCGCCGTCTTCATCCGGACCGCCGGAATGGGTTGGAGCGAGTTCGTCGCGGTCGCCCTCTCCGAAAGGGCGCTCTCCGCCTACAAGGTGAGCTTCGGCACCGCTTTCGCCGCAGCCTGCGTCAACGGAATCTTCGGGCTGCTCATCGCCTGGGTGCTGGTCCGCCACGATTTCGCGGGCAAGCGGATCGTCAGCGCCCTCGTCGACCTCCCCTTCGCGCTTCCCACCGCGGTCGCCGGGATCGCCCTGACCGCGCTTTATGCGGGGAATGGGTGGCTCGGCCAATTCCTGGTGCCGCTGGGGATAGACGTCGCCTTTACGCCGCTCGGGATCGTCGTCGCTTTGATCTTCATCGGCCTGCCCTTCGTCGTCCGGTCGGTCGAGCCGGTGCTGGCCGACATCGGTCCCGAGATCGAGGAAGCGGCTCAGTCGCTCGGCGCGAGCCGGCTTCAGACGATGCGGCGGGTGATCCTTCCGGCGATCCTCCCCGCCTGGCTGACCGGATTCGCCATGGCGTTGGCCCGAGGCGTCGGCGAATATGGCTCGGTGATCTTCATCGCCGGCAACATGCCGTTCCGATCCGAGATCGCGCCCTTGCTGATCGTCACCCAGCTCGAGCAATATGATTATGCCGGAGCGACGGCGATCGCGGCGGTGATGCTGGTCATCTCCTTCGCTCTGCTCCTGCTCATCAACCTGCTCCAGGCCTGGGCGCGCAGCCGGAGCATCGACTGATGGCGGCCGGTCGCACCTCCGAAGGACGGATCGCCCGGGCCGCCTTGCTCTCGGTCGCCATGGTCTTCCTGGCGCTGTTCCTCCTGCTTCCCTTGGTCTCGGTCTTCGTCGAGGCGCTGAAGGGCGGAGTCGGAGTCTATGTCGAAAGCGTCACCCAGCCGGACGCGATCGCGGCGATCAAGCTGACCCTCCTGGTCGCGGCGATCGCGGTTCCGGTCAACGTCGCCTTCGGCCTCGCCGCCGCCTGGGCGATCGCCAAGTTCGACTTCCCCGGCAAGTCCATCCTGATCACCTTCATCGACCTGCCCTTCTCGGTCTCTCCGGTCGTCTCGGGGCTGATCTACGTGCTCCTGTTCGGAGCCCAGGGCTGGTTCGGCGAATGGCTCGCCGCGAACGACGTCGACATCATCTTCGCCGTGCCCGGGATCGTTCTGGCGACGATCTTCGTCACCTTTCCCTTCGTCGCCCGCGAGCTCATCCCGCTGATGACCGAGCAGGGCCGAGGCGACGAGGAAGCGGCGGTGTCGCTGGGCGCGAGCGGCTGGCAGGCCTTCTGGCACGTCACCTTGCCCAACATACGCTGGGGCCTGCTCTACGGCGTCCTGCTGTGCAACGCCCGGGCGATGGGCGAGTTCGGAGCGGTCTCGGTCGTCTCCGGCCATATCAGGGGGCGGACCAACACGATGCCGCTCCACGTCGAGATATTGTACAACGAATATAATTTCGCCGCGGCCTTCGCGGTCGCCTCTCTGCTCGCCCTTCTCGCCTTGCTCACTTTGGTGCTGAAGAGCGCGCTCGAATGGCGTTACGGCTATCACGGAAAAGGCGGGGGCCATTGAGCATCGCGGTCGACAATGTGGTGAAGCGCTTCGGCAATTTCGCCGCTCTCAACGGAGTCAGCCTCGAGGCCAAGCCGGGCGAGTTCCTGGCTCTGCTCGGCCCGTCGGGATCGGGCAAGACGACCTTGCTCAGGATCATGGCGGGGCTCGAATTCCCCGATTCGGGCTCGGTCCTGTTCGAAGGCCGCGACGTCACCGGCCTCGGGGTCAGGGACCGGAGGATCGGCTTCGTCTTCCAGCATTACGCCTTGTTCCCGCACATGAACGTCGCCGACAACGTCGCCTTCGGGCTGACCGTCAAGAGGCGGCGCGAGCGGCCGAAGCGGGACGAGATCCGGCGCCGGGCGCAGGAGTTGCTCGAGCTGGTCCAGCTCGGTCCTCTCGGCAAGCGGTATCCGGCGCAGCTTTCGGGCGGTCAGCGCCAGCGCGTCGCCCTGGCCCGGGCGCTCGCGGTCGATCCCAAATTGCTCCTTCTCGACGAGCCGTTCGGGGCGCTCGACGCCAAGGTCCGAAAGGAGCTTCGGCGCTGGCTGCGCGACCTTCACGACCGGATGGGGCTGACCTCGGTCTTCGTCACCCACGACCAGGAGGAGGCGCTCGAGCTCGCCGACCGGGTGGTGGTGATGGACCACGGCCTGATCGAGCAGGTCGCCGGGCCGCAGATCATCTACGACGAGCCCGCCACCGCCTTCGTCTACGACTTCGTCGGCGATTCCAACCGGATCCCGGTGACGGTGGACGGTGGCCGGGTGCTGTTCGCGGGCGAAGCGCTCGACGTGGCGGTGGAGCCGGCCCCCGACGGACCGGCCCTTCTCTATTTCCGGCCGCACGACGCGGCCCTGGTCGACGAAGGCTCGGCTGGCGCGCTGCCGATGCAGATCTGCCAGGCCATCCACCTCGGCGGAGCGACTCGGATCGAGGGCAACATCCCCGGCGTCGACCCGCTCATCGACGTCCGGATCCCCGGCCGCGACGTGCCCCCGGCGGGGCGGGCGGCAGGGCTGAAGCTGCTCCGAGCGCGGCTGTTCCCGGCGGCGGGCGAGGAAAGCTGAACCAAGCCCTGGCCCGCCCTTCTTCCCCTCCCCTACTCACGGGCAGGGCAAAAAAATGGTGACAGTTACCAATTTCCAAAAAATCGTGACAGTTACGAATTTCCGGAGGCGGCGGCCTTGGCCTGCGACGCGGCGAAATTCGTAACTGTCACGATTTTCTTCGGCCTTGGCCTGCGACGCGGCGAAATTCGTAACTGTCACGATTTTCTTCCGGCGCCTCCGGGCGTTCCGGACTCCCGACCTCGGTTCCGGCGAGGCGGTCTTTCGCAAGACGCACTGGCATTTTCCCAAAACCTCTCTTACTTTGCCCCTAAGGAGCAGTGGGGAGTGGTTATGCTGCCGGGCCTTGTCGCCTATTTGGATTCCGTGAAAGCCCGCGACCCGGCCCCTCGCAGCCGCTGGGAAGTCATGCTTTACCCGGGCGTCTGGGCGCTCGGCTTCCACCGCCTCGCCCACTGGCTGTACAAAGGCGAGCTGTATTTCCTCGCCCGCCTGGTCAATCACATCAGCCGTTTCCTGACCGCGATCGACATCCATCCCGGCGCCTCGGTCGGGCGGAATTTCTTCATCGACCACGGCTTCGTCGTGATCGGCGAGACCGCGACGATCGGCGACGACGTCACCATCTACCAGCAGGTCACCCTGGGCGGCACCAACCCGACCGGCGGAGTCGGCGGCAAGCGCCACCCGACGATCAGCGACCAGGTCATCATCGGCTCGGGCGCCCAGGTGCTCGGACCGATCGTCGTCGGGCCCCGCGCCCGGATCGGCGCCAATGCCGTCGTCACCAAGGACGTGCCCGAAGGCGCGACGATGATCGGCATTCCGGCCCGCTCCACCTTGCTCAGCGCGGAGCAGAGCAGCTCGGGCAATTTCCTGCCCTATGGGACGCCCTGCTCCGAGCAATTCGATCCGGCCACCCAGAAGCTCGAATTGCTCCAGTGCGAAGTCGAGGGCCTGAGGCGGCGGCTCGCCGAGCTGATCGAGGAGCGGGAAGGCCAGACCAGGAAGGGGCGCGGCCGCGCCTGATGGGTGAAATCCTCCCTTTTCCGGGAGCCTCTTCGCCGCAGATCGGCTTCACCCGGGCCGAGCTGACCCGGATCATCGATCTCTACGGACGGATGGTGGCGGCGGGGCTGTGGCGCGATTATGCGGTCGAGTTCGGACGCGACGGCGCCGCTTTCTGGGCCTTCCGGCGAACCGCCGAGCGGCCCGAATACAAGATCGAGAAGAAGCCCGGCCTTCGCAACCGCCAAGGCCTTTGGGCCTTGGTCGACGAGGCCGGAATCGTCGTTCGCCGCGGCGACGAGCTGGGGCCGGTGCTTGCGCCGCTCGAGCGGCGGCTGATGAAGGCGGTGAATGGATAGTTTTGCCTCCCCATCGCAGATGGGGAGGGGGACCCCGCGTAGCGGGGTGGAGGGGTCATTGGCGAAGGCTTCTGCCAGCTACCCCTCTACCGCCTTCGGCGGCCCCCTCCCCATGCTGCGCATGGGGAGGCAGGAAATCAGGCCGCCACCGCCCTGTCCGTGACCGGCAGCCGCGCCTGAAGGCCGGGCGGCAGCGGCCGGACGACCGAGCGGCGCACCCCGTGCCAGAAGGCCGAGAGCAGGAGCAGGCCCGAGCCGATGACGAAGGCGGCGAGCGCGATGTTCAGCTCGACCGCTCCGAACTCCCGGAACAGGCTGATCAAGGCGAACAGGACGTAGGCGAGGGCCGAGACGAGCAGGGCGCGCCGGTCGATCGCCAGGGCGGTCAGGCCGAGCAGGACGTAGACCCCGAGCACGACCAGGGCCTCTGCGATCGAGGCGTCGCCGTCGGTCAGCCCGAGCAGGCTGAAGATCGGGTGGACGATCAACGGCGCCGACAGCAGGTGAAGCCAGAAGGCGACGTCGGAACGGCGGGTCTCGCGGGCGCGGTCGGACGAATCCCACCACATGGCGAAAAGGAAGGTTCCGAGACCGAGGACGAGCGCGCTCGCCAGCATGACGTCTTCGAGCTGCGGAACGTCGCCGATCGCCGAGGCGATCAGGGCCATGGCTACGCCGACCAGGGTCATGGCGCCCACGGCGACGGTGATCGGAACCATGAACCGGCGCCAGTGGAGCCAGGTGGCGCCGGCGGCGACCGCCGCGGAGCCGGCAACGACCAGCGCGATGGCCCGCTCGTCATTCTGGAGATTGGCCTCCCCGATGGCGAGGACGAAAGCGGTGAGCGCGGTAAGCGCCACCCCGCCGGTGAAGGCGAGCAGAAGGATGATGCTGGGCAGGGCCATTCGCCGCTTGCGGGTGAAGAATTCGGCGAGGCCCCAGGCGGTGCCGGCGACAAGCAGACCGGCGAAGGGGGTGGGCCCGTCGCCGTCGATATGCGGGCCGACCGCGTTTCCGATCCAGCCCACCGCGAAGAGCAGGATCGCCGCCGCGATGGCGACGAAGATATCGTTGAAGCCGGTGAGAAGGCGGAAATGCTCCTCGTCGACGACGGCGCCCCCGCTTCGTCCGGCCACGTAGTTGCGAAGCCCCGAGGCGGCGTCCGGGCTCAAGGCCCCCGCCGCGACCGCCGCTGCCAGATCGCTGTCGCTATACATGTTTTTTCCTCCCTGAACGGAAGGCCCCTTAGCATAAGTGTATTAGTGTATCAATACGGCAAGGCCCCACATCCACCAGAAAATCGTGACAGTTACCGATTTCGACCGCGCTCATGCCCGGCCACCGAGACTCGAAAATTAGTAACTGTCACGATTTTCTGTGGGCTCGTTATCCGCCCTGGAGCACCCTCATGATCAGCATCGCCTGCTCGGCGCCGGATTGGGGGACGATCTCCTGGGTGCGGTCGGTGATCCTGTCCCAGTTGGCGGCGACCTCCTCGACCGTGCGGCGGCCCTCGGGTAAAGCGTAACCGGGGGTGAGGGTGACGTAGGCGGCCTGGACGACGCCTCCGCCGGCGCCGACGATCGCGTTGCTCGGCGCGTCCTCCGAGACGAGGTAGAGCGCGGCCGGAACGACATTGTCGGGATTGAACAGAGCGAGCAGCTCGGGCGGGAAGATGTCCTCGGTCATCCGGGTCGCCGCCGTCGGCGCGAGGGAATTGACCCTTATGTCGTATTTCGCGCCCTCCAGATGGAGCGTCTTGGCGAAGCCGGCGAGGCCGAGCTTGGCGGCCCCGTAATTGGCCTGGCCGAAATTGCCGTAGAGGCCGGTCGAGCTCGAGGTCATCAGGATTCGGCCATAGGCCTGCTCGCGCATCGTCTCCCACACCGCCTTCGTGCAGATGGCCGAGCCGATCAGGTGGACGTCGACGACCGCCCGGAAATCCTCGACGCTCATCTTGGCGAAGCTCTTGTCGCGAAGGATTCCGGCATTGTTGATCAGGATGTGGACGCCGCCCCAGCGTTCCTTCGCCGCCGCGACCATGGCCTCGACCTGCTCCGGATCGGTGACGCTGGCGCCGTTGGCGACGGCTTCGCCGCCCGCGGCCTCGATTTCCTCGACCACCCCGAGCGCGGCGCCGGAGCTTCCCGAGCCGTCGCGGGCGCCGCCGAGATCGTTCACCACCACCTTGGCGCCGCGCCGCGCGAGCTCGAGCGCATAAGCGCGTCCGAGGCCGCCGCCGGCGCCGGTGACAATGGCGACGCGGCCTTCGAAGCTGATGGTCATGACGTTAAGATCCTCCCGCTATCTTGAAGCGGGAGGCTCATGGCAGATCGAAGCGGGCAAGGACAATGGGGACGCCGCGAACGGCGCCCCCATCGGAAGTCTAGCGGGCGCGTCCGCGCTCGTAGGTCTGCGTGCAGCGGTCGGTGACGGTGCGCGTGCACGGCGGCAGCGGCCCCGAGGCGGTTGGGGTCGGCGCTGCAACGGTCGTCATCGGGCTTCCGGCCGGAACGGTGCGAGCGCCCTCGTTATAGCCGGCCGGAGCGGTGGCGGGGTCCGAAACGACCCGGATTCCGCGGGCGTCGGTTTCCGGAGCGGTGTTACCCGCGGCGACGGCCTGTCCGGAGCCGGTCCTCATCGTCGACATATTGCCGGGCGCGGGGGCGGGCGCGGCCGGCGGCGCCATGTCGGTCGACGTATCGGTGGGGGTGGTCGACGCGGGCGGCGGAATCGAAGTCGTCGCATCCGGTGGCGTGGTCGCGTCCGTGGCGGTATCGGTCGTGGTATCGGTGGTTTCGGCCGACGTATCGGGTTCTTCCTGGGTCGTTGTCTGGGCAATTGCGGCGGTACCGAGCATCAGCGCGGCGGCCATCATGACGAGCTTCATTTGTCGAGCCTCCTCTTGGGGTGGGCGGATCGCGCGAAAAGACGCGCTCGGGTTCTAAACGACCCCGAAACAGTTTTTCTCCTCGGGTGGTCGGTGGAAGGGAACGGGGCACCCGCGAACGGGCGCCCCCCGAAGACCCTAACGGCGGACTCCGCGCTCATAGGCCTGGACGCAGTGATCCTTGACCGTTTTCGAGCAGCGTTGCGGGGCGGCCGTGCTCGCGGGCGAGGCGGCGCCGGCCTCGCAGGTCGGATAGCCGGTGGTATTGGCGTTGTAGCCGGCAGGCGTGCAGGCCTGACCGTCGGGATCGGTGCCTTGCTGGCTGACCCCGCGCGGCCCGCTGGCCTGCGACACGTCGTCGACCGTATTGCCGGATTGCGCCATGGCGGCGCCGCCGAGGGTGAGCGCCGCGGCGAAAAGGATGATCTTCATGGATTGGTACTCCTTGGACAAAGCGGCCGCGCCTTACTCCGGCGGCCCGACCCTACAAACGAGGGCGAAACGATTTTTCTCCCGGCGATCGTCCACAAGCGGGACAGTCGGGCTCGACCCGTCTCGCCAACGGGCCGCTTTACCCTTATGAAAGAGGCTTCAGGTAGATGCGGACGCCATGAGCGACAGAAGCGACGGAGCAGACAGGGATAAAGGCGCGCTGCCGAGCCGCCGGGTCGTGCTTGCGCTCGGCGCCGCCGCGGCCTCTACGGTCGTCACGATCCGGCCCGCTTTGGCGCAGACCGCCGGCTCGGTGCTCAATTGCGAGATACCCGTGCCCGCGCCGCAGGCAGGCGCCGGCCAGTTCATCGCGGCCGACGGAAGCCTCGTGCCCGCCGGAACCGCCGGCGCCTATCCGCCGCTCGCCCGGCCGCTCAAGGGCGAGGAGGTCAAGGCGATGCTGAACGGCGGCCGCCCCCCCGCCGGCGTCGACGGCGAGGCCGCCCAGGCCTACGCCAATTATATTCGCCGTCTGCAGGCGGGGATGAGCGGTTTCACCTGCTACGCCTCGCTGCAGATGCCGCGCTGAGCCGAAGGGCGGCCGGGGTGGCCGCGTCCCTCTACGCCGCCGACCCGCCCGACGCGATGCGCGAGGTCGAGATCGAGGGCCTGACCCTCCTCTACCATCGCAGGTCCGGCCTCACCCATTTCCTCGCCCCGCCCGCCCCGCAGATCCTCGCCGCCCTCGCGGGCGGACCGGCGGGCGCGGAAGCGATAGCGGCTCGGATAGGCGAGGCGTTCGAGATCGAGTCCGAAGACCCCGTCGCCGCGATCGGCGCGCGACTGGCGGAGCTCGAAGCCGCCGGCCTCGTCTGGCGGACATGAACCACGTCTTCCGGCTCCAGGTAGGGCCCGTCTCCTTTCGGATCGGCTCGCAATGGCGCCAGCCGGTGGCCCAGCTCCGGCGCCTCTATGCCGGCTATCCCGAGCCGGACGGAATCTGCGACTTCACCGTCCGGCTCGAAGCGGAGCGGGCGTGGCGGCGCTGGATCCGTCCGTCGGTGGCGATCCGCGGCGATTATGTGCTCCCCGACGCGGCGCCGCTGCCGCTGGCGCAGGGCCTGCTTGCCGCCGAGATGGGCATGAACCTGCAGATGGCGCTGGGCCAGAAGAAATTCCTGCTGCTCCACGCCGCAAGCGTCGAACGGGACGGGCGGGCGCTTCTTCTGACCGGTCATTCGGGCGCCGGCAAATCGACCCTTGGCGCCCTCCTGGGCGAGCGCGGCTGGCGCTTCATGGGAGACGAATTCGCGCTTCTCGGCCTGGAGGACGGCCGGCTCCACCCCTTCCCTCGAGCGGTCAGCCTGAAGAACGAATCCCTGGCCCTGTTCGACGGCGTCGACCCCGCCCGGCTCGGACCCGTGCTGACCGGAACGCCCAAGGGCAGGATCCGCCATCTTCGCCCCAACCGCGAGGCCGTAGCGCGGATGGGGGAGCCGGCGAGGCCGGTCATGATCCTCTTTCCCCGCTTCGGGCGCGACCTCGAGCCGATCGTGCGCGACGTGGGGGCCGCGGAGGCGTTCATGCGGCTGACCCAGGCATCGACCAACTACGTCGCCCTCGCCGAGCAAGGGTTCGATGCCCTCACCCGGTTCGTGGGCACTTTTCCCTCAAAGGCGATCGACTATGCCGATACCGCCCAGGCCGAAGCGCTGGTCGACGATCTGTGGCGGAGCGCATGAGGGACTCCCGCTGGCTCGCCCGGCTGCTCGCCGACCCGGGGTCCGCCGCGCAGGTGACGGACTGGACGTCGCTGATCGCGATCGCCCGCGCCGAATCGCTGGCCGGAAGCCTCGCCTGGCGGCTGAAGGGAATGGAGCTTCCCGAGGGGGTCGAGGCCCTGCTCGAAGCGGCGCGGCGCGATTCCGAAGCCGTCCGGGTCCAGGCCCTTTGGGAAGCGGAGATGGCGCGGCGGGCCCTGAAGCCGCTCGGGATTCCGGTCATCCTGCTCAAGGGCACGGCCTACGCCGCCGCCGGGCTCGAGGCCGGCCGCGGCCGCTCGATCGGCGACCTCGACATCCTCGTCCCCCGCTCCGCTCTGCCCGACGTCGAGCGCGCCCTCCTCGCCGCCGGCTGGGAATGGGTGAAGGAGGATGGCTACGACGACCAATATTACCGCCGCTGGATGCACGAGCTGCCGCCGCTGATCCACCGCGAGCGCGACCGGATGATCGACGTCCACCACGCCATATTGCCGCTGACCGCCCGGCCGAAGCCCGACATGGCGGCGATGATCGCGGCTCGGGTGCCGCTCGCCGACGGCCTCTTCACCCTCGCGCCGGCGGACATGATCGTCCACTCGGCGGCCCATCTTTTCGCCGACGGCGATCTGGCGGGGGGCCTGCGCAATTTGTGGGACATCGACCGGCTTCTGCGCGAGTTCGGTGAGCGCGACCCCGAATTCTGGCCGGCGCTTCGCGATCGCTCGGACCGGCATGGCCTGCTGCCGGCCGTCGGGCGGGCGATACGCCTCGCCCACCACCTGTACGGCACACCCGTTAATTGGGGACAGTTACCAATTTCCCCCGGCAGAGCGCTCTCCGGTAAGGCTCGACGCGCCGAAATTGGTAACTGTCACCAATTACTTGCCGCCGATGCGTTGTTCCGTCGCCGGTTGCTGGCGCTCGACGGCTGGGGCCAGGCAACGCGTCCGTTCACACGCCTGGGCTTCTACGTCCGCTCGCATTGGCTGAGGATGCCGCCGATGATGCTCGCTCGGCATCTGTGGGTGAAGGCGCGCAAGAAGCGCTAGGCGCCAGCGCCCTCGAGCGGCTTCCAGCCGAGCTCCTCGAAGGGCGGGCTGTAGCCGCGGCGGCGGTATTGCTCCTCCGGAAGGTCGAAGGCGACGCTTCGGTCGACCACGCGCGCCGTATCGGGCGATCCGCCCGAGCCGCGCGTCTTGTAGGTGCCCTTGCCGTCCATTCAGCCTCCTGGTTGCGGACAGCCTACTACAAGTCGGGCGCCCCGGCGAGGCGTTCGAGCGCTCCCGCCGTCCGCCACGATCGTCGACCAAGGCATCTCGGATGCTTTCGCCGGGCCGGTATGGAAATGGCAAGCTTAACGTGCGATTGGCCGCGCATGAGCAGGCCGCTTGCCGCCGTGATCCTTGCCGCCGGCAAGGGGACGCGGATGAAATCCGACCTCCACAAGGTGCTGCACCCGATTGCGGGGCGGCCGATGATCGAGCATCTGCTCGACAGCGTCGAGACCCTGGGCGCCGAGCGGGTGGTGGTCGTCGTCGGCGACCGGCGCGAGCAGCTGGAGAAGGCGCTTTCCGGACGGGTGGAGTTCGCCGTCCAGGAGCCGCAGCTCGGCACCGGCCACGCCGTCCTTCAGGCGAAGGAGGCGCTCGCCGGCTTCGAGGGCGACGTGCTCCTGCTCTCCGGCGACGTCCCCTTCATCCGTCCGGCGACGATGCGCTCGATGCTCGACGCGCTTCACGGCGCCGCCGATCCTGCCGCGGTCGTCCTGGGCTTCCGCCCGCCGGACGCCGCGGCCTATGGCCGGGTCGTCGCGGGCCCGGACGGGCGGGTCGCAAGGATCGTGGAGCTGAGGGACGCGACCGACGAGGAGCGCGCCATCGGCCTGTGCAATTCCAACCTGTTCGCGGTCCGGTCGGGCGATCTGTGGAAGCTGCTGGAAGGACTCGGCAACGAGAACAGCCAGAAGGAATATTACCTCACCGATATCGTCGCGATCGGCGCCGCCGCCGGGCGCTCGACCCTACTCATCGAAGGCGAGGCGGCGGAGGCGATCGGCCCGAACAGCCGCTCCGAATTCGCCCTCGCCGAGGCGGCCTGGCAGTCGAGGCGGCGCTTCGAGGCGATGGCCGAAGGCGCGACCCTGATCGCGCCCGACACGGTGTGGTTCGCCTTCGACACGAAGCTCGGCCGCGACGTCACGATCGAGCCCGACGTCTTCTTCGGGCCGGGCGTCAGCATCGCCGACGGCGTCCGGATCCGCGCCTTCAGCCATATCGAGGGCGCCACCATCGCCGCCGGCGCCGAGATCGGCCCCTATGCGCGCCTTCGCGCGGGCACCGTCATCGGCGAGAAGGCCAAGATCGGCAATTTCGTCGAGACCAAGAAGGCGATTCTGGGCCCCGGCGCCAAGGCCAGCCACCTCACCTATCTCGGCGACGCCGAGGTCGGCGCGGGCGCGAACGTCGGCGCGGGCACGATCACCTGCAATTACGACGGCTATTTCAAATATGGCACCGTGATCGGCGAGGGCGCCTTCATCGGCTCCAACTCGGCTTTGGTAGCCCCGGTCAGGATCGGCGCCGGCGCGATCGTCGGGGCGGGTTCGGTCGTGACCCGCGACGTCGAGGCCGACGCCCTGGCGCTGGCCCGGGGGGCGCAGGAGGCGAAGCCCGGCTGGGCGGCCCGCTTTCGGGCGGCGATGTCGGCGAAGAAGAAAGCGGGTTGATCTAGCCCGTCGCCCCAGCGAAGGCTGGGGCCCCAGGGCGAGTTCTCGCTGGGATGCCAGCCTGCGCTGGCATGACGGGAGGTAAGCGGAAAACATGTGCGGAATCATCGGCATCGTCGGGCGTTCGGAAGTGGCCGACCGGCTCATGCAGGGGCTGAGGCGGCTCGAATATCGCGGCTATGATTCGGCCGGCCTCTGCACGATCCTGGGCGGCGCTCTCGAACGCCGCCGCGCCGAGGGCAAGCTCGACAATCTCGCCGCGGAGCTCGCCGCCAACCCGCTCGCCGGAACGATCGGGATCGCCCATACGCGCTGGGCGACCCATGGCGCTCCGACGGTCGGCAACGCCCATCCCCACATCGTCGGCGGGGTCGCGCTCGTCCACAACGGAATCATCGAGAATTTCCGCCCGCTTCGCGAGGAGATGCAGGCGGCCGGGCGCACCTTCCAGTCGGAGACCGACAGCGAGGTCGTCGCCCATCTGATCGACCACCAGCTCGGGCAGGGCAAGTCGCCCGAGGAAGCCGTCGCCGCAACCCTCCCCCGACTCCATGGCGCTTTCGCCATCACCATTCTCTTCCGGGATCATCCCGATATTCTGATCGGCGCCCGCATGGGCGCGCCGCTCACCGTCGGCTATGGCGAGGGCGAGACCTATCTCGGCTCCGACGCCCTGGCGCTCGCCGGCCTCACCCAGCGCATCGCCTATCTCGAAGAGGGCGACTGGGCGGTGATCGGCCGCGACGGCGCGAGCCTCTTCAACCGCGCCAACGAACCCGTGGAGCGCGAGATCGTCACCTCCGGCGCGTCGGACGCCGCCGCCGACAAGGGCAATCACGCCCACTTCATGCAGAAGGAGATTTTCGAGCAGCCGATCGTGGTCGCCCAGACGCTCTCCTCCTATTTGCGCCCGTTCGAGCGCAAGGTCGCCCTGCCGGCGATGGACGAGGATTTCGCGAGCGTCGCCCGGGTGACCATCGTCGCCTGCGGCACCAGCTACTATGCCGGAATGGTCGCCAAATATTGGTTCGAGCAATTCGCCCGGGTGCCGGTCGACCTCGATGTCGCTTCTGAATTCCGCTACCGCCAGCCGGTGCTAGAGCCGGGCGGGCTCGCCCTGTTCATCTCGCAATCGGGCGAGACCGCCGACACTCTGGCCGCCCTCCGCCACGCCCGCGCCGAGGGCCAGCGAATCGCCGTCGTCGTCAACGTGCCGACGAGCTCGATGGCGCGCGAGGCGGATTTGCTGCTCCCGACCCACGCCGGCCCGGAGATCGGAGTCGCCTCGACCAAGGCCTTCACCTGCCAGCTCGCCGTCCTGGCCGCGCTCGCCGCCAAGCTCGCCCGCGACAAGGGCCGGATCAGCGAGGATGAGGAGCGCGAGATCGTCGACCATCTCGCCGAGGCGCCGGCGGCGATGAACGCCGCGCTCGGCCATGACGAGGAGATCGCGGCGATGGCGCCGCTGATCGCTCAGGCGCGCGACGTCCTCTATCTCGGCCGAGGCGCCGACTATCCGCTCGCCATGGAAGGCGCACTCAAGCTGAAGGAGATCAGCTACATCCATGCCGAGGGCTATGCCGCCGGCGAGATGAAGCACGGCCCGATCGCGCTCATCGACGACAGCGTCCCAGTCATCGTCCTCGCACCCTCGGGCCCCTTGTTCGAGAAGACCGTCTCCAACATGCAGGAAGTCCAGGCCCGCGGCGGCAAGGTCGTCCTCATCTCGGACTCGGAAGGCCTGAAGGCCGCCGCCGACGACCGGCTGCTGGCGACGATCGAGATGCCCAGGGTCCACCCGCTGATCGCGCCTTTGGTCTACGCAATCCCGGTCCAGCTGCTCGCCTATCACGTGGCGGTGGCGAAGGGCACGGACGTCGACCAGCCCCGCAATTTGGCGAAGAGCGTCACCGTCGAATAGCCGCGGCCTTGCCGCTTGGTCGCCTGGTTACCCGGGCGGCGGCTGGATCAGATCAGTCCGGCGGCCCTGAGCTGCAGGAAGCGCTCCATCATTGCGGCCTGGTAGGCCTGGTAGGCCCGGTAGGCGTAGAGCTGCTCCAATCGCGGGTCGAGGCCGTAGCCGCCGCCGTTGCCCGGCGGCGGCGCCCGGCCCGGCCACCATGCCGGTTGCTGGGCGATGGGCGGAACCCTCGGCGCGGTCGGGACCTGGTCGTGGACCGGCCTAGAGCCGATGCCGGCGGCCCCGGCGCCCATTCCGATCAGCGCGGCGGCGACGCTCGGCACGCCTGCGCCGCCGCGGAGCGGATCGGGGATGACCGGAGTGGCCGAGCGCTGCAATATTTCCCACAAGGCGGCGACCCGGCCCTGCCGCGGCCTGCCGCGCAACTCCGGATGGTGAGCGAGCAGCAGGGCAACCAGGCCGGTGACGTGCGGAGTCGCCATCGACGTCCCGTCCCAGGAGGCATAGCCGCCGCCCGGAACCGTCGAGATGATGGCGACTCCCGGGCCGCTCAGCCTGACCTCAGGGCCGAAGCAGCTGAACTTGGCCGAGAAGGCGCCGTTCGCTCCGACCCCGGCCGGCGACACGGTCGTCGCATGGTAGCTGTCCTCGGGATATTGACCGGTCTGGCCGATTGCGGAGATGGTGATCGATTGGGGCAAGCTGCCGGGGAATTGCACCGGTCCCGCCGAATTGCCTGCCGCGACGACGCAGACGATTCCGTTTTCGACGGCCGCCGCGATCTTCTGCTGGATGAGCTCGGAGGGCTGATCGCTGCCGAGGCTGAGGTTGAGGACGTCGATCTGTCGTTCGATCGCCAGATCGAGCGCTTCGAGCAGATCGCTCGACCGGCCGCCCGGGAACACCTTGAAGGCATGGATCTCGGCGGCCGGGGCAAATCCGGCGATCCCGGCCTGGACGTCGCTTCGGGCGCCGATGATTCCCGCACAATGGGTGCCGTGCGACATTTCGTCGTTGGCCCAGCCCTCGCCGCCGTCGTCGGTGACCAGATCGGCGCCGTTGGTGACATGGCGAAGCTGCGGATGCTTGTTGTCGCAACCCGAATCGATGATTCCGATCTTGATCCCCGCACCGCGCGCGGCGGGCTCGATGCCAAGCTGGTCGAGGCCCATCATACGCTGGCCCCAGCCGACCATGCCGGTGCGTGGAAAGCCCTCGAAGGTTTCGGAGAGGCCTTTGAGCGCGATCGTCGCTGTCTCGCCCTCGACGAGCTGGGGACGCATGATGACCTTGTCCCAGAAATTGGCCGCCGGCTTCACGTAGATGCCGCGGATCGAGTCGATCGTCCCGCCGCCGACCGTGACCGTGAGCGAGCCCGACGCGTCGGTCTGCCCCTGGGCGGGGAAGGCCTGGCCGTAGACGGTCACCGAAGCCTTCGGGATGCCCTTGCCGTTCTTGTCGACGATCTTGAGCTGCACGTCCACGGAGACCTGGCTCGCACCGCCGGCGGTCGCATGGGCGTCGAGCAACTCCAGTTCGGGAGCGGTCGCGGCGTGGCGGAGCAGCTCGTTATGCTCGACGATGACGTTGGGCGGCGCGTTGGCTCGAAGGGCCTCGCCCTTCTCCAGGCTCATCTCGGCGACCAGGATGTCGCCGACGCCGGTGCCCGGCCCACCTGCGCTCAGCGCGCCGAAGCCGCGCCGCTTGATGCGGCGATGAATCTTGACGCCCGGCATGTTCGTCAATGCCTCCGCGAGCTGGTCGGTGGACATCGGCTGGAACTGGCCGGTGATCCGCGGCGCTATCAGATAGAGGCGCGGGCGGGCCTGCAGGCTGCCGTTCCCGGAGTTGGCGGCGGCGTCGGACGCCGGCTTGTCCGGGCCCTTTGCCGGGCCCTGGCCGGCCGGCTCCGCCTTGTTCTTGTCGGTCATTTCGCGTCCTCCCCAATGGTCAAATCCAGTTTCGGATTCGCCGGCCGGAGGAACGGTCCGTCCGTGCCGGCGAATCAGTAAATCAGCGGCGCGTCCGGCTCTATGATCAGGTCGTCCGCGAACTGCTCGGCGAGTTGCTCGAGGGCCTGCTTCGAGAGCTGGACGACGAGCGGCCCGCCCGGCCTGGCCGAGACGATCCGCGCGTCGTCCCGTCCCGCCACCATCTGCTGAAAGCCGAGGAGAGCGGCTTCGCTTCTGTCCTTGCGGCGGAGACCGACGAGATAGTGATCGAGCGAGTTGGGCATTGTCCTTCTCCAGTCGTGGACTTCCACATTCCACTATCGGAGCCGCGACCTGCAAGTCGTGCGACAATGCCCAACCGAAGACTCCCTCTCCCAGAGCCCTTCAGGCGTAGGCGTAATAACCGCCCGGAAGCTCGGGCGCGGCCTCGAACGGGATGTAGCGCTGCGCCCAGGGCGCCGCCATCGAGCCGATCTGGCGGCCGATCCCGGCATTGCCGAAATGGCCTCCGATGGCCCCGCCGACGGCGGGCAGCGCCCGGCTGATCAGATTGCCGAACATGCCCTGCGGGGCGTATTCGCCGCCGCCTTGGCCGCCGTAATATCCGCCCGGAAGCTCGGGCGCGGCCTCGAACGGG